>Ga0114923_10002848_pt1 | contig 11678 bp, 10 predicted proteins | sample SumtaG_FD_89578 | JGI IMG/M metagenome (GOLD analysis project Ga0114923, IMG submission 89578) | Deep subsurface microbial communities from Indian Ocean to uncover new lineages of life (NeLLi) - Sumatra_00157 metaG | ecosystem: Environmental > Aquatic > Marine > Oceanic > Sediment | place: near... | reverse complement strand
AATTAATTAAAACCGAAAATATTAAGTTCCCAGGCACTTATAGTTTAGACAAACTTACAGAAATCACTAATTATTTTATTAAGAAAATTAACTCGGTAAAACCAAATATTGTAATTATGGAAAAACCGGCGCCCGTGCGTAATTCTAAATCCTTAACTGCTTTAAATCAGGTGGCAGGAGCAATTTGGGCAACCGCTCTTATGAACGATATTTTTATCGACGAGATCCATAATAAAGTAATTAAGAAGTATATGAATATTAAATCTAAGGAAGATGCCATCGAGTGCGTAAAGAAAAGATACGGTGTTAAAGTAAAAACCGATCATGAGGCTGATGCGGTTTTATCCGTAACGGCCTACTCTATGTTAGTGGAACAAAACGGACAAGAGATAACGGGGGGAAAATAACTTTATAAAATGGTGGTAATTTCTGTATAATAGGCACGTCCTGCGCCAAGGCTACGGACGGCAAGCAGCGACCGGGTGGTGGTAATATTATTAGCGTAAATTGTGGGGGCGTAGCTCAGGGGTAGAGCAACTGGCTTTTAACCAGTGTGTCGGGGGTTCGATTCCCTCCGCCCTCACCAACGAGAATATCCCCGTAAAGATCTATGGATTTTATGAACCCATGTAGCTCGGGGGCAAACCGTTGGATTATGACTCCAAAAATTGGGATTCGAATCCCTGTTCCCCAGCCATTCTGATTTCTTTGACATAGTAGCCTCAGGCGAAGTATGCCCCACCCTCCTTAACCGCCGGTGATATAATCATTTCGTGAAGCAAGACGAAAAATACATGAAACTTGCGATAAAAGAAGCAGAAAAATCCCTAACAAACGGAGGTGCTCCTACTTCAGCAATTATAGTCAAAGACGATAAAGTGATCGCTACTGGTTGGAGTATGGTTGGAGTAAATATGGACCCTTCTGGACATTCAGAGCTTGAGGCTATCAAAAACGCCTGCAAGAAACTCGATACTCTTAACCTCAACGGTTGCACAATGTACTCAACTATAGAAACTTGTTCCATGTGTCTAGGTTGCGCTAGCTGGACAGCTCTTTCGAAAATTGTATTTGGTGCTTACAAGGAAGATTTTCCGGGTAATGCCTATAATATGAGTGACTACCATGTTGAAGTTGAAGCTAAAAGGATGACGCCTCCAATAGAAATAGCAGGTGGTATTTTAAGAGAGGAATGTGCCAAACTAATGGAAAACATCGAAAACTGGGCTCCCATAACGTGAAAGTTGCATAAATAGTGGGAAATTAAAGGAAAAACTAAGATTACTTTATCTTCTCATCAAACAATAAAACTGTTTTGTCGTCGTCACCTTCGGCAAATATAGGCGTGTGCACTTGTAGACGATCTAAAGAAGATACTTTATTAATAAATCTTTTCTTGTATTTATCTACTACTTTTTCACAAATTTCTGAATTTTCTATGTTGGCTATGGTTATATGAGGTTCGTAATTTTCAAAAACATGAACAGAACCGTACTTTTTGATCTTTTCTTTATCACCCGCCGAATACTTACTCGTATACTTTGGATCCTTGTACTTATCCCTCAAAAGCCCCTTACGTACGGGATTAAATAATCGAACTGCTTCGGTATGAAGTTTAAACAATTCTTCGTTTTGATCAAAAGTTATCATCACCAAACCGGATTTTGAACTTATCAGATCTTTGGATTTTATTTCAAGTCGCTTGGTTAGCTTAATATATGCTCTAGATATTTCCGCTATTTCTTTTTCGCTCCCTGATGGTGCAGCAAATAGGTAGGCGGGAAAATGTAGGTGGTACCTAACATCGTCCATGAACCACTTTGAACCAAACTTATCTCTAATCTCTACAGAAGTATTAACTATCTCGTCATGTAACGGATTTGTGATATTAAAACCAACGTTTACAAGCATGTGTTCAACCATAATCAAAAGCATTATAACTCTTTTGTCCTTTTACTGTGCTAAAATGCGATCAAAGAAAGGAGGCTGTGCGTATGTACAATACAGGACAATCGGGAAAAAGTTGGAGAGATTGGTTTAGAAGAATTCGTGTTTATGAACCGGTAGAGTTTGCAAAGCGTTTAGCTCGAGCTTTGTATTCGCCTGGGAACATGTGTATTAGATGTGGGCGGCCCATCAGAGCGGACATGCGGCAGTGTCAGAACTGCGGAACACACAACTCTATCTCGTGACACAGTATTATTTTCTCCTCTTCAAAAGTGGGTTTGAAATTGGCAAATTAAATTTAAGCTGATTTTATGCCCACAAAGGTTTTTTGGCTATTTACTTTCAGTCTTGGATTGGGGTTTTTTTACTACTTTAGCTTTTACTTCCTTTTTCACAATCTTTTTCTTTTCCACCTTCTTCTTCAAAACCTTTTTCTTTGCCGATTTGACTTTCATGGCCTCACGACCCTTTTTCTCTCTTAGATAGTAAAGCTTGGCTCTTCGAACCTTCCCGGTCCTTAAAACCTTAATCTCTTCTATGTTTGGGGAATATAGTGGAAAAATCCTCTCGACACCTATACCGCCGGCTCCAATTCTGCGAACTGTAAAAGTCTTACTTTGGCCTTTTCCCTTCTTCGAGATCACAATACCCTCATACGGTTGAACTCGGGTTTTTTTACCTTCAATAATCCTATACATCACCCTAACCGTATCCCCCGGATTAAAACTTGGGATGTTCTTTACAGGTGTGATGCTTTCCTTTTTTTCACTTTCTTTAGAATCGGCCATATTACTCGAGTAGGTTATCAGATTTATGCGACCCAATCAACTATGCTATCTTACTTTAGTTGCTGCTTTTGCCTTTACACTTATTTTTGAGTCTTCAATGCTAACATCTACTTTGTCACCACTCTTTAACTTATTCGAAATTATCATCTCCGACAACACATTATCTAGTTTCCTTTGAATAATCCTTCTTAAAGGCCTTGCGCCATATTCTTCACTGTAACCCCTTTTCGCTAGGTACTCGGTAACAGCATCGCTGATAACTAATTCGACACCTTGCTCTTTAAGCAGTTGTCTTGTTTTCTCTACAAACCTATAAGCAATCTTCTCCACTTCTTTCTCGCTTAAATTCTTAAATATTACTACCTCATCAATTCTATTCAAAAACTCAGGCTTAAAAGACTCTTTTAATATTGACGTTATTTTCTTTTTAAAACTCTCTTGCGTTCTTTTGCTTCTTGGTCCAAATCCAATATCTTGTTTTCTTAATATTTCTGATCCCGCGTTCGAGGTCATAATTAAAACAGTATTCTTAAAATCAACTGTTCTACCTTTACTATCAGTCAATCTTCCATCCTCCATTATTTGAAGTAGAGCGTTAAATGTATCGGAATGGGCTTTTTCCACTTCATCAAGAAGAATAATTGAAAAAGGCTTTCTTCTTACTATTTCTGTTAAATTTCCACCTTGCTCATAACCAATATATCCTGGAGGGGCCCCAAGCATCTTACTTACAGAGTGTTTCTCCATATACTCACTCATATCAAGTCTAACCAACATTTCTTCGTCACCATATAAAGCTTCTGCTAAAGCTTTTGCCAACTCTGTTTTCCCCACCCCTGTAGGACCTAAAAATAAGAAAGTACCAATGGGTCGTTTAGGATCTTTAAGACCGGCACGTGCTCTTCTTACAGCATTCGAGAGGGTTTTTACAGCATCTACCTGACCAACTATTCTCTGTGAAATCGTATTTTCCAAGTTAAGAAGCCTTTCTCTCTCTTTTACATTTAATCTTTCAAGGGGTATTCCTGTTGCACGAGCAACAATTTTAATAACAGCGTCCCCATCTACGTCCGGTGTTTCTTCAAGCTTTGTTTTGGTCCATATACCAGCTAGTTCTTCTCTTACTTTCTTCAGTTCAGAAAGCTTTGATTCCAAATCTTTTTTCTTCTTTCCTGCAAGTTTTTTCTTACGCAATTGCTTTTTTAAAGAAGATATTTCTTCCTCGACTTTTTTTAAATTCTCTGGTTCTTTTACTTGGGATAGCCTTACTAAGGCACAAGCCTCATCAATTAAATCGATGGCTTTATCTGGTAAAAATCTGTCACTAATATACCTGTTGCTCATTTTAACCGCAGCTTCAATGGCCTCATCTAATATCTTTACGTTGTGGTGCTCCTCATAACGCTCTCTTAAACCCTCAAGAATTGCCACCGTATCTTTTGCTGATGGCTCATTAGTCATTATGGTCTGAAAACGTCTTTCTAAGGCAGCATCTTTTTCGATGTGTTTTCGATACTCATCAATAGTTGTTGCTCCAACCATTTGCAAATCACCTCTAGCTAAAGCTGGCTTTAAAATGTTTGCAGCATCCATAGAACCTTCTGCGCTGCCCGCCCCAACCACAGTATGTAATTCGTCTACAAACAGAATTATCTGCCCAGAAGCACTAATAACTTCTTCAATTATTTCCTTTAGTCGGGCTTCAAACATACCTCTATGTGATGTTCCTGCGATAATAGAAGCCAAATCTAACATAAATACTCTTTTATCTCTTAGTGGTTCCGGAACCTGTCCATTAACGATTTTTTGGGCCAAGCCCTCAACAATAGCGGTTTTTCCAACACCAGGATCTCCTATTAGTACCGGATTATTTTTTGTTCTACGGGATAATATATGAACTACTCGTTCAATCTCGTCTTTTCTTCCTATTACAGGGTCGAGTTTACCCTCCTTTGCCATTTCCGTAAGATCTCTTCCAAACTTCTCAAGTTTTGAGGTTGTTGTAGAAGCTTCTTTGCTTGTTTCGTTAAAACACACTTCGCAAAGAGCGACATATACTTGTTTTCCGTCTATTATTCTTGTTACAGGAATTTTCGCGGGTCGTTGACCGCATCTTTGACACATTACCATATTAGAATTCTAGCACTTTAGCACTCTCTTGTGAAGAGTGATGAGATCTGAAAGCTAAAACTAATGCTCCCAAACATCACCTACAAACGAGTCTGATGTTATTGGAACCCTTTTAATAAAAAGTTCAGCTGCCCTCACCATCTCTTCTGCTTGAATCTTCGCCCACTTTTCAGCTTGGTCTTCTCGTATCTCAGAAACTATTTCGTCGTGCACTGTATGCGTTATACCTCCCTCAATTCCCTCTTTTTTCATTCGTTCGTGTAAAAAAACAAGGGCGTACTTAACGGCGTCGGCGTTTGTACCCTGGATTGGGTGATTTTTTCCCATTCTCTCAATCCTTTTAATTTTTCTGCGGTAATCGGGATCATCGGGTTCTGGTTTTTTATACCAACGTTTTCTCCCCGCTGGTGTTGAGCTCCAACCGTTTTTAACAGCGTTTTTTGCCATTTTATCTAAAAACTTTTTAACTTTAGGGTATAACTCAAAGTATTTTCTCATCAAACGAGCTCCCTCTTCCTTGGAAACTCCTATTTGAAAGGACAAACTCATAGGACCCATGCCGTACATTAAACCAAAATTTATTGTTTTTGCTGCCTGTCTTTTATCTGGGTACTTTTTCTTAAAATCTTTTGAGTATTTAAGCCCAAACATCATTGCCGCCGTATATGAGTGGACATCTAAACCCTTTTCTATTGCCTCAATAAATTTAGTATCCTCAGACAAATCAGCCATTATCCTCATCTCAAATGTAGAATAGTCTGTTGTGACCAGTTTAAACCCCGGCGCTGGATTAAAACATTCTCTAAACGCAACTTCTTTTGAATTTGTTGGTATTTGTTGCAAATTAGGCTTGTTACAAGAAAATCTTCCTGTGGCTGTTCCCATTTGGTTAAAGTCTGGATGCAATCTTCCTGTAACTTTATTTACTTTCTCTAAAAGAGACTCCCCAAATGCTGAAATTAACTTTTCGTACTTCCTAAAGTCTCTCAAAATCGCGGCCACAGGATGATCCACCGTAGCCAAAAGAGCATCTCCAGTTGAAGGAATTTCCAATTTGAGCTTGTTATTAAATAGATCCATTAACTGCACCTGACTTTTAATATTTATTGGTGGAATCCTGTTTCCAAACAAATCGTTTAGTGTCTGTGGAAAAAATTCATCTACTGCTTCGTAAAACTTATCTGCGTGAGCGTCACGTTTTATTGATAAATCTTTTAGTATCTCTCTCCACTTAGGAACGTTGATAGATATACCTCTATACTCCATTTCTCCCACTACTTTTGTTGCTGCAAATTCTAGCTTTGCGATATTCATTAGTTTTTCTTTTCTTAATTCTACGATTTGCTTCTCAAAAATTGGAAAAAGTATTAGTGTATCAACCGCACTATATTGAAGTTGTTTTTTGTTAAACTTGGCATGTTTCATTCCCTCAAAGGTTGTTCTTATCTGTTTCTCTAGTGCTATATCTGCATATTTTTGAGAAAGTTTTGCCAAGCTATAAAACCCCGCTCCCAATCCCGCCTTAAGTATAGCCTCTGCAATCATGGTGTCGTACATATTTATAACTTCGGCGTCTGTTTGATGTTTTATAAACTTATAATCGAATTTTGCGTTGTGAAGTATTTTTATTATTTTTTTGTTGGACAACAACTCCTTATATCTTTTGTTTTTTTCAAGGTCTATCCTTCTAGCATCTATTACGTAACTTATTTCCGGAGTTCCTATTTGTACGGTTAAAAGTATTGCGTTAAAGGGATCCAACCCAGTTGCTTCGATATCTACGCCTACTGCTTTTTCCTTTTCTAAGTGATCTAAAGCCTTATCTAACGCCTTTTCTTCCACTATATACTTATACTTTGGATTATCTGGATCAAACTTAAGCCCCACACTCGTAGTTTACCAATTTTATTGTTTAAAACTTACTAATTAGTATTGACTGATTAATTTTTTAGTTTCTCTAGTAGTAGTTTTTCTACCACTTTAGGGTCTGCTTTTCCTTTTGTTTCTCTCATTACCTGGCCTATTAAAAACTTCAGCGCGGATTCTTTACCTTTTTTGTAGTCTTCCTTCGCTTTTTTATTTGCTTCTATCACTTTTCTCACAAACTCTCCCAACTCGCTTTCATCCGAAACTGTTTCCTTTTGAGATTTCGTCTTCGATATAAATTCTTTTGTGCTTATGTTTTGATATTCCTTTTTGTTAATCAGCAGGTTAGCTACTTCCTTAGCTTTTAGCCCTTCTTCCACTAATTCTCTTAACTGATCTGTTTTATTCATTCTAATAATTGCTTTCACCGATTCTTCTGGAATTCCGTATTTCTTCACTAATTCTTTTATTAACTGATCTGGTAGTTTTGGTATTTTTTTCTTTATTTGGGTTATGTATTCATTATCAAAAAACATTGGTGGTATATCTGGTTCGGGAAAATACCTATAATCATGGGCCTCCTCTTTCCCCCTTTGGGACAGGGTTTTTCCGCTTGATTCATCGAAACCTCTATTTTCTTGGGCTGGCGTTTCCCCTTTTTCTAACAATTCCCGCTGCCTTTTTATTTCGTATTTAATAACTTTTTCCATAAATCTAAATGAGTTAATGTTTTTTACCTCTACCTTATATTTTGGAAGCTCGTCTTTCTCCTCCATTTCGTTTGTTCTAAGTGAAATATTTGGTTCTAATCTCATCTGTCCTTTTTCCATATCGGCATCACTTACACCTAAAAATTTAACTAATAGGTGAACTTTTCTAGAAAACTCTACCGCACTGCCAACACTTGTAAATACGGGCTTTGTAACCAACTCAATTAGTGGGATCCCGGATTTGTTAAAGTCGATTAGAGTTTTATTTCCCTTGTGAAATGATTTCGCCGCATCTTCTTCTAAATGAATTCTATCGAGCTGAATTTCTTCCCCGGAATCTAGTTTTAAACTCCCACCAATACACAAAGGTTTATTATACTGGCTTATTTGGTAACCTTTAGGCAAATCTGGATAAAAGTAGTGTTTCCTATCAAACCAAGACTTCTCGCTTATTTTGGAATTTAAGACCAAACCAAGTAAATGAGCTTTCTCCACAGCCTCCTTGTTTGGAACCGGAAGAGCCCCCGGTAATCCTAAACATACAGGGCACGTTTTGGTGTTGGGTTCGGTGTTCCAAATATCGGCTTTGCACCCACAAAACATTTTTCTTTGCGTCTTCGCCTGGATGTGAACCTCTAAACCTAAAACCAGTTTGTAATTCCCTAACAAATCTTTATCACTCATGGTTTACGTACCTCATAACTACCGCCTGTTATTATAATTATCCTTTTATTTGATCTGGTCATATTAAACGTCGGCACCTAAATCCTTTAAACCTGTTTTTAAGTTTTCTACCGCCTCTGTTACAACAAAATGAGGTGGCTCGTATCCTGCTTCGTGTACCAAATTGTTTCTTACTTTGTGGGCCTTCCATATTTTATCGTAGGTTAGCTCGTCAAACTTATTTGCTGAATTTTTCAGCCTATCTCCCATTGTTTCACCTAGCACAATGTCCCGAAGAGCATTATCTAAGCACTTATCGGCCGAGATTAGTGCTTGTCTAAGTTGTGAGGGACTTTTCTGCTTAAGCAACAAATCGATCTTCTCCCACTCGCGTTTAATATTATCCACAGTTTCCTGCTTAACTGTGTGCCTTGTGTAACTTTTAGGTTTTAGCCACCCAAATAAATTCATACTTTTGGCTTCCTTTTATGAAAATCGGTAACTTCTTGGTATTTTAAAGCCGCTCCCAAAAGAGAAACCTCGTCGAACATTTTTCCAATTATCTGAAACCCCACAGGCAGGGAATCTATAAACCCGCACGGAACGTTTACACCGGGTAATCCAGCTATACAACTCGGTTCGTTTAAAGCATCAATTACCTCGGCATACATTGGATCTTTTCCGCTCTCACCGATACTTGGTGGTGTACACGGCATTGTAGGACCAATTATTAAATCGACTTTTTCGAGATCCTTGTTGAAATCCTCCACTATTAATGTTCTTACTCTCTGAGCTTTTGCGTAATACGCATCATAATGACCCGAACTTAAAGCGTACGTACCTAGCATAATCCTCTTTTTTGCTTCTAATCCAAATGTAGAACGAGGGTTGCCGTACCTTACTCCCGATAATCTCGATAAATTAGATGATACTTCTGATCTCTGAAGTATTGTATACACAGCAATTGAGTACTTGGGATCTAATAAATCTATATCAACAATTGTTGCTCCTAGCTTCTCAAATTCTTTTAGGGCTTCCTCAACTTTGGTAATTATTTCATCATCAACCCCACTTTCAAAATAACTTTTCGGCTTCCCAATCCTTACTCCTTTTAAATTGTATTTTTTTGCGCTGTCGAGATAGTTTGGAACCTCTTTTGGCGAAGAGGTAGCATCAAAAGGATCTTTTCCGGCCATTACTTTCAAAACCAGAGCATTATCTTCTGCATTCCGTGTGATTGGGCCGGGAGAATCAGTGGATGATGCCATGGCAACAATGCCGTATCTGCTTACACGACCGTATGTGGGCTTCATTCCTGTTACACCACACCACGAAGAGGGCCCACGAGTACTTCCCCCAGTTTCGCTTGCAGTGGCAAATAAACACATATCGGATATTACTGCTGCGGCACTTCCTCCAGAAGATCCTCCAGGAACTTTAGTGGTATCCCAGGGGTTTTTAGTGGTAAAAAAATCAGAGTTTTCTGTTGAAGCTCCGTGTGCAAAAGCGTCCATATTTACTTTCCCTAACATAACGGCGCCCGCTTTGTTAAGTTTCTTAATAGCCGTTGCGTCAAATGGCGGAATGTAATTATCGAGTATCTTAGACCCTGCAGTTGTCTTAATATTTTTCGTAGAATAGTTATCTTTCGAGGTATAGGGTACGCCTAAAAGTGGAAATTTTTCGAAAGCGCTGTCACTTTCTTTAGTTATTGTTTCGTCCACCCACTTAGCTTTTTTTAGAGCCTCTTCTTTTGTGATTGTAATGAAAGCGTTTATTTTCTTGTCTAAAGTATCAATTCGAGAAAGATATTCTTCAACAAGTTCCACACACGAAAATTCTTTTATCCTTAAACCTTCTTGAGTTTCTTCAATCGTATTTTTCATTTCTTTTCCCTAATCTTTTTAATAGTTGCCTTAGCTATAGAGAGAGCTTCTTCTGTATCTTTTGCTTTAAACCTACCACTTGCAGCAGTTTTGTGGCCACCCCCGCCCAAAGCTTTAGCAAAAGCCGATACATCAACTTCTGGATCGTGGTTTCGAAAACTACACTCATACATACCTTTATTACGCACATCTTCCTTTAATATAAAAACAAAATCCATATCTTTTAGTGTTTTTATAAGGTCCGACCCATGAGGAAAACTTTGTTCTTTTCCTAAAAGATCTAAATCTTTCAATTCATTGATCGTGTGTGAAGAATAAGCGTATTTTTCTGCTTTATCGACAACCAAATTTTTGTAAACAAGGCCTTTGTATCTCATAGAAGCCTCTGGTTCATTAAATGTTAGCGCCCAGATTATCTTGAACAAATCAACGCCCTTGTCGATAGCAAAAGCCGCTATCCTGAAATCTTCGGAGCTTGTTAAATCATAATTAAACCGTCCGGAATCTTCGAGAATACCCAAAAGCAATAGTCTGTACATTTTCGTGGAAATCTCTATACCAAGTTCTTCAAAAAATCCATGCAAAAGTGAGCACGTTGAGATTATATTGCCATCCACAAGATTTAAGTCACCAAAAAATGGATTGCTTGCATGGTGATCTATATTTATCTTGGTAATACCTCCGGGAATAACAAAGCCATCTTTGATAGAGATATGCTCCTCCTCTCCGGAGTCTAGTGCTATTAATAAATCATGTTCGGTCAAATCAATATCAGAAATGTCTATTCCTTCTTCAATCTGTGAGCAATCAATCAACTCTCTGGCAATGTCTGGAAATTTGCCATGCCAGGTTAACCTGAGATCGATGTCCAACTCATTCTTCATTACTTCCTTCATTGCAAGGGCTGCTCCAACGGCATCGAAATCGAATCGAGAGTCTATGCAACAAACTGGTAATTTAGATTTTTTTATTTCCTCCCAAATTTCTTTTGGCGTGTTGTTTTTCCCACTCATCTATCAAAAACTCCTTTTGAGACGATTAAACTATCTTCTACTTCTTTTGCGTTTTGGAGAGTTTCTTTTTTGGTTAATGTGGCTTCGTTTTTTGCACCTTCTTGGTAAACATTTTCTAATCCGGTAACTTGGTATGTTTCTGAAACATTTTTTGTATCAAGTTCCTCAAGTACTTCTATATATCCCAAAGTATCCGAAAACATCTCGGCAAATTTGCTTTCCTCGTCCTCTTTTAGGTCTAATTGGGAGAGGTTTGCCATATGTCTTACATCGGCTTTAGTAATGTTATCTTTTTTTACTGCCATTACATGAACAGTATAGTATTTTTTTGTTGTAGTGGGAATAACAAGGAGAGGCCGGGCTCGCTCAAATATATCAGCGAGCCGGCAAAAGAAACAATCAATCTCCTTTCAGGTACTTTTCAATTGCTTCTTTCTTTCCAACAATAATTTCTTTGATCAAGAGCCCTGCGGCTACGAAAGCTTTAATGATACCAAGAAAATTATCAATGTCTCCGGATGAACCTAACTTGGTGGGACTGCGCGGATCGTCCAATATGCTGTAATGTGGGGGCTGTCTCTTATGAGCCTTCGCGTAAAACTTGATCAATTCTTCTGCTTTCTGTAGAAGGTTGGGATGATCACCATCCAGCGTTACAGTTACGACTCCGGTTTT
>Ga0114923_10002846_pt1 | contig 11681 bp, 9 predicted proteins | sample SumtaG_FD_89578 | JGI IMG/M metagenome (GOLD analysis project Ga0114923, IMG submission 89578) | Deep subsurface microbial communities from Indian Ocean to uncover new lineages of life (NeLLi) - Sumatra_00157 metaG | ecosystem: Environmental > Aquatic > Marine > Oceanic > Sediment | place: near... | reverse complement strand
GTAATCGCAGAGGTACACAGTGCGGGCAGTGGGCACTAAAGGAAAGAAACTATTGTCCTTTTCACGGTGGCCGGACAACGTTAACAAGGAAACGCGTGCCAACATTCTATTCAAAGTACGCAGGCACGAAGCTCAAGGCAGCATTGGAAGAGTTGGAGAAGGAAGATGACTCTGTCCGACATGACCTTGCTGGAGAAATCGACGTTGCGCGTATCTCCTGTCGAGAAGCATTTAAGGTGTACGACGCAATCGTGTTTGAGGGTAAGGCCGATAATGGGACACCAAACGTTGCGGCCCGCACAGCGGCAGAATCCTATTTGCGCGCCTGTATTGATCATATTGCCAAGATTACTGAAACCGATGCAAAGATCAAATCTAAGTCTGCGGGCCAAGTCCCCGTCTTGAACATTAAGTTCGTTTGCGACAAGCTTCTTCAGATCATCTTCAAGAGAGTAGAACAAGAGGCTGAGTTACCGGACCTCGCAAAGCTCATTCTTGGAGACATTGAGAATATGGAGCTGGCCGATCAATCTACCAGTAAACGGATCACGGTGAACATTGAGTAAGAAGGTGAAGTATTCATCTAAAGAGGTAGAGAAGGCTTTAGCTGCTGCACGTAAACGAGGTGAGTGGATGCGTAAGTGTCGTCAAGTCTCACCAGAAAAGATGCAACAAAGGTTTACCATTTGACCGCAACTCTCGACATCTCTATCCCTACCATTTACGCTGACGCGATGACGTCTGCGGATAGGCGTATATGTATCCAGCATGGTGCCGTGACCCGCACACGCCTTCCTGAGACGGTTGCTGCGTGCGCTATGGCTGAGGCTTCTTCCGAGCCAGATGCGCGCATCCTTATAGCAGCTAATAAGGTGAACTGGCTGCGCTCATGGATAGAGGATAACCTCTCCTATATAGAGACCGCGAAGCGTCGTGGCTCACGGTTCGTCTTTGAGAATGGCGCTGAGATATGGGTGCTCTCCTATAAGCAGTTTGATCCGGATGACCCTCCGTTCGCTATGCTTGATTCTGCGTACCTGTTAGACTGCGCTAGAGTCGATGATATTGCGAAAGATACGATTGATAGGTTGACGTCCGGCCAACTCTGCTACTGCGGTGAGATCGCTGAGAAAGAGCACTGGTTCCACGAAAGCTGTCACGGTGGTCACACTACCTTCAATGTCCCTGCGTCTAGTATCGCTAATCGGTTCACTGACGTGGGGGACGAGCTGGACGAGCTGAAGCTGTTGTTCTCCGACACAGAACAAGCTCGCTATTTGGAGCTTCAAGACATCACTGCTACCAGGGCTCGCGGTGGTCCGTTCAAGAAGTTCTTTAAGCAATACGCTCCAGCTCGTCCCTATGTCTTTGGTACGCACACGAACAGGCTCATTAAGGAATGCCAAAAGACTACGGAGATGTTAGAGGCTGGCAAGTCACGGTTCGTCTGTGTTTGCTTGCCGTTTCGTCACGGGAAGAGTGACATATTTGAAAGGCGCTATCCTTCTTGGCACTTGGCCCGCAATCCTACGAACGAGATCATTCTAGCGAGCTACTCCTTTACGCTTGCGAAGAAGATGTCTTATGATGCGCGAGCAGCGTTTAAGCGTTCGTATGCTGATCACAATTTAAGCATGGGCGTGGGAAAAGGTGGGATTGGATCATGGGGACCAGACGGATACAAAGGCGTCGTTCATTCCGCTGGTCTTGGCGGTTCCATTACGGGAATGGGCGCAGATCTCATGCTCATTGGAGACTACTACAAAAACCGCGCAGAGGCTGAGTCCGAGAAGATCCGTGCCAAGGTACAGCATAGCTTTGAGTCTGACCTTATGACTCGGCTAGCTGATGTTGCTGCGGTTATGATAGTAGCGAACCGCTGGCACGTGAATGATCTTGTTGGTTGGATTGTTAAGAAGAATGATCCAGACTCCGAGATCTATGATAAGGACTTCCCAAAGTTTGAGATCATCAAGATACCTGCGCAGGACGAGAAGGGCAAGTGGCTCTTTCCTGAACGTTTCTCTGATGAGTGGTATAGGAACAAACGCGCACTGATGTCCGAGTACGCGTGGCAAGCGCAAGGCATGCAGGACCCACGGCCACGTATCGGCAATCTCTTGAAGATCGACAAGCTTACTGTTGTTTCGGTAAAGAAGTGGAAGCAAATGACTGAGGGCTTCCCTTGGAGGAGAGGTTGGGATGTCGCGTCTTCTGAGAAAGAAAGATTGTCAGATGACCCAGACCGGACCGCCGGCACCAAAGCTTGTTACGTTAATGAGAACATCTACGTTGATGATATTGTCGTTGGCACATGGGAAGCACCGCAACGCAATCGCATCATTAAGACTATTGCCATCGGCGATGGTCCAAACGTCCCAGCCTGGTTCGAAGTTGTTGCTGGTTACAAAGATCTGTATACACAGATGGGGCAGCTGTTAGGCGAGATTAACACTCCGGTCTATCCTTACTATCCATCGGGCAAAGGTGACAAGGTAGCTCGTGCGTCAGTAATGGAAGCACCGTTTGAGACGGGCCGTGTGTTCATCAAGGAAGCTGAGTGGAATGCGCAATGGAAGACGCGCATCGCAGAGTTTCCTTCGGGTAAGAAGGATGAAGTAGATTCTCTGGTCATTGCGATCAACGACCAGATAAGTCTTGCCGGTCAGATGGAAGTGGACTGGTAGAGGAGTAGACTATGAGTTTTGGATTTGGACTGACACTTCCCCAGGTTCTCTCTCAAGACGCAACGGCGCATGAGAGAAGCTATGGGACACCTGTTGATACTGTTGCTGAGATGCGTGCGCTTGTTGCTGCGGATCGAGCGGACAATCAGTGGCGTGCGTTGAACGACAAAGACTCGTTCTACGAGTTTGAGCCTGCGAGCGTTACTGCTGATGATGGCGACGAGTTTCTAAAGCCTGATGACGTGGTCGGTGCAGGCCGATGGGAGAAGCGCACTGGTGGTGCGATGGCTCCAGTTGCTTCTGTGTTTGGCCGACTCGGTGCTGTTGTTGCAGCTGCTTCGGACTATAACGCTTCGCAAGTAGATAATGATAGCGGAGTGGTTGGTGTGTTTGTTGATGATGCGCTGGATACTCTTGACGCTGGTAAGGTCAATCGGGCCGGTGATCAGGAGCTTACTGGGAACTGGGATACTGGTGCATTCACGATCACAACGCTTGGGATCCAGGCACGTGCTGCTACAAGCCTAGCAATCAATAGTCAGGATGGCACTGCTGCCTTTACGATCTCTGATGGCCTCACAGTCGTAAATCAAAATGGACGCCCAAGCGGGGACAATTCGATAGATTGGGGTGCAGATGGTCAAGCGTTCGCGAAAGTCCGAACGCTCACCCTTCAGCCCTCCACTGGAAATGCGCTCATAATCAGAGAGGCTGCTGGCGCAGAACAAATGCGCTTCCTCTCGGGTGGTGGGATTCGCGTCAATGGTGATCGTGCATTTGCGTTCGGACCTGCTGACGATGCGGTGATGATGTGGGACACCTTCCAGACCAACCCACATTTCACGCTTGGTGTTGATAGCACCACCAATCTCTTCATTATCACGGATCAGGATCGGATAGGGACGCTGGATCTTGGGATTGGAGCAAAGAGTAACCCGCATCTTGTTCTCCATGATGGCAGTTTGACGCCTACGAATCACTCGTTCCTTACGCAAATAGGCGCGTCGTTCATCATTGAGAATCGCGTAGCCGCAGGCGAGGTTCGGATTGTAGGCGGAACTGGTGGCGTCAAACTGGAACATGACGGGACCGTGAAACTCCGAATAAATTCATCAGGCGTTGGTCTGATGGGTTCAACGCCTACGGCCGCTGGCGTCACTATTGCGCAGATCGCTGGTTCCGAACCCATCAACAACACCACCGGACTTGACAGCTTCAAGCTCGGATGGGAATCGCGTCTTTGGGCTGGTTCAGCGGTTACGCGGACGGGGTGGATTCGCACCGAAGATGTAAGTGGTACTGACGATCAATTGCAATTCGTTTTCAGCAGCGATGACAACGGTGGATCGGAGAATGATTTCTTGCTGCTCAGACGATCTGCGGCGGGCAATGTTGCGATTCGGCCTGCATCCAGTGAGTCAATGTTATTGCAGCGTGAAGATGGTACTACGATTCTGACGTTTGCTTCTTCAACGACCACAGTCACAGATACATTTACCTGGGCTGACAACAAGAGAGTTGAATTAGGGACCGGTGGTGATTATGGGTGGGAATACGAAACCGCCAACCAGACCAACAATACCCTCCTTTGGGGAACGCAGGGAGCAGAAGGGAATACAGTCGTACTTACTGACAAGGCACGGCTCACCTTAGATCATGCTGTTGGGACTCCTGCTACTCCTACGTTCAGATTCCACGACGGATCAGTGACGGCCGGCAACTTCGGAAGCATCGCGCACACGGGCACATTCTTTGATATCACAACAAACGCTGGGAACATGCGGTTCATTGCTGCTGATGCTGCTTCGAAGATGGAGATTCGGACCACTACGATTCTAGTTCGGGCGAGTATCGCACCGGCTTCAAACGGTAACTTGGATGTCGGTAATGATGTTGATGGATTCGGACGTGGGTTCTTTGAGCAAATTCAGGCATCGCGTACCTTCAGCCTGACGTTAGAGGACGAAGCTGCTGGCGTGGGCCTGACTCTAAATGCTGCTGGCATTGTGATTAATGAAGGTGGAGTAGATAAGGACTTCCGGGTTGAAAGTTCAGGTGTAGCAAGTATGCTGACTGTGGACGGCGGTTTGAATAGAGTTGGGATTGGGATTGGAGGTGCTGGACAATTAGGTAAACTGCATATTGATCAGCCCTCACTGACAGGAGCGATTCCCGTCCTCCACTTGGATCAAGCAGACTTGAGCGAAGAGTTCATCGAGTTCGCTGCTGCGATTGGCGTTGGAAATCCAATTGAAGCAGTTGCGGCCAAGGCACTGACGCACACGCACTTTATTCGAATCGACGTTGTAGGGGTTGGACATCTCTACTTCGGCGCTGGAACAATCGCGTAAACCGAAGCAAGGAGAAGAAAGATGCCAGATGATTTTGGAAGTGTAGAAGTAGCACCGCCCGTTGCTCCGGTGCGTGACAAGCGTCGTGTGAAAGAGCTGGTGGTTCGTCTCAACGATTTTATCCCGGAAGTGCCAGCAGTGCCAGCGGTCCCAGCAGTCCTGGATGAAGATGATGTTGAGATTACTCCGGCAGTTGAAGCAGTCGCAGCAGTCGCAGCTGTTCCTGCAGGAACGAAAGTTGCCGAGATCGAGCTGCGCTTCACCAAGTTCAGCAGCGCGGATGAGAAGACTCAGGACAATCCCAGCGGTGTGGTTTCGCAGGGTGGAGCAAATCTCTACAAGGGTGCCAATGCCAACGCGCTCAAGGCTGCGCTGTTCAAGGCAGGAGCCAGAGCAGAGATTGAAGCACGACTGGCCGAAGACAACATAGACTAACCATTCGGTTGTATCCGTTTGGGTAACAACTTAACCCTTGTCGGAGAGGGCGGAGACTATGAGCAAGACAGAAGAGAAAGAAAACAAAATCCTTCCAATCAAGACAAAGAAGGTACATGAGATCAAGTTCAAGATCAAGGCGCAAGACGCTGAGAATCTGTGGGAGCTGATCTCAAACGCTCAGGGTGCGAAGCTCGATAAAGATGCTGGTGTGCCGTTTGCCCTTTACGAGCTGCGTCTAACTCTTGACGAGCTTCGGAATGAGCCTGATAAAGACTATGATCTTGTTCAGACTCCAGGTGGTGTAATAGGTTCGCCCAAACGGCAAGTCTACATGAAGAAGCACAATCTTTCAATCAACTATTTCCCACTGGAGGTTGAGTTGGAGTGGGTGATTCGAAAGAGCCTGCTGAAGATCCTCAAGCTGGTCCTGAAGGCCACAGTTGCTACAACGACTGCGCAGACCTTCGCTGCTTTGGTCAAGCTTTGTAAGACGCTTCGGCTCTCGGCATGGTTTCGAGCCAACTTCAAGAAGGTTGTTACTGTTGACCTTGGTGATGATGACCGAGACCTGGACGACGAGCTTGATCCGGAAGACCTTGCTGAAGCTGGTGAGGATGAAGACGACGAGGAAGACGACGAGCTTGATCCAGAGCCCGAAGATGTACCTGAAGACTTAGAGGCTGCGCAAACAAGCAGTCCTACTGAAGCACCACCAGAGGTTGCTGTAACTGACGAAGATTCTGCGGCTGCGGCCGACTAACTGATTGACCTGAACAGAGGGTAAAGGCTATGCCAAAAGGCAACACGGGAATGAGGGTCAACACTTCGTCTCTCGCAGCAGACATGCTGATTGTGACGTTGACGATTCCGGCCAATACCGGAGACGGTAAGACTCTGCGTAAACTGATTGAGGACTCTCTTGGTCTTGCTGCTAACGAAACTCCTGAGTGGTGGCAAGAGATCGCCACGTGGGAGATCGTAGAGAATGTGGAGGATATTCTTGTCTCTCGTCAGGAAGATGCGAAGCCACCGAACTTTGTGTTTGACGCAGACAAAGGGTTCAATCCTCCTCTTGGCCGTCCTGCGATGAGCACGCTTTTCTTTAGGTCGCAGACCGCAGCGACATCAAAGGCAATGCTCCTCGTGCACATCATGGATCGGCCTGTCGGTTGGGACAACGAGGAAGATCCTGACACCTAGTAGCTTCTGAATCTTGAAGCTCTAAAGGAACTGTGAATGGCACCGTTGGGTAAGAGTAAAAGTAGACACTACATCAGGGACTGGCTTAAGAACCGCCGTCACAAGATGTGGGCATCCACACTTGCTGAAGCGAAGTCCGTGCCGAATCCTAACACTGAGTCTGGGTGGGAAGCATTGTTTGGCTCTCTCACCGAGACTAAGGAAGTGGATTCAATCTTTGCCAGAAACCTTCCGTCCAAACAACGGTATGAGCTTTATCGTAGACTGTCGATTGTCTTTGCTTGCGTAAAGAAGATCTTCACGACTGCGGCCGAAGCTCCTCTACAAATTGTTAAGGAAGAGGAGGACGGTGAGTTTGTCCTCATCGAAGACCATCCTGGGATTGAACTTTGGCGTGATCCTAATCCGTGGATGAGTGAGCAGGATGTTCAAGACATCCTTATCATGAACTGGCTTCTCACCGGTGTAGGTTATTTGTGGAAGAGGAGGGATAACACGGGCCGGAATATTGCTGAGCTTTGGCCTGTGCCAACGGGCTGGGTTAAAGAGATTTGGAAGAAGGACAAGGACGGCCAGCCTGTGTTGCTTGGTTTTAATATCAAGCAGACTATGAACACAACAAGCTCTTCAACGGTAGCTCCCGTGCAGGTGAACAGTAAAGATAATGAGTTCTTTATTCCTGCGGAGGACATGGCAACAGTAAAGTTCTTGGACCCAGCGAATCCGTTGAAGCACGTTGCTCCGATGGAAGCTGCGTTAGCTGATACGCAGATTGAAGAAGAACGACAGAACTATGTAGTGGAGATGTTGACGCACTCTCCATCTCCTCGTTTGATCTTATCACAGAATCTTCCTTGGGGAGAACCACGCAAGAAAACTATTCGAAGTGCAATGACTGATGAAGGTGGGAAGGGCAACCGTGGGGGCGTGTCCTTCATTAGCGGTGAGAATGCTAAAGCCGAATTCATTCAGCCATTGGCGGACTTGGATTGGCCTGGGCTTGCGAGTCTTGAAGAGACTAGGATATGCACTGTGTTTGGTGTCCCTCCTATGCTTATCGGTTTGCGGTCTGGCTTAGATCGGTCTACCTATGCGAACTTCGAACAGGCACAACGGATCTTCTACGGCAGTACGATGGTCCACGTGTGGAAAGCTTTTGAGAAGTTTCTCACTCGCGGTCTCTTGGTTGCTGAAGGTGAAGAGCTTCTTCAGTTCCGTTACGATCTCTCAGATATCAAGCAGCTTCAAGAGGAAGCAGACAGCAGAGCAGAAAGAAGCATCAAGCTATTCAACGCAAGTCTTATGACTCGCAACGAAGCTCGCATGCTCAACGGTCTGGAGCCTTTCGAAGACGACATTGGTGAGGTTATCCTTCAGCCGCTAACTGGGTTTGAAGTGGATGTAAATAGCGGTGAAGCAAAGTCTCGCGTCCGTGGTCCTCTTGATCGTGGTGAGATTGAAGGAGGAGAAGAGGGCAACGAGTTTGCTAATGAGGATGACGAAGGAAACCCTGGGAGCAGTGGCGATGGGGAAGAAGACGAAGAAGAAGCAGCCAAACGCGCTGCTGTCAAGCAACGTACCAGAGACACTATTAGGAAATCCATTTCGTTCGTCCCTCGTAAGGATCGGCCACGAGCCATCATCTCATACAAAGAGTGGCGGGAAGAAATGAACAGCGTGGGTGACTAATGGTACTGCTTGCGGCAAAAGCTAATCCGTTTAGAAGTGGGCCGGCAATGCTTCGTTCGGCACGGGCTGACGGTTGGTTCCCTCGTGTACGTGACATTGCCCGCAAACTTCTACAGCAGCACTTTGTAGATGTTGCTAAGAGAGTAAGACGAGGAGAGTTGAATCTAATCCCTGCTGATCTTGTTGATGCGTGGGAACGTGAGTGGGTCTTTGAGATGCAGCAGCTTATGGCTCGCATGGTTGAGGAAGGATTCATAGACACGCGCAACGAGTTCGGCGCAGAGGATATGGGAAAATCTTTCGTTGATCGTATGGTACGAGGAAAGCAAAGTGAACTTGAGTTGCCAGACACTGGAATCAACGTACTGTTTCAAGAGCCACAAATTGGTACAGAGGCGCTTACGGTCTCGGAAGCTGCGACTGTCGATCCTGAGTTTCTCATTAGAGCGGACTTCTCGCGAATCCAAAAGCACATTGACGCAGTAGCATCTGGAGTGACAAAGCGTTCGTCTAAAGTTATTCAAGCTGTGTTTAATAGGTCGGCTGACCGAGGGGATACACCAAGTAAGATCGCACGAGAGTTAACGAAGCAAGGCGCAGCCCGGTCCGCACCTAGAGCACGGATGATTGCTCGGACGGAAACGATTTGGGCATATAACGAAGGTGCTGAGCAACGTTACTCTTCAATGGGAGTACAAGCAAAAGAGTGGGTGGTTACAAACGACGACTTGCTTTGTCCATGGTGTGAACCCATGGATGGAATTATCGTTGCTGTTGGCGGCCCGTTCTTTGGTGAAGGAGAGTCCCACATTGTTATTGATAAGAAGGGTAAGGAGAGGAAGCTGGACATTGCGATTGAAGTTGCGCATCCTCCTCTTCATCCTAACTGTCGATGTACTCTGGTGCCGGTGATCTAATGACAGTGGCTAAAGTTCTACCAAAGCCAGACTCAGGTGAGGATCGTGAGGTCTTCGTTAGCCGTTGTCTTTCCGATGAAGAGGTACAATCAGAGTTTGTTGATGAAGACCAGCGCGTTGCCGTTTGCCACAGACTATTTGAGGGTAAAGGTATTTACGGCGACGATGACGAAGACAATAAGCCTGGAAAGAAACCCAAAGATAAAACAGAGGGTGCTCCTATGGAACGTACTGCCTTTATGGTTGGCAAGCGCAAGATTGATCCAGAAGCTCGCCAGACCTACATAAACCGCAACCCAAAGTTGCGTTCCTCTGCGGTTGACTTGGCCGGTAAAGTCGAGCCGAATCCTGCGGATGATCCTGGATTTGTTGAGGGCTTTGCTGCGGTCTTTGGAAACATCGACCTTCAAGACGAGATGATTCGCAAAGGAGCATTCTCTAAGACTCTCAATGAAGTAGTACCTCAGGGAAAAGTAAAGTTGATGCTAACTCACTTCGCTCATGGCGGTGATATCACCGATATGATTGGCACGATCACTGAGATGAGAGAGGATGAGTTTGGCTTGTTCTTCCACGCAGAGTTTGATGAGGATGAGCTGTCGCAAAAGATTCGAAAGAAAGTTGTACAAGGAAAGATTCGTGCGAGTAGTATTGGCTTCAAAATGATTCGCTGGGATTTTGTTGCGATGGAGAATCGCACGATCCTAGAGCACATTGAAGCTAAGGTATTGGAAGTTACGCTTACGCTTATGCCGGCCAATCCTTTGGCTATGCTCACCGGAGCAAAATCGGTAGAAGCGATTGACTGGAGTATCAAAGATTTGCTTGGAGTCTTCCACCTACCCAAAGAGGATTTGACGCCAGAAGTGGCGGGCAAACTTCTCGATGAGTATGCCGGTGGGCTCAGTGAAGCAAAGGCGTTTTGCGATGGGACAGAGGGTCTCGTCGGCGCCATGCGCGGTCTCATTGAAGTTGCGTCGCAAGATACTGAAACTGAAGCCGGTAGTTCAGATGAGGACGGTGATGAATCGTCTAAGGCTGATGCTGCCACTTTAGTTGAAGCCAACTTGCACTCAATGGATGAAGAGATTAAGCAACGCAGGATGTTTTTGGACAGCCTGTGAACTTGTGAGTAGGAGTTAGTTCAGTGGACAATCTGAAAAAGCTCAAGGCCAAGTACGGCGGATATGTGAAAGAAATGCAGTCCGTGTTTGGTATGATTACTGGGCTGAAGGAAAAGTCTGAACTGACCGAGGACGAGCAGAAGAAGCTCGACCGTTTGAAGACGCAGTACGAAGATCTGAAAGCCAAGACCGATGAGCTCCAGTTGGACATGGAGATCGCAAAGGACTTGGCAGATATGTCAGATCTTGCGTCAAAAGCGGACGACGCTTCCAAGCCAGCTCCGGTTGGTAAGACTTCTCCTTTCAGCGGGAAAGACGATGATAACCAGGAAGGCGATAAGGACGACGGCAAGGTGCCGGCGAAACCTAACGACCTTCGTGCCATGGCGAAAGCCCTTGAGGTCGAGTTCTACAAGTACATCGACAGTGGCAACAAAGCTGAGATTCCGGATGGCGCGCTGGATGAGATGCGCGTGACCGGACAAGGCTGGACCGGTCAGGCGGCAGAAGGAATCAAGATGCCGCCACACATGGCTGCGAAAGTTTTGGGTCTTCCTCAAAAGGGTTTCGACATCAGAGGTAAGGCCGTTGGTGACAATCCGTTCTTGACGACGGACACCAACTTTCCAGAGGAAATGGCGCCACCGGAGTTCATGTCTGAGCTTCTTCGGTTGTCGGTTGAGCCAACCTTCATGTTCCAGCGCGTGCGCAAGGTTCCCACGAAAACGGGTTCCGTGAAGTGGCCTCGCCTGAAGCAGACCGATGCCAACGAGTTCGGCACGATCTCGTTGTCTTGGATCAATGAAGGTGGCGAGAAGCTGGCGACTGAGCCGGCATTCGACCAGATTAACATTGTGACGCATGAACTTGCTGCGCGCACCGAGGTGTCTCGGACTCTGGTCAATCGCTCGATCATCAACTTTGATGCATTGCTTGTGGACTTGTTCCGCCAGGCGATCATGCATGAAAAGGATCGGGTGATCATCTTTGGTGACGGCAGTGGGAAACCTCTTGGCGTCACGGAGACAACGGGATTGCGGAGTGTGAATCGTAAGACCGCTGACGATGTCAACTACGAAGATCTGGTTGACATGGAGCATGAGCTCCAGATCCAGCATCGCGCAGCTGCAATCTGGGTAATGGCAGACGACGTCATCAAAGTCCTGCGAAAGAAGCTGGACAATGAGGGTCGTCCGCTGTTCGTTGAGAATGTTCGGACCGGAGCATTCGACACGCTCTTTGGTCGTCCGATCTTCGCAACGCATCGTCTGTCTC
>Ga0114923_10002845_pt1 | contig 11682 bp, 9 predicted proteins | sample SumtaG_FD_89578 | JGI IMG/M metagenome (GOLD analysis project Ga0114923, IMG submission 89578) | Deep subsurface microbial communities from Indian Ocean to uncover new lineages of life (NeLLi) - Sumatra_00157 metaG | ecosystem: Environmental > Aquatic > Marine > Oceanic > Sediment | place: near... | reverse complement strand
GGGACAAGCTGGCTCCACTGGTGGATTGGGTGGAAAACGGTCATGCGCCTGATTTTGTGGTTGCCACCCACAGCACCGATGGCGTGGTGGAGAACGAGCGGCCGATTTGTGCCGACCCCGAGCGGGCGGTTTACACAGGTCCCGAAGGAGGGGAAAACGATCTGATCAACTGGGTGGCGAGCAATTTTGCCTGCCAATGACGCTGTTGAGAAGGTGACTTGATGACAGGTGAACAGGTTTACCCTCTGGGCAGCAAAGATCGGCCCCTTCGAGTGGCCATCGTCGGATCCGGCCCTGCAGGCTTCTATGCGGCAGACGCTCTTTTGCGGCGAAAAGACCTCACGGTCCACATTGACCTATACGACCGCCTGCCCACACCCTATGGCCTGGTGCGTTTTGGAGTCGCCCCCGACCACCAGAAGATCAAGGGCGTCATTCGGGTGTATGAACGGATCGCAGCCAGCCAGAATTTTCGCTTCTTTGGCAACGTCAATTTCGGGAGCCACCTCTCCGTTGAGGAATTGCGAAAGCACTACGACCAGATCGTTTACGCCGTCGGCTGTCAGACTGATCGGCGGCTGGACATTCCCGGAGAGGATTTAGAGGGCAGCCACACGGCCACGGAATTCGTGGCCTGGTACAACAGTCACCCGGACTACATTGGGCGATCCTTTGACCTGTCTCAAAAATCTGCAGCGGTCGTAGGAGTGGGAAACGTGGCCATGGATGTCACGCGCATCCTGGTCAAAGACCACGACGAGCTGCTCAGCACAGACATCGCCGGATATGCTCTGGAGGCGCTGCGGAAGAGTCAGGTGGAGGAGGTTGTCATCTTGGCCCGGCGCGGTCCAAAACAGGCAGCCTTTTCACTCAATGAGATCAAGGAGATCGCAAGTCTGAAGGGTGTTGATGTGGTTGTCGACCCCAAGGAAGTGGAGCTGGATGAAGCCTCAAAAGCCAGCGAGGGGAAAGAGGGCAGGCAGAAGGTGGAGTATCTGACGGAAATATCCCAAGCAGGGGAGGGAAGTCAGGGGAGAAAGGTTCGCCTGCGTTTTTGTGTTTCACCGCTGGAAATACTGGGTGAAGACGGTCGCGTCACGGCGGTCAAGATCGAAAAGAACGAGCTGTATGCGGATGAGACGGGCTATATCCGCTCCCGTGGCACGGGACAGTACGAGGTGCTTCCCGTTGGGCTAATTTTCCGCTCCATAGGCTACCGCGGTGTTCCCCTGCCCGGCGTACCCTTTAATGAGAAGCGCGGCACGATCTGCAATCAGGAAGGACGAGTGACGGATTCAGGTCCCGACCAGATCGTACCCGGCGAGTACGCCGTCGGTTGGGCCAAGCGTGGACCCACCGGTCTCATCGGAACCAACAAGAGGGACTCGGCAGCAACCGTGGAGAAGATGCTTGAGGACATCGAAGGGAAAAGCGCAAAGGTCGATCCCGAAAAGACGCCTGAAGCGGTGGACCGGATGCTGGCGGGAAAGAAGCTCCAAGTTGTGACCTTTGAGGACTGGAAGATTTTGGATCATCAAGAGGTGGAAGCCGGTAAGCGGCTGGGTAAGGTCCGGGAGAAGCTCTTGACGGTTTCGGCGATGCTCGAGGCTATTGAAAAGGGCTAGGTCTGGAGGGGACGTGTCACACGTACCCTCTGAGCAATTTGCTCTCTGATGGCGGGGAGCACGAAGATCTTGGACAGATCGGCGGTGGACAGGTTTTGGCACAAGACACGAATCTTTTCAAAGGTGGGAAGAGAACGATTCATTACCAGGATCTGTCTGTCTCCAAAACGACAGACTCCCCCCGTAAAGTCCCCTTCGTCCCACCTCAATTCAAGCCCCAGCTGGCCAACAATCTCTTCCAGCTGCGAGAGCAGCTCGGCATTCTGCATCGTCTAAGAGTTTAATCGGTGGGTCTGTCGGAATGCGGTTAGGTGTCTTTTCCGTCTTCTTCGGGTTCCAGCGGTTCCTGAGTCACCCTCCCCATGAGTCTTTCAGTGACCTTCGCCTCTCCTGTGGTCTCCTCGAGTTCCTGATTCACTGTTTCCATGAGAGGTTCGTTGAATATCAGAGGGGGTGCGCTGTTTGTTCCCATGACTTCCACAGGGCTGACCTGATCCTCGGGTTGGATCCCCGGAGCGCTGGTTTCCCCCGTACTCGCCGTCTCCTTGGGTTTAAGATCGGTCTCGTTGGGTTTCTCCGGACTTGCCGGTTCCTTGAACTTGAGGCTGGTTTCCTTGAGCTCTTCCGGGCTGTGGGTCTCCTTAGGTTTGAGATCGCTCTCCTTGGGTTCCTCTGGGCTGACCGGCTCCTTGAATTTGAGAGCGCTCTCCTTGGGCTCCTCCGTGCCGACCTTCTCCTTGAGTGAGAGGTCCACTTCCTCGGGTTTTTCCGGGCTGAGGCTCTCCTTGGGCTTGAGGTCTACCTCGTCGGGCTTCTCCAGGCTGAGGGTCTCTTTGGGCTTGAGGTCCGCCTCGTCGGGCTTCTCCAGACTGAGGGTCTCCTTGGGCTTAGGATCGGTCTCCTTGAGTGTGAGGTCCACCTCCACGGGTTCTTCCGGGTTGATGATTTCCTTGGCTTCTATCCCTTGGGATGTGTCCCCCTGGGATGTGTCGCCCTGAGATTTTTCGGTGACGGCCTCCTCAGGTTCTTCGCTCACCTTCCCCTTAAGTGCTTCGGTGACCTTTTCCGTGATTTTCCCAAGGACCGTCTCTTTGGGTTCTTCGATAGCCGCTTCCTGGATTTTTTCGGTAACCTCTTCCTGGGGTTCGGAGGTGTCCATCTCCTTGGGCGGTTCCGCGTCCGTCCCCTTTTCCTCTGCTGCTTCGTCCCGGGTGAGGATACTTTCTGAAGCGGGTTCACGAGTGAACCCGCCTTCCCTCTCCAGATCGAGAAACTTTTCCACGATCTCAGGATCGAAATCCTTACCGGACTGAGATTTCAAGTATTCCCGTATCTTCATGTTGGGCCAGGCTTCCCGGTAGGGGCGGTCACAGCCCAGCACATCCCATACTTCAATAACAGAAAAGACGCGAGCCGCCAGGGGAATCTCCCTGTCCTTCAAGCCACGCGGATAACCGGAGCCGTCCCACTTCTCATGGTGACAATAGGGAATATCTACAGCTGCGCGCAGATAGGGGATCTCGGACAGCAGTAAGTAGGCGTATCGGGGATGCTTATGCATGACTTCCCACTCTTCGTCACTGAGTGGACCGGGCTTGAGAAGAATGCTCTCGGGGACTCCGATCTTACCGATATCGTGCAACAGTGCACCCCGACGATCATTGATCAGATCACGGCCCTCCATTCCCATGGCCTCTCCCAGTTTCAATGTCCACTCAGCCAATCGCTGACTGTGTCCCGGACTCAGCTGCTCCCTGAGGTCCAGAGCGTAAGACACCTTTTCCAAAGTGGCATCGTAAGCGAAACTCAGTCCTGTATTGTGATTCTGTAAGTCGGCGATCAGGTCGGCGTTGTCCATGGCAACAGCGGCCTGTGAAGCAACGGCGGACAGAAGATCCAGCCAGTCCTGATCCGGAGACATTGCGGAACGACTGAAGATCTCCAGAACACCTTTGAGTTCACCACGGGCTACCAGGGGCATAGCATAATAGGCTACGAACTCTTCTTCAACGAGAAGCTCAGCCCGCCTCGAAGCCTCTTCAGAATCACGCAGATCCGGAATGCAAATGAGCTCGCGTTCCAAGCCGGCTTTGCCTGCCACACCCTCACCCAGATTGATTTCGGAACGGGCGATATCGATATTGCGAAAGCCGAGTCCTGAGAAGTATTTGAGGTTATGGGTGTTGGGATGGAACAGAAGTACGCTTGCTGCGTCTACCCCCAGTTCCTGGGTGAGCTGTTCCAAAATAACCTTGGCCGTGACCTGGAGATCCAGGCCGCTGGAGGTGGCGCTATCGATGGCGTGGAGGGCATCCAAAGTCCGCAATTGGCGCTGAATCCCCTGTTCCGCCTTCTTGCGCCGGGTGATGTCTCGGACCGTGACGGAAATACCTGAGACAGCCGCGTCTTTGAGAAAGTTCTTGCTGACCCCCTCCACGGTGACCCATGAACCCTCCATGTTCTGCAGCCGAAGCTGCATCGACGCGCTGGTATCGGGATTTTTCTTCACCCCTTCCAGAGCCTTGCTCAAGCGGGATACATCATCGGGGTGAACGAGTTCACGGAGATTCTTGTCCAGAAATTCCTCCGGCTTGTATCCCAGCATTTTTTGGAAGGCAGGATTTTCGAAGCGGATGATTCCATCCTTGTCGAGAATCAGGAGTGCGTCAGCAGCGTTCTCCACCAGGGAGCGAAAGTATTCGGCGCTCTGACGATCTGTCTCTTCCGCTTCTTTGTTATCGGTGATGTCGACTCCTACCGAGACAATACAGGCCACCTCACCCTTATCGTCTGTCAAGGCCGTGTCGGACCAGGAGATCAATCGACGAGTGGCATCCTTGGTAATCCAATATTCTTCATGTGAGTGAGGGAATTGATCCATCTTGAGGTCCTTGAAGACGGCTTGAGCAGATTGTTTATCGTCCGGAGAGAGCAGGAACTCCCAGGGATGTTTCCTTCTGGCTTCATTGACCGAATAACCACTCAGCTTTTCACAGGCACCGTTAAAGAGGAGGATCCGGCCTTCCTTGTCGAGGACCAGGAGAAGCCCTGAAGCTGCGTTGAGAACTGAAGAATAGAAGTTTCTCTCTTTCTTGAGCGAATCTTCAGTCTTGCCTGTGTCGGTAACATCACGGATAACGGAAATTATGCCGCCGCTTTTTCCCCCGTCATCCGGGAGAAGGCTGACGGAGGAACTCACATGGATCTCTTTTCCACTTTTCGCAATGTGGAGGTTCTTTCCTCGCCAGAACCCGGTTTTGGCCAAGGCCTCCCCACTGGCCTTTTCATCTTCCTCATCCAGCCAACGCTTTTCGTAAACCTCGTCTAGTTTCTTGCCCAATACATCATCAGAAGCCACCCCATACAACTTTTCTGCGGATCGATTCCAATAGGTGATCTTGCGCTCACCATCAACCGCCACAACGGCATCCGGAACCTGAGACAGGAGGTCTGCGTGAAAGGGCAGAAGCCCCTGTTCCCGCTCCTCCCGGGTGACGTCGTGCATGACCAGGAGAATCGCCTGGTGACCGCTGTGGGCGACCAGGAGTGCTTCCAATTCGAGGTCGATTTCCTGGCCGTCAAGGCGCACAAACTTCTCTTGCAGCAGGGTAGCCTTGTTGCTTTCCAATTCACTCTCTTGAAGTCTTTTTTCCAAATCCTCCTGAGAATCGGCATGAGCGAAACCAGCCAGGGATTTTTCAAGAAGCTGCTTCGGGCTTGCCGCTCCCAGCAGGTGGGCTCCGGATCGATTCACGAAGGCGACGTTACCCTTATCGACCAGCGCGATTCCGACCGGACAGAATTCCAGGAGTTGGCGGTAAAGTTTGGCGCCCTCGTGCAGGGAAGTCTCGGTCTTCCTTTTCTCTCTATTGATTTTGCTTTCCTGTAAAACTCGCTTGACCACCTGTCCTAGCCGGTTCAGACGAGCTGTGAGCAAGAAATCAGCCGCACCCTGTTTGATGCACTCGACGGCCAGTTCTTCCCCAACCTTTCCACCAATAACGATGAATGGGGTATCCAGTCCTTTTTCTTTGAGAATCTCGAGCGCCCGCAAGGCGTCGAACTGCATCAAGGCGTAATTGGAGATGATGACATCGTGGCCAGCCTCGAGCTGGGTGAAGTAGTCCCTCTCGATCGCCACAGGATGAATTTCGGCTTCAAATCCACCTCGCTCGAGTTCCTGAGCGATCAATTTCTGGTCTTCTTCGTCTTTTTCAACCAGTAAAACACGGAGCGGAATGGCCATTTTTTATAATTCTCTCCTGCACATCGAGTATAACAACATTCAGTAGCTCTTTGGGGCCAGCCGGCTTCGGCATGTTACAATTCGACCTGTTCCAGTTATAATGCCTCTCTTTCAACATGAAGAATCAGGATCGACTCGTATTGCTGACCAACGATGACGGAGTGAGAGCGGAGGGACTGCTGGCACTCAAAGAGGCTCTAGCCGGCTGGGGCAGGGTGTTTGTAGTTGCGCCTGCTGAAGAGAATAGTGCCGTCAGTCAGGGACTCACCATTCATCGTCCTCTTCGAACCTTTAAGGTATCTGAGGACCACTATGCTTTGACAGGAACTCCTGCCGACTGTGTCATTTTTGCACTTCGAAAGCTGTTGCCGCGCATGCCGGACCTGGTCGTAAGCGGGGTCAATCATGGTCCCAATCTGGGTGATGACATTATCTATTCGGGTACGGTTGCGGGAGCTCGGGAAGCAGCTATCCACCGGATTCCCTCTGTTGCCGCCTCATCCCTAAACGGCCATCGCGAATTCAATTTTGGTCCTGCTGCCGGGTTCGTGCGGCGTATCATTGATGAACTCTTTCCCTTTCCCGAGGAGACTTTTTTGAACATCAATATTCCCGAAGGAAATCCGGTCTCTTATCGTTTTACCCGACAAGGAAGTAAAGCTGCGGAGGGTTCGATTGAAGAGAAGAGAGATCCGCGTGGAAGAAGATATTACTGGATCGCCCGGGATGAAAGCGAGTGGATGGTGGAAGCAGACACGGACTATGAGGCGATTCGTGGGGGAGAAGTCTCGGTGACTCCTCTGCAGCGAGATCAGACAGACTACAGCTCATTGGCAAGCTACAAAAAGCACAGAGGAGAGACAGTCCGTGGATGAACTGACCGGGACGAGACACTGGTGGCAGCTGAAGTATCACATCGTTCCTTGAACCCGTTGACCTGGGTGAGGAGTTTCTATGACTGGGTGGTCGGCTTATCTGAACGGCCGAACGCCGTACGCACTCTCTTTGTGATTGCGTTTGCCGAGAGTTCATTCTTTCCCATCCCACCGGACGTTCTTCTGATCCCTCTTGCTCTAGGATCTCCTCGACGGGCCCTGCGCTTCGCCGCCCTATGCACCGTGGGGTCATCTCTGGGAGCGCTGCTTGGGTACTGGCTGGGACTGGAATTCTATGAACTGATCGGAAGTCGTATCGTCGAGTTTTATGCAGTAGGCGAACAATATGAACGGGTCCAAGTTCTTTACCAGCAGTGGGATGCTGTGGCCATCGCCGTGGCGGGGTTTACTCCGATTCCCTTTAAACTCTTTACAATTGCGGCAGGGGTTTTCGAGATTAATCTCATCACTTTCACCGTGGCTGTCGTGTTGAGTCGAGGTGCGCGATTCTTTTTGTTGGGTGGACTCATCTGGTGGTTTGGGCCGAGCATACAGAACTTTGTGGATCGATACTTCAACCTTCTGGTCATCCTTTTTTCTATTCTTCTGGTGGGTGGATTTCTCATTGTTCGATATGCGATGTAGAATGAGTGAGTTTTGGTCGATCGGGGCGTGGCGCAGTTTGGTAGCGCGCACGGTTCGGGGCCGTGAGGTCGGAGGTTCAAATCCTCTCGCCCCGACCAATACCTGGTTATGATTGCTCGTCGCTATATTGTGAAGGGTCGAGTACAGGGAGTAGGTTTTCGTTACTTCACTCACCGGGTCGCCCAGGGACTAGGCATTCGAGGCTGGGTGAAAAATCTCCCCAATGGGACGGTGGAGGCTTGTGCTGAAGGTGACGAGGATCCCATGGAGCAATTTCTGAGCAGGATGAAAAAGGGGCCATCCCTGGGCTTCGTCGAGGATGTTGAGGTTGGGGAAGTTGAGCCTGAAGGATATCAGGGGTTTTCAATTGAGTGGTGAACTATGGAAGAGCTGAAGAAAAAGATCCGAGAAGTTCCTGACTTTCCAAAGCCGGGAATTCTTTTTTACGACATCACAACGCTTTTGAAGGATCGGGAAGGCCTCCGATCGATTATGGATATCCTGACCGAAGAATATAAGGAAAAGAGAATTGACCGGGTGGTCGGTATCGAATCTCGCGGATTCATTTTTGCGCCTGCCCTCGCTTACAATTTGAACGCGGGTTTCGTACTGGTCCGAAAGAAGGGCAAGCTTCCAGCGGAGTCGATCAGCGCTTCTTACGATCTCGAGTATGGACAAGATGTCCTGGAAATGCACAAGGACTCCATTGAGCCGGGACAACGGGTGTTGATTATTGATGACCTTATTGCCACCGGTGGCACGGCTGCAGCTACCGTCCAAATGGTCCGTCAGCTGAAAGGGGAAGTTGTGGCCCTGGCCTTCATCGTGGAGTTGGAATCACTCAAGGGTCGAGAGAAGCTGGATGGCTCTGAAATCTTCTCGATTCTGAAGTATTAAGCCGGGATCACTCCTTCTCAAGCTGGTGGGTTTGTTTGATGAATCTGCTTAAGCAGTGGTTTGACAGAGACAAACAGAATCTCCAACTCCTCGGTTCCCTGATCCTCTTCATTCCCATAATTTGGTGGTTGGTTCCAGGTTGGTCACCGGGATACCTCATCGATCAGCACGATAACCTGCAAACCGGGTACGTGTACCAGCAGCAACTATCCAGAGCCTCTGGAGATTGGACAAAACTTCTGTACTGGCCGCAAATTATGGGCGGCGTAAAAGCACACGATGTCACCGGTAGCCTCCCCATTGTTCAATTGTTGGCATATTGGGGTGCATCATCGCTCTTGATCAGCAATCTGTCTGTCTTTCTTGTACAAATCCTGTTTTCCTATTTTTGCACACGATCTGCCTTGGGTCTGTCCAGGATTATTCTTCGAAATGACAAGAAGATCCCTTATCTAGCCATAGCACTTGTCGGAATTCTCTTCGGTTTTCTGCCATTATTGGGTTGGAGACTAAGCTATGGTCACCAGAGTATCGTTCTCGGCTTGTTCGTGTTCTTATGCATGACGTCTCTGTTACTCGATGAAATCTGTAGCAGGCGTTCAGCTCTCAGTCTGCTTTTAGCTATTCTTGCTCTGACACACTGTTTCCAGTACAACGGTTACCAACTCATTTACTATAGCGTCGTGTTCGGGGCTCCCATTCTTGTCGCCCTGGCGTTTGCAAACCCAGGACAAAACCAACTCACACGCCTCAAGTGGTTTATCTATCCAGCACTTGTGTTTCTATCGGCGTTGCTCATAGGGCTTCCAAAATTTGCTGGGATGCTAGGCAATGCCTTGAGCGATGAAATGGGTCGGGTCGTCGGAAGTCCCGTTATCTATAGTTATACGACTGCAACAATTGGAGACTGGGCCAGCTCAATTCCCTGGAGCGCAAGTTTCATTCCAGAATCACGAACGAGCTTTTTTCATCAGGAGGTTAACTACCCCCTTGGACCACTAGTCTTGCTGCTGGCTCTGGTAAAACCTAACACGCCACTGTTAAGAATCTACATCGGTCTCGGTACTTCTCTTTTCCTGGCCCTTGTCGTGAGCATGAATGTTCAACCACTTTCAGGGGCTCTCACATCGATCGTCCCGCTGCTGGAATCATTCAGAGTTCCAGCACGGGCAATACTTCCGTTCCTGTTGTTCTTGTCGCTAATGAGTGTCGCTGTACTCTTGAAACTGATCGCAGATGCAGGGCCTCATTACCGCCTCTTGCAATCCTCACTATTGGCGATTGTTAGCGGAGCCCTGTTTGCTATAAACACACCTCTAACGAACGACATCGCACTGGTACTGCTGGTGGGTATTTTTTTTATATTATTGAAACGGAAGATCAATCGCCCCGAAATCGCCATGGTGACACTCGCGCTATTCACCGGCGCTGCGGTCGCCGCCTTCAATGAACGAATCGTTCCACCCCTCGAGAACCCCATTTCAAGCACCATCATTTCGCCGATACGTGAGTCTATTACCACCCAGGTTCCCGAACTAGCAGAACCGCTCAACCGAGCATTCACAAACGTCCAATTGAACGGCATCGGGTCCAACTCAGCATTTCTCATGGACATATCTACGCTTTCCGGGTACTGGTTCCCACTCAGCCGATACGCTCAATTATCAGCCGCATTAAATAATGAGCCTTATCATCCAACCGTGGCCGTATTTCACAATGATCCTTCTCGAGAAGGTTATGAAGTACTTAACCATTTGTACAATGTGGGTTGGTCAATCGACCTGGTGGGCGATGAACTACAGGTGAACAAGCTTGATGAAACCTGGGGTAAGGCCTGGTTTTCAAAGGACATTGTCTGGCAGAATTCTTTGGCTGAATTGGCGAGTACGCTGAGGAAGAACGTTGAAAACAATGAAAATTCGATGATGCCACTCCTTTCTGGTGATCCAGCAACAGCACCCGTTCGCTCCGATGACGTCGATTGTCGATCGGCCGGTATCCCGTCTGTTAATGATGGTCAGCCCTTTTTCCCACTTAACATCCAGGTGGATGTCGAAGGACAGTGTTTACTCACTGTGGCCATGAACTTCGCCAACAATCTTAAGGTAGTCAACCAGGACGGCATTCGATTACAAACTTTTCCCTCACATGGAGCGCTCCTTGGGATCAAAGTGGGACAGGACTCTCAGCACATCATCATCAATCCTGAACCCATAGTATTCCCTGGTGTTCAAATGGCTTCTGTGATGGGATTACTCCTGTCGCTTGCGATGCTGGTATGGGTACTCAGGAATCCATATGCCCTTGGACTCACGAATACCGTCCCGGCGATTACTCGTTCTCAAGCTGATTGAGGCGAAGTTGGGCCTCCTGAGAGTAAGCGCTGGTGGGATATTCGGTGGTCAACTTCCTATAAAGCTTCACAGCTTCCTCAGAATTCCCTGCTGCCTCATAATTCTGGGCGAGTTGTAAAAGTAGGGTGTCCGTGGGGAAGGAGGCAGCGTTTTCCTGGAGGATCGCTTCCAGCAACTGGGCAGCCCTCTGACGGTCATCCTGGGATTCCGCGATGCTGGCCAGGACATGTCGAGCCAGGTTCCGGGTCTGGGCCTCATCTGAGTTTTGCACCACAAAGTTCAGTTCTTCCTCGGCTGTTCCCATCTGGCCCATTTCCTCTTTGATCAGACCTCGGTAGTAGCGAGCCAGTAACCCCAGGGTTGTGCCTGGGTAATCTTCCACGACAGCCGTAAAGCCTTCGAGGGCTTTCTCGCGGCGCTCTTCATTCGTTTCGAAAATATATTCGTCGAAGATGATGGGATCTTCTGAGTCTTCTGCAGTATTTTCGATGACGGGAGCATGGTAGATTGTCAGCGCCTCAGCAAATTGAACCTGAATTTCCTCGGAGCGATCCAACTGGTAGTTTTGCCAGAAATAGGAGCCCAGCAGAGAGAGCAAGAAGATGGCGAAAAAAGTGAACAATAGGGAGCGGTTCTGAGAGGACCACGCATAAATTCCAGAGAGAGTAGCCTGAATCTTGTCTTCCTGGACAATTTCTCTACGAGTCAGTCGTTTCGCCGCCACGGAAATTCCTTTCTGCTATCGTCGAAGTAAAAATGCGCCTGGCAGGACTCGAACCTGCGGCACAGGGGTTAGGAACCCCCAGCTCTATCCTCTGAGCTACAGGCGCACAAACGCGATAAGTTTAGCAAAACAACCGTACTCGTGCTACTAGTGTCCCGTCCCATGAATACCATGACGTTTGTGGCGAGCGCGACGGCGTCGAGTTTGCGACAAAGAAATCGATGCCGTTCCGCCGCAAGCCCCATCAGCAAACGTTCATGGTATTCATGGGACGGGACACTAAGCTTGTTTGCCGTCCGCCGTTCCGCTAAAATCC
>Ga0114923_10002844_pt1 | contig 11683 bp, 13 predicted proteins | sample SumtaG_FD_89578 | JGI IMG/M metagenome (GOLD analysis project Ga0114923, IMG submission 89578) | Deep subsurface microbial communities from Indian Ocean to uncover new lineages of life (NeLLi) - Sumatra_00157 metaG | ecosystem: Environmental > Aquatic > Marine > Oceanic > Sediment | place: near... | reverse complement strand
GGAGTTAGACGAGATTACCTTTTAGGGAAAATTAAAAAAAATTAAAAATAATACTTATTATGAAAACTATTACATCATGTATGAGGTTTCGCAAAACAAAAATTAAAGGAGTTTATATTATTGAACCCAAGCCAAAGATAGATAAAAGAGGATATTTTCTTAGAGCTTTTTGCAGAAAAGAGATGATGAGGTTGGATATAGATTTTAATATTGTTCAAAGTAACCGGAATTTTACTAAGAAAAAAGGCACCATAAGGGGCTTGCATTATCAAATTTCTCCTTGTCAAGAAGACAAAATTATTCAATGTCTTAAAGGTGAAGTTTATGATGTACTTCTTGATTTAAGAGCTAACTCTCCTACTTTTGGGAAATGGATTTCTGAGAGACTAAGTGAAAAAAACAAGAGAATGATTCTCGTGCCCAAAGGTTGCGCTAATGGCATACAAACCTTAACAGATAACTGTCTAATTGAGTACTTTGTGTCAGAATATTATTCACCAAAAAATGAAGCTGGTATTAGATGGAATGATCCTTTCTTTAAAATAAAGTGGCCTATAAAAAAAGTATTTTCTTCTGAAAAAGATAAAAGGTGGAAATATTATAGCAATAATTTAAATTAAAAAATAGGTAAAAGTAATAGAATTTATTTTGGGTTTGAGGCTTGTTATTCATATTATTTTATGATAATGTTAAGACTATATAAAATACAAATCATTATAAAACTATGGCTAAAGTATCAAAAATAAAAGTTGAGAAAAATTTGAAAAAGGCGATTTTGGAAGCTGTGAACGAAATAGGAGGATTTAGAAAGATTATTAAGAAAGGCGATGTTGTTTTATTAAAGCCGAATTTTAATACAGCATATCGATATCCTGCTTCCACTGATTTAGAGTTTTTGAAAGCAGTGGTTGAATTAATTTATCAGTACGAGCCCAAAGCAGTGATGCTTGGGGATTCTTCTACCCTTAGTTGCAATACTAGAAGGATAATGGAAGAATTGAAAATTTTTGATTTGGAGGAAAAAATGGAAAAACCTCCTAAGATTTATGTTTTTGATGAAAGGCCTTATGTTAAAAAAAGAGTACCAAATGGTAAATATTATAAAAGCTTATATGTTACCCATTTTTTAGATAGGGCTGATAAATTAATTCTTCTTCCTTGTCTGAAAACTCATGGTATATCCCAGTTTACTGGAAGCTTGAAACTTTCTGTTGGTTTTATAAAGCCATTTCACCGCGTTATGCTGCATAAAAGAAATATTCAAGAAAAAATAGCAGAAATAAATAAAGTTATTCATTCGGATTTAATTATTATGGATGCTAGGAAATGCCTTGTTACTAAAGGACCTGAAGAAGGAAAGCTTACTAAACCGAATCTAATTTTAGCTTCAACAAATAGGGTGGCTATTGATGTTGAGGGAATAAAAATCATCCAAAGCTATAAGGGTAATTCTTTAAAAGGCATTGATCCCTGGGAATTGCCTCAAATTAAAAAAGCAAAAGAATTTAATATAAAGTAAAAATTGTGATAATTTCAAAAACACCATTAAGAATGAGTTTTGCTGGAGGAGGTTCTGATTTTAGAGGATATTATCAGAAAGGTTATGGTTCAGTAGTGAGTACAGCGATAGACAAGTATATCTACGTTACTATAAACAGAAAATTTGATGATTTAATTAGGATAAGTTATTCAAAAACCGAGGGCGTAAGAAATGTTGAGAATATCAAACACAATCTAATAAAAGAGGCCCTAAAATTGACAGGAGTTACTAAAGGGATAGATATTAGTTATATGTCAGATATGCTGCCAGCTCGCGAGGGAACTGGCTTAGGAGCCTCAAGCAGTTTGCTGGTCGGGATTTTAAATGCCTTATATGCTTATAAAGGTCAGCGAGTTTCTACTGATAAATTAGCTAAACAGGCTTGTAAGATTGAAATAGAAATACTTGGCAAGCCCATTGGAAAACAGGATCAATACGCTGCTTCTTTTGGTAATTTTAATTTCATAAAGTTTAATACTGATGAAACCGTATCAGTAGAGCCGATAATTTGCAAAAAAGAAACCAAGGAAGAATTAAATAAAAAGCTTCTTTTATTCTATATGGGCTTTGGTAGTCTTTCAGATGATGTTTTGCCTGAACAAAAGAAAAATATAAATATTAATTACACTCTTTTAGATAAAATGGTTGAGTTATCAGAAGAACTTAGAAATGCTTTGACAAATAACGATCTTAAGGAATTTGGTAATATCCTTCATCAGAACTGGCTTTACAAACAGAAATTAGCCAGTAAAATTACAAACCCAGTTATAAATGAACATTATGAAAAAGCTAGGGATGCTGGAGCTGTCGGTGGTAAAATCTTAGGTTCAGGAGGCGGTGGATTTTTGCTTCTTTATTGTGAAAAAGAAAATCAAAATAAGGTTAGACAGGCGCTTTCTAATCTCAAAGAAACTTCTTTTAATTTTGAAACCGAAGGAAGTAAAATCGTTTATGTAGATTAATTATATGGATATTAAAGGGTTTTCTAAAAACTATTTTGGGCAAGTAAAAAGAGTAATTGATGAGTTGGATTTAGAAAAAATTCAGAAGATAACTGAGATTATTTATGAGGCTTATAAAAATAACAAGCAGGTTTTTATTATGGGTAATGGCGGAAGCGCTTCTAATTCTTCTCATTTTGCCTGCGATTTAGGGAAAGGCACTCTTAAGAATTTTTATAATGAGCAGGAAAAAAGGTTTAAAGTGATATCTTTGACGGATAATGTAGCTACTTTGATGGCATTTGGCAATGATTTGTCTTTTGAGGATATTTTTGTTCAGCAATTAAAGAATTTAATTAATCCTGGGGATATTGTTATTGGAATTTCAGCTAGCGGAAATTCAACTAATGTAGTTAAAGCGATTGAATATGCTAAAAGATACGGGGCTAAAACAGTTGGATTTTTAGGATTTAAGACCGGAGGCAAACTCCATAATTTAGTTGACTATGAGATTACGGTTCAAGACGAGCATTATGGTCGAAGCGAAGATATTCATTTAATATTAATTCATTTAATCACTGATTATTTAACAGAATTAAAAAAACATGAGCCAAGCTCATTAAATAGTTTATGAAAATATTTATTACAGGTTCAAAAGGTTTCATAGGGAAAGAATTGGTTTTACAATGTCAAAAACAGGGGATTGAAGTTGTTGGTGTGGATCTTGAAGCAGATATACGTTCAAAAAATATAGATGAATTAATCCCTGAAGGAGTAGATGCTATTGTTCATCTGGCTGCCTTGCCAGGTGATCCTGTTTGTAGAAATAAAGGTTATCAATGTTTTGATACAAATGTGCTGGGGACTTTAAACTTGATTAGAGTTGCAGAAGAGAAGAAAGTCAAGCAGTTTATATTCGCTTCCAGTGAATGGGTTTATGATAATTATAAAGAGGATGAAATAAAAAACGAAGACTCATTGATTAATATTGCCAACCATACGTCAGAATATGCTCTTTCAAAACTTGTAACTGAGGCAAATTTGAGGCAAAAATATCAGCATGGTTTCTGCCCGGTGACTATTTTGCGCTTTGGAATAATTTATGGTCCAAGGCAGAGCGGTTCAGCAGTTGAATCTATCTTTAACAGTGTAAGAACCAAGGATGAGATTGAAACCGGTTCATTAAAAACAGGAAGATGTTTTATTCATGTTTCAGATATTGTCTCTGGAATTATTAAATCAATTGGCTTAAAGGGATTTAATACAATTAATCTTCAGGGAGATAGTTTAATTACGTTGGGAGATATAATTGAAACATCAAAGAAAATATTGAATAAAAACCCCAAAATAATTGAAACCGATCCAAATAACCCAAGTATTAGAAATATTTCAAACGAGAAAGCAAAAAAAATATTGAAATGGAAACCAGAAATAAATTTAGAAAAAGGATTATGGAGAATAGGAAAGACATAAAAACAGCAAAAGATCTTTTAAGAATACGGCTATCGCAGATGGTTGTTAATGAGAAATATAAAAATGGAGAATTCAAGGTAGGAATCCATTTAGCTTTAGGTCACGAGGCAATTGCCGTGGCTGTAAATTCAGTTATGGGAAGCGATGATCAATTGGTTTTAAGTCATCGGAACATTCATTATAATTTAGCCAGGACTAAATTATTAAAACCAGAGTTAGATGAATACTTTTTAAAAAAACAGGGATTAGGCAGGGGTAAGTTAGGTTCAATGAATCTGGCTAATGAAGAGAAAAACATTGTTTATACCTCCAGTATTTTAGGAAACAATTTGCCTGTTGCCGCAGGGCTTGCCTTAGGCAAGAAAGCAGAAAACTTTCAAGGATTAGTTTTTGTTGTTACCGGAGATGGGGCTATGGAAGAAGGAAGTTTTTATGAAAGTTTGGAATTTATGAAAAGCAATGCTTTGCCTTGTTTAGTAATTATTGAGAACAATGGTTGGTCTCTGGCAACTAGAATTAAAGAGAGAAGATGCGATATTTCTCTTCAAAAGTTTGGAGAATCAATGGACATCAGATATGAGAAACTAAACAGTAACGACCCTTACGAATATATTGAAAAATTAATTACTCTCCGAAAATTCGTCTTAGATAATAAAACGCCAGTATTAATTGAGGTTGAGCTTACAACATTGGGAGGATGGTACATTCAAGAAAGATTTGTTAATTATCATGCGGGACCCGCTCCAGAGATTAATTTAATTGATTGGCCATTAATAGAAGCTTCAAATAAAGATCCAGTTTTTGTCTTGCAGAAATATTTTAAACAGGACTTGCTTAAAGAAATATCCAAGGAGATTTTAAAAAGCTTAAAACAAGAAATTAATGAACTATGTTGAGTTTTTAAATCAGAATATAAGAGAAAAAGTAGGGGAATATGAAAATAATATAGTGCTTTTTGGTCAGAATATAGATGCTGGTTCCTGCCTTTCAGGCTTTACAAGAAATCTTAAAGTTAAAAACGGCCTTATTATTAATACCCAAAACTCTGAAAACACTCTTTGCGGCGTGGGATTTGGCTTAATGCTGAATAAAATATCATCAATCTTCTTTATGAAACAGCAGGATTTCCTTTTATTGGGAATTGACCACTTGGTTAACACTTATAATCTTATCAGGCAGAAAGAACCCTCAGCTTCTTTTACGATTATGACTATTGTAGTAGATGGAGGGTATGGAGGTCCTCAGTCCTCTTTTAACAGCTTTGGCGACATTTGTTCAATTGCCCGGGTTCCTGGTTTTGCAATAACCAATAAGGTTGATGCAGAAGAGATAATTAAAACACATTTAATATCTCCAGGATTCAGAATAATCGGGGTGAGCCAGAGATTATTTAAGCAAGATCTCATAGACCTGGAAAAAGTTTATTCAAATGATGAAAAGACCTTGTTTCAATATAAAAAGGGACCTGATGCAACTGTTGTATGTTTTAATTTTTCGCTTCCTTACGGTATTGAACTGGCAAAGCGATTCAATCCCTCTCTTTTTTCAGTCAATTCAGCAACTTCTATAAAATGGGACAAGATAATTGAAGATTTAAAAGAAACTAAAAAATTAGTTGTAATTGATGACAGTAAAAGCGAAAACCTTTCTTGTTATAATTTTTTAATGGATGCTTTAGATAAGTGCCGAATAGATAAAAAAATACTTATTAAAAAAGATTTTTCAAAACAATGGTTTTCTCCAAATCTTGATCAGCTTGAAATTAATTACGAAAAGATAATCAATGAATTGAATGGGCAAGAAGTTTAAATGGTTATATCGGGTCGGTGTTAGCTTAGTTCATTAAAAAAAGACATCTCTTGATATAGAGATGCCTTGGTGGCAAAGAAATACTTTTTAGTAGCTGGAGCCTTACAACATATGTTTTAGCAAGTCGCTAACGCCAGATTTTTCTCTTAGCCTTAACTTTAATTCTTTTATCCGATCGTCTTTCCGAAGGGTTGTTTTGGAAAAATAGAAGACCTTTACAGAAGTAATTTTAGTTAGCATTTTTATCTTTTTTCTTCTGCGAGATAGATAGTTTTCAAGTGCGGTGATGAAGTCAGAGTCATTGAGTCTTTTATTTGGTTTTAAGTATCCAATTACAAAAAAGAACTCATCATCTTCTCTGCCATATTTATGTTTAATATTCGCTTTATCCTCCAAATCAGCTCTAATTTTGGCAAGAAGAGTTCTATCTTTGGCAGCTCTGCCTTTCATTACTATCAATCCGTTAGAAGTTACTCTGATTACTTGTTCCTTCCTGTCTTCTCTTAATACTTCAGGTCCTAATTCCACTTCAAAAGATTGTTGATTTTCAGCCCATTCTAATACGAAATTTAGATCCATTTTCCCCCCGGAGAAGAAATTAATAATTAAATCTTGAGATGATAATTTCCTTTTTGGAGGCCATACTTTATCTGCGGGTTCTCCCTCTAATGCAATTAAGGTAGCGTGGACACTATTTAAATCGTAAAGACACAAGATTTTTTCCAAATGGTGATTGCTAAAAACATTATTAAAGCCTTGCTGTTCTTTCTCTATTTGATTCTTAAACTGGTTATCAAATGGGCCACCCATTGCCAGAGTAAGTCCAAAGTGAAGTTCTTCTCTTCCATTATTCATCTTCTGAATTTCCACTAAGTCAAATCTTTCAGATACACTCATTTCGTTACCCTTTCATTTCTTTCTATTTACTTAATATTCAATTTTCAAAAAACTAAACAATAATAAACATTAACATAATTAAATAATTTGTCAATAAAAATTTATGAAAATATTATTAACTGGAAATAATGGATACATCGGTTCTATTTTATCTAAGCTCTTGTTAGAGAAGGGCTATGAAGTGGTTGGCTTGGATACTAATTATTATTCTGAAACAAAACAGATAAACAAAGATATCAGAAAAGTATCTAGAGATGATTTAAAAAACATTGATGCCATAATTCATTTAGCAGCTCTTTCAAATGATCCATTAGGCGAGTTTGACCCAAAATTAACAGAAGAGATAAATTATCAAGCAACAATTAAATTAGCCAAAATGGCTAAAGAAGCCGGAGTAAAAAGATTTGTATATTCTTCTTCTCAAAGCATGTATGGGATTTCAGAAACAGACGAGGAATTAGACGAAGATAGTCCAAAAAATCCTTTAACAGCTTATGCCAGAACAAAATGGAATGCTGAATGTGAATTAAAGAAATTAGGTTCAGATGATTTTACAGTTGTTTGTTTTAGGCCCTCAACGGTTTTTGGTCCAAGTCCTAATTTTCGTTCTGACATTGTTTTTAATAATCTTGTTGCTTGCGCTTATACAACCGGCAAAATAGAAATAAAGAGCGATGGTACTCCCTGGCGTCCAGTTGTCCATATTAAAGATGTTTGCAAGGCATTTATTGCCGGCTTGGAAGCGCCTAAAGAATTAATTGTTAATCAGTCATTTAATGTTGGTATTGAAAATGGAAACTATACTATTAAAGAGCTTGCTCAAGCAGCTCAAAAAGTAGTGCCTAGTAGCTCATTAGTTTTTGCTGGGAAGCATGGATCTGATTCAAGAACTTACAAGGTGAGTTTTAACAAGATTTTGTCTGTTTTAAAAGATTATTACAAACCAGAATGGGACTTAATCAAAGGAGGCGGAGAATTAGTTAAGTTTTTTAATAAGATTAATTTTACTGAAGAAATGTTCAGAGGCAGAAAAAGCAACAGATTAGCTCAATTAAAGTATTTGCTTGAAAACCAAAAATTAGATAACAATTTATTATGGAAATAAAACAAGCAGTAGTTTTAGCTGGAGGGCGGGGGACTCGGTTAAAGCCCTTTACTGATAAAAACCCAAAGCCAATGGTTTTAGTAAATGGACGTCCTTTTCTTGAGCATTTAATAGAAATGCTTAAAGAGAATGGAATAAAAGAAGTTGTGATTTTAACTGGCTATTTATCAGAAAAAATAAAAGAATATTTTGGAAATGGTTCAAAATTTGGAATAAAAATAAAATATTCATTTACACCTTTTTTGGATGAAAATAAAATAGAGAATGAGTCAGGATTAAGAATTAAGAATGCTCAAGATTTATTAGATAATAATTTTCTTTTGATGTACTGCGATAATTACTGGCCTTTACAAATAGATAAATTAGAAAAGTTCTATCAGGAGCATAATACTGATGTAATAATTACAGCTTACAGCAATAAAGATAATTCAACAAAGAATAATATATTAATAGATGATAACGGCTATGTAATTAAATATGATAGAAATAGGACAGAGAAAAATCTTAATGGAGTTGAAATAGGTTTTTTCATAATAGATAAGAAGGTTTTGAAAATAATACCAGAGCATAATTCTCATTTTGAAAGAGATATTTTACCAAAACTTATTTCCAAAAAACAAGTTTCCGGATATTTAACAGACCATAAATATTATAGTATTAGCACATTGAAACGAGCTAAGCTCACAGAAAAGTTTTTAAGGCCGAAAAAAGTTGTATTTTTAGATAGGGATGGGGTAATTAACAAAAAAGCTGGTAAAGCAGATTATGTGAAAAATTGGTCAGAATTTGAATTTTTGCCAGGAGCAATTAAAGCTCTAGAAATTCTTAGTCAAAAAGGCTATGATGTCTATATTATTACCAACCAGGCAGGTATTGCTCGGAGAATGATGACAGAAAAGGATATGAAGGTAATTCACCAGAAAATGAAAAAGGAGCTGGAGAAAAGCAAAGCAAAAATTGATGGGATATATTACTGTCCTCACGGCTGGAAAGATGATTGTGAGTGCAGAAAACCAAAATCAGGATTGTTGTTTCAAGCAGCCAGAGACCATGATTTGGATTTGACAAAAACTATCTTTATTGGTGACGATGAACGGGATTTTCAAGCAGGAGAAGTAGCTGGATGTAAAACGATTCTGACAGAATCCAAAAAAAGTCTATTAAAAATTGTAAATTCTTTAATATGAAAATTAGACTAATAAAACCATACGTTGGCAAAGAAGAATTGGAGAACATAAAAGAGGTTTTTGATAGGACTTGGTTGGGCAGGGGGCCCAAAGTAGAGGAATTTGAAAAAACATGGAGTAAATATCTTGATTGTAAAAACTCCGTTGCTTTAAATTCTGGCACTGCTGCTCTGCATTTAGCCCTTTGGGCCTATAAATTTCCCAAGGGAAAGAAGGTGCTTGTGCCAGCAATGACCTTTGTTTCTACCGCAAACGCCGCCTTATATAATAATCTTATTCCTGTGTTTGTTGATGTCAAAGAAGAAACTCTTCAGATGGATCTTGATGATTTGGAAAGAAAGTATGATGAGGACTGTGTAGCCGTAATACCTGTTCATTTTGGAGGGCATCCAGTGCCAATGGATAAACTAATGCCATGGGCAGGAGAACGTAACCTCAAGGTTATTTCAGATTGCGCCCATTGCGCCGGAGGTCAATATAAAGGAAAGAAATTGGGCACTTGGGCTGATATAGGATGTTTTAGCTTTGAAGAGAAAAAATGTCTGGCTACCGGAGATGGAGGAATGGTTTCTTCAAATAATCAGGAATTAATAGAAAAAATTCGGGGAAATTGTCAGGTTGGAATGAATTAAAGGACTTGGCAGCGGTTCAAGGATGTCAAAGACAGCAGAAAGGCCGATGCCTTTCATTGGTATTATGAGGTAAAGGATTTAGGTTATAAATATAATATGAATGATATTACAGCAGCTATTGGTTTGGCTCAGTTAAAAAAATTAGATTATATGAATCGTCGACGGGCTGAAATATTAAAAAAATACTTGGAAGGCATAAAAGATTGTAAAAATATTAAACCTGCCTTCCCTTATGATTTAACAACAACCTATTACGATTTTATGCTCAGGATTAAAAATAAGAAAAGAGAGGAATTTATTATAAATATGCAGGAAAAAGGAATTTCAACAGGCGTTCATACTATGCCTTTAACTTTACATCCTCTTTATAAAAACTATTCTGCTGATATCTCTATGGCTTTGAGAATTTGGGATGAGTATGTAATATTACCTTTTTATGTAGATTTATCTGACGAGGAAATACAATATGTTATTGATGCGATTATTAGCTTTGATAAACAACAAAATAACTAAAGTGACTAAGATGAAATCAAAGGAAAATATACAAAAAAAAGTTTTAGGTAAGATTTGTAAATTAAAACATAATTTATTTGGCAATATAAAGATAAGTTATGATTTTAACAATGTAAAATACGAGCTCTTGCTTCTGACATCTGACTGTGCCGATAATAAAGAATTAATGCAGCTTATTGGAAGATGGCGGAAAGAAAATGAAATATGGTTCCCTTCGCAATTCAATGTAACAACTGAAAGAACAACAAAATGGTTCAAGGATAAAGTAACAAATGCTCCTGATAAACTATTATTTATGATTAAAGCTGGCGACGATTATATCGGCCATGTAGGTTTATTTAGGTTTGATTTTGAAGCTAATACGTGCGAAATAGATAATATCATACGTGGCGAACCAGCATACCCTGGTATTATGTATGATGCAATTAAAAACATGATGGATTGGGGAAGAAACATGCTAGGATTAAAAAATTATTCTCTCAAAACTTTCTCATATAACGAAAAGGCAATAAAGCTTTATAAAAGGTTAGGATTTAAAGCAATCACAAAAATTCCGTTGATACAAACCGAAGGAAAAGATGGATTGGAATGGATAGATGCTCCTGAAGGATATGCCAAAAAAATAAACAGATATAATTTAATTATGAAATATGAAAGAAAAAATTACTATTTGCATACCAACCAAAAACAGGTCTGATTTTCTTTTCCGCTTGCTTCATTATTTTGCTGATACAAAATACCAGCATTGGATTTTTATTGGCGATTCTAGTAATGATTTTCATCTTGCTCAAACAAAAAAAACTATCCAATCTCTAAAGGATAAGCTTAAGATAAAGCATTTTGAATATCCTGGTTTAACTACAGAAGAAACTATAGCCCAGATGAATCAATTTGTAACAACTCCTTATTGCACTTATTTATCTGATGACGACTTTTTGTGTCCCAAAGGCATAGATAGATGTATTGATTTTTTGGAGAGTAATTCAAATTATGGCGCAGCTCATGGTTTGGGGATAAGAACAAGTGTTGATAGAAGCGGGCCTTATGGTAATATTAGTTACGTCCAGCACTATCAACAAGCAACTTCGGCAGCTTCTTCTGGTTTTCAACGATTACAAGATCTTTTTGTTGCTGGTCCTTATTCTTTAGTATTTTCTGTTCATCGCACTCGGGATTGGCAGGAGATGTTTCAAGGACCAGGATTTACCTCTCCGGTTTCATGGACACATCATGGCCATATTTCTGAGTTGATATCTTCAGTCGTTTCTTTAGTTCGGAATAAAGTGAAAGAATTGAATTGTTTATATATGTTGCGTTTTTATCATGGGGAAAGTTGTAAAACAGTTAGTATTGAATCTTACCTAAATAGCCCGAGTTGGTCCTCCGAATTTAAAATTCTGCAAGACAGAGCAATTAATGAGTTAATTCGACAGGATAATGTTTCTAAAAGTGAGGCCGAAGAGCTTTTCAAACAGGCTTTCCAGCCTTGTCTGGACCGGCTGAGTCAACCTTTTAAACGGAGCTTTCAGCGGAGAGCGCTTTCCTTTTTAATTAAAAAATTTGACAGTCAGATACCGGGATTCAAG
>Ga0114923_10002843_pt1 | contig 11684 bp, 11 predicted proteins | sample SumtaG_FD_89578 | JGI IMG/M metagenome (GOLD analysis project Ga0114923, IMG submission 89578) | Deep subsurface microbial communities from Indian Ocean to uncover new lineages of life (NeLLi) - Sumatra_00157 metaG | ecosystem: Environmental > Aquatic > Marine > Oceanic > Sediment | place: near... | reverse complement strand
TCACGATCTATTCTGGGCAAAGAACGGGCAAACAACGGGACAGGTCCAGTTCTTGACATGGGGAGCAATACCTGTATGCTGAGAGTATGCCTAGGACAGCACGGGAACAAAGAAAGAACAAAGAAGCTTTATCCTTCCTTTATCTTTTTCACGCGATCGAACGGTGGTAGTGACTATATTGGGAGAATAACCGCCAAGCGCTTTATTTTTTCCCCGGCGGGTGATAGACTGGTGTCGGTAGGCCGGGTTGCGACCCGGCGAAATGAACTCTTTCACCGAGGAGGAAATGCTCATGTCGTACAAACGTTGTCTTCTTACTCTTTCACTGTGGATGGCTATGGCCGCCGTGGCCGCCGCCGCGCCGCTGAAGGCACTTATCATCGACGGACAAAACAACCACAAGTGGCAAGTCACCACGCCCGGGCTTAAGGCTCTTCTCGAAGAAACGAAGCTGTTCACGGTCGATGTTGTCACCTCGCCGCCGAGGAAAGGAGACATGAGCAACTTCACGCCAAATTTCTCCGACTACGACGTGGTGGTGATGAACTATATGGGCGACTCATGGTCGGAGAAGACCAACGAGGCCTTCGAGAAATACGTGGCCGGTGGCGGCGGGCTGGTCATTTTCCATGCCGCCGACAACGCCTTTCCCAAATGGAAAGAGTTCAACGAGATGATCGGCCTGGGCGGTTGGGGTGGCCGAAACGAGAAGGACGGCCCGTATGTCTATTGGAAAGACGGCAAGATCGTCCGCGACATGACCCCCGGCCGTGGCGGATCACATGGACCTCAGCATCCTTTCCAGATTGTTGTTCGCCAAAAGGATCATCCCATCACCAAGGGTCTGCCGGAGAAGTTCACGCACTCGGCCGACGAGCTATACAGCAGGCTTCGCGGCCCGGCGAAGAACATGACCCTGCTGGCCACGGCCTACGCCGATCCGGCCAAGGGAGGCACGGGCAACCATGAGCCGGTGCTGATGACCATCGACTACGGCAGGGGCCGCGTGTTCCACACCGTCCTGGGCCACATCGACAAGCAGCTTCGCAGCGTAGCCTTCATAGTCACCTACCAGCGCGGCACCGAATGGGCCGCCACCGGCAAGGTGACGCAAGAGGTCCCCAAAGACTTTCCCGGCCCGGACGAGCCGAGTGTGCGGAAGTAGGGTCCCCCTTTCTCCCCTAAGGGAACGCTATGAAGACAACAATGATCGGCCTGATGATGGGTGTCGCAACGCTTGCTGTTTGCGGTGCGGATGCGGCGGAGACGGACAAGACGCTGGTGTCCCGAGCTACGCTCGCCAACGCCACACAACGGGGAGTCAGCACGCTGCTGCCCAGCGCTGCGGCGGCGGAAGAGCAAGTGGCGTGGTTCAGTCCTGACGCCATGCGACGGGCCGTTGCCGACATGCAGCGTCGCTGGCCGGACGTGTTCACCAGCGGCGAGGCCTCGCGGATCCTCAAGAGAATTGGCCAGATCGAGAACGAGTTGCCAGGCATCCGCGACAGGCTGAAGCGTAACGACCCCGCCGCGCTGAAGGCGGCCCGTGAGATCGTGGCGTTCCAGCAGAACGTCTTGCTACGCAACCCGCTGTTGAAGACGGGTGAAATCATGCTCATCGAGCGCCGCGTTGGTCCAGTGGCACGGAAGTTCCAGGACCGAAATATCTCAAGGTTCGGAAACGGGATTCCGCTGGGTATTCCGTGGCGAAACACGCATTCGGTACTCACCACCGCCGATCCGATCAATGGCTGGGACAACCGTATTGCCGTTGTCAGCGACCTGAACGACCCGGCCGGGGCGAAACTCGACACGCTTTACAAGGCCGACAACCGCAAGATCATCACGCACCTGGAGCTCGACTTCGACGCCAGCCGCATGATGTTCACAACGATCGGCGAGGGGCAAAGGTTCCACGTCTTTGAGGCTGACGTGGCGAATCCCAAACCGAAGCAGATCACGCCCACGATCCGGGCCATCGACTTCTTCGACGCCTGCTACATGCCCGACGGAAACGTGTTTCTAATGTCCACCGCACAGATCAACGGTCTGCCATGCGAAGGCGGCACGTGTCCGGTGGGCGTGCCTTTCGTAATGAACCGCAAGACCGGCACGCTGCGGCAAATCGGCTTCGACCAGGAGACGAGCTGGAATCCGTCGATTACGAACGACGGCCGCGTGCTCTACCTGCGCTACGAGTACATCGACCTGCCGCATTACTTCCCTCGCATCCCCTTTACCTGCAATCCTGACGGCACGAACCAGAAGGCGTATTGCCTGTCCAACAGCTACTGGCCCAACTCGCTGTTCGGCCTGCGTGCCATGCCCGGCCACCCGAGCAGAATCATCGGCACGGCGACGGGCCATCACGGCCTGTCTCGCATGGGTATGCTGGTGATCGTGGATCCCGGCCGGGGCGAGCAAGAGACCGACGCGGCCGTGCAGACCATTCCGGGCCATGGCCGTCCTGTGCGGAACGTGATGACCGATCACCTGTACAAAGGCGACTACCCGAAGGCCATGACGCCCTGGCCGCTGGACGAGAAGTACATTCTCGTCACGATGAAGCTCTCGCCGGGCGGTCTGTGGGGTCTGTACCTGGCCGATACGTTCGATAACCTCACGCTGATCTGCCAGCAGGAGGACTGCTTCTACACCAACCCGATTCTGCTGACCCCGCGAAAACGCCCGCCGGTGGCGGTCGACCGTGTGGACCTGGACAAGACCGACGCCGTGCTGAGCGTGCAGGACGTCTACTCGGGCCCGGGCCTGGTCGGAGTGCCGCGCGGTACGGTAAAGGCGCTGCGAGTGATCAGCTTCGTCTATCCCGTCACAAACACGGGCAGCCACGACCACGTGGGTATCGAGAGCGGGTGGGATATTAAGCGAGTGCTGGGCACGGTGCCGGTCGAGCCCGATGGGTCGGCCCACTTCACCGTGCCGGCCAACGTGCCCATCGCTCTGCAGCCGCTGGACGCCGAGGGGCGGGCGCTGCAGATCATGCGAAGTTGGCTGACTGCCATGCCGGGTGAGAATCTCACCTGCATCGGCTGTCACGAGAGTTCCACCGATGCCCCCCCGGTCCGGATGACGGTAGCCATGCGCAAGGCACCGGCGAAAATCGTGCCGTGGCAGGGGCCGGCAAGGCCGTTCGGATATCTGACGGAAGTTCAGCCGCTGCTCGACAAGCGCTGCGTGGGTTGTCACAACGGCAGCAAGGCCGCGCCGATTGAGAACGCGGAGGGAAACGTTCAGCAGGTCCCCGGCGACCTGCGCCACCGCCCCGAGGGCCGATTCTCAGCCGGGTACGGGTTCCTCCAGCGGTTCGTTCGCCGCCCGGGCCCCGAGAGCGACTGCCATCTCCTGCCGCCGATGGCCTTCCACGCCTCGACGTCCGCTCTGGTGCAGATGCTCCAGCGGGGGCATCACGGTGTGAAACTCACCAACGACGATTGGAGCGTCCTCTACACGTGGATCGACCTGAACGCACCGTACCACGGTAGCATCTTCGAAATGAGCCGCGGGGTGATGCATAACCACTGGACGCGGTACGAAGTGCCCTTCGTCAAGATGCCCAGCCAGAACGACGTACTCTCACTGCCGTGGAACATGGAAGGCATCAAGGGCCTGTACGCTTACCGCATGGAGATGATGGGCAAGTTCTCACCCGTGATGCATGACCCCGAGGCCGAGTTCGCCGCCAGGGAGAAGCTCGTCGTCGCGATGCGGCCGATCGAGTTCGTCGAACCCGCGGAGCCGGCCCCGCCAGATCCCGCGCCCACGCCGGTGGACTGGCATTTCAACGCCGACAAGGCCGTCCAATTGCGCAACGACTGCGCCGCAAAGCACAACCTGCCGCCGACGCGCAAACTCAAGGCCGGCTCGTTGACCATCGACATGGTGCTGATCCCGGCGGGCAAGTACGTCTCTTCCGCGCGCGTGGTGGAAGTCGCTGAGCCGTTCTATCTCTCGGCCCGCGAGATCAGCCTCGCTGAGTTCCAGCAATTCGACGCGAACCACGACAACCGTTTTTTCGACCGGCCGGCCAAGGACCAGTCCAACCGCGGCCATTCCCTGCGAGGCCCGGCATTGCCTGCCATCCGCATCACCTGGGACAGCGCGACGGCGTTCTGTGAGTGGCTCGCCAAGACCAACGATGTGGCCGCGTCGCTGCCCACCGACGTCCAGTGGGAATGGGCCGCCCGTGCCGGATCGGCCGACGCGTTCTGGTTCGGCGACCTGTCGGCCGACTACGTCAAGCTCGCCAACTTTGCCGACCGTTCCCTGGCCGGAAAGTATCCCGCATATCCCCTGGACAAACGCTCCGACGGTACGGCCACTCTCGCTGCCACCACCGCCAACGCCTCCAACCCCTGGGGCCTGCACAACATCTTCGGCAACGCCGCCGAGTGGACCTCAACCGTCTGGCCTCGCGACGGCTCGCAGCGCATCGTCCTCGGCGGGTCATTCCTCGACCTGCCGAAGGTCTCCAGGGCCGGATCAAGAATGCACTACGCCCACTACCAACCACTGGTCAACGTGGGCTTCCGCGTTGCCATGCCAGCGAAATAGACGGAGACAGGCTCGCTTATTTTGGGGCAAGACATGGAAAACCATTCCTCCCGGAACAACTCGTGCGGCAGGCGGCATTCTCAAAGACCATCAAAATCGCCTCCGCTCGCCAATAAGCGCGCCTGTCCCCCTTGCTATTTCTTTCCCCGCCCGTTCGAGCTGAACTCGGCCAGCAGTATGGCGGCCACCATTGTCGCGGCGCCGATGATTTGCAGGCTGTCGAGGCGGTCTTTGTGCAACAGGTAGCCGAAGATGGCGGCAAACACGGGCTCCGTCGAAAGTATCACCGCGGACCGCGCGGCGGGGAGACGTTGCTGAACGAATGTCTGCACCAGAAAAGCAACTGCCGAGGCGAACACGCCGGTAATCACCAGTGCAAACCAGACTCCTCTACTGGGCCACGCGATCACTTCGGTGGCCGGCCAAAGGACGATAAACATCAACGCGGCAGCGCTCAACTGGGCAAACGTCAAAACAACCGCGTCGTGCTCTCTGGCATAGCGAGCCAGCAAAGCGATGTGCAGACCGAAGAGCACCGCGCAGCCCAATGTGAGCAAATCGCCCAACGCCAGCGGCTCCGGACCGGTGCCGGTCAACAGCCCCAGGCCAGTCAGGCTCATGGCTATGGCGAACCAAAATAACCAACTGGTCTTTACACCAAACAACAGCCGGGCCGCCAGCGGCGCGAAGACCACGAAAAGTCCGGTTATCAGGCCGCATTTTGTCGACGTAGTGTACTTCAACCCCATTGTTTGCAGGTAATATGCGCCTGTCAGGACAACGCCGATCGCCAGGCCAATCTTAAGCGTCCCGGCGTTGATGCGGCGAGCAGAAGCGGTGCCCAACACCAGGGCACCGATGGTAAAGCGGATGGCCAGGAAACCGACCACGCCGTAAACGACAATGGCGTCCTTAACGACCACGAATGTCCAACCCCAAAGGGCCGCGACCATTATCAACAACAGTGCCAGCAGATGATTGTTCACGTCGGGAAGGGACCCTGAAGACGGTCAATGAATGTCATACGGTAGGGCACGTCGCGGGCGCCCCTGTCGAACTTGTTCGGTGCAGGTACCCGCCCTATGGATCGTCGAACTGCATCCAGTCGGGTACGCGGCAGACTTTGCCCTCGCGATTGACAACCGCCAGGGTGACGTGTGCGGTGGCCAACGATTGGCCGTCGCGGAGCAGATGATACTCGTGTTCGATCTTGGCCGCCGATGCTCGGGTGACCGTGGTGTGGAGAGTCAGCACATCGTCGTACTTTGCCGGCTGGCGAAAACGGCACTCGGCCTTGACCACGACCACCAGCAAGCCCGACTCCTCCATTCTCCGATAGCTACCCCCCGAGGCCCGAAGCAGCTCGGTTCGGCCGATCTCGAAGTAGGTGAAGTAGCTGGCGTGGTGCAGGAAACCCATGGGATCGGTTTCGTTGTAGCGGACGCGGATTTCGATTTCGTGCTGTCTTAGCATTGGCTGGGCTGGTGGTTCAGGGCTCTGGGCGACAAAACCGCTGCATGCAAGGTGGCTGGACGGTTCTTGCCGCTTTTCCGCAGGAGTTGATCAGCAGTCGTCCGAGCCGCACATTCTAGCCCTTCTGCCCGGCTTTACAAGCCTGGCGGTCCCGCGGCAGCGGTCTTGACCGGCTTGACGGAACTCTGCCTGTAGATTACAGTTAAGGGTTCGTTTTCGCCACCTTTCCCACGAAATCGTCCATGAGCATCGACGACGCGGCATCTACCGGCTTCTCGACCATGCGAGGCCGTGATTACCCGGCCATTCGCCAGTTCACCGTCTTTCTGGAAAACCGGGTGGGCCAGCTCTTGGAAGTGATTCGCCGTTTCGAGGCCAGCAAGGTGCGAATCGTGGCCCTGTCCATTTCCGATTCCTGGGAGTGCGCCCTCGTGCGCTTCCTCTTGAGCCATCCGGAAGAGGGTCGCGAGATTCTCGAACGGGCAGGACTGGCCATTATCGAGAGCGATCTGATCGGCGTCGAATTGCGCGACGGCCCACAGCCGCTGATCGAAGTCTGTACGGCCCTGTTGCAGGCCGAGGTGAACATTGTTCAGGCCTATCCGCTGTTGGTTCGCCCCCGCGGCCGGCCGGCCGTGGCGCTGATGGTCGACAACATCGAAATGGGCCAAGACACGCTGGCCGCCAGAGGTTTTTCGATGATCACCGAAGGCGACCTGCGGGAGGACGAGTAGCCAGCGCCGTGCCATCGCTCGCGGATCAAGCTTCGGGCTAACATCGAGGCCGGGTTTTGGCGGGAAACGGCTGGTGATTCCGGTTCGGCAAAGGCTGTCCCAGTGTCAAACGGGACCTCATACCCGGTGCCCCGGCGATCCACTGGAACTTCTTGCTTCGGTGGCGGAGGTTTGGTATCATGTGGTGAGTGATAATCCGTTTACCAGCTCGCGAAGATACCACCCCGAATGAAGGATCCCCCGCCATGACCTATTGCCCCGCCGTAACAATGTCGCTAGTCCTTGCCGCGTTCATGGTTTTTGCAAAACCGGCAACCGCCGAAATCACCGCGGAACGCTCGCCGAATGGTATCGTGGTGAAGATAGACGGTAAACCGTTTACTGAGTACCTGGTTGACTGTCAAGGCACTCCGGCACTGTGGCCGATTATCGGTCCCACGGGAAAGCCGATGACTCGGGCCTATCCGATGGGCGAGGCACCAGGAGAAAAGCAAGACCACCCACACCATCGATCAATGTGGTTTACGCACGGGGACGTCAACGGGCTGAGCTTCTGGCATCGTGAGAAGGTCAAGCATCGTAAGTTCGCGAAAATCGAAAGTGGGGATACGGCTGTTATCGTTACACAAAACGATTGGCTGGCTCCAGATGGCACGAAGGTCTGTGAGGACGAGCGAACACTCCGCTTCGGTAGCGACGGCCACGCGCGTTGGATCGATTTCGACATCACCTTGAAAGCGACCGACAAGCCGGTGAAGTTCGGCGACACCAAAGAGGGAACATTCGCCGTTCGTGTGGCCGGACCCATGAAGGTGGACGCGAAAAAGGGTGGACGAATCGTCAACAGCGACGGCCTTGAGGGCAAGTCCGCCTGGGGTAAGCCGGCGGCCTGGGTCGATTACAGTGGCCCCGTCAACGCCAAAAATCCCGGAAGGGACGAGATCCTCGGTATCGCCATTTTTAATCATCCAGATAGCTTTCGATTTCCTACGTATTGGCACGTGCGAACTTACGGGTTATTCGCGGCCAACCCTTTCGGGTTGCACGATTTCAAAGGCGACAAAAAGGCTGACGGCTCACATACGCTCAGCCCGGGCAAGAGCATGACGCTAAGGTATCGGGTCTTCTTGCACCGCGGCGACGAGACGACCGGCAAGGTGGCAAAAGCGTTTGCGGATTACTCCAAGGGAGCCAAGTAGGTAAGCGGCGTTGAGGTGCATGGTTTCGCGGAGGGGCAGATACTTTAGGCAAAAAAATGCATGCTGCCGCAACCGGCCTGGGCTGGCTCTCCATCTCGTTACCTGGCTTGGGTTAGCGACTCACGACAATCGCCTAACTTTCTCAGACCTCCCAGAATCTGTGTTTTGCACCTAAACCGTCCTGCCTATATAGCCGATAGCTGTTCCTATCGGCACTCACCCCACTTTCTCTAACCTGCACGTTACACTGCACCTTGCGCAGTCTTCGTGCGCAGCAAGGAGTCTATTCCCAGAAATGTTGACACGCTTTCAACAAATTGACGCCATGCATGATCTTCGAGAATACGTGAACGCGACACTTTGTGACCAGTATCAACTTCAATTGGGGGCATTCCAAATGACCGAGCGGATCTTGCTGCGGGGAGGAAAGCCCTGCGGCGTCTTCTTCTGTCTGCACGGTCCAAAGCTGGCCAGGTTCTCCGCAATTTGGGAAACCGATCACAACCAGATCCTCTTTTATGGATCGCGGGGAGAACGGTTTCAGAAAACGCAGTTGACCGAGGCTCCAAGCCTCGACAGAGCCGCTGCCTGAACAACAGAGCCGCTGCCAACCGGCTTGCTCCGACTCGCGGCGGGCGAACTTGTGGCGTTGGAAGCAGGGCGGCACTGGCGGCCTGCAACCGGAATACATCCCCATATCATCACGGAAACATGGAGGTTTTTCATGCTTGTACTGTCCAGAAGAGAAAGCCAGCGAATCAAACTCGGAGATTCGATCGTGGTTACCGTCGTACGGCTCGGCGGCGACAGAGTACGATTGGGGATCGACGCGCCCAGGAACGTCGTCATCTTGCGTGAGGAGCTGGATCTGGAAAAGCCACCCCAACCGGCGGCACTTTCGTGACCGTCAGGAATACTCGCCCCCTATCCCTGGCCCTCACCCCGTTACCCTTCTAGGAACGAGAAGACGATGTCGTGAACATCCTCTCATGAGCTTGGCGCATTGGTGACTTCGGCACCGCCGGGAAATGTGGAGGCAACAACCTCCGAAGGGGGCGCGCACGCCCGCATACACCGACCCGTCTCCGAAATCGATCAGGAAAGGGCGATTTGCGTCGACCGTCCGAAAGATGGATCGCACATGCCGGCGGTCAGCGTAGGGCCGGCCGCCGGCCGGCGTTCCAGGACTAGCCGCGTGGGCGAATGGCACCGGTCAGACCGCTGTAGTCCGAGCGGTCGTCGCTGTGCCATAGCGGCTGTCCTCGCAGGACGCGCTGTGCCAAGGTGTCGATCTTAGCTCGCGATCCCGCCGGGGCCTCTGTGGCAGAGAAATCCTCCGATTCCACGGGAAAAAAATCCTCGTCGTGGCCACACTCCAAAATTGCTTCAAACACGTTCCGCATCAGTCACACTCCGTCCGTCGAACGGACCTCTTCAAATTATGCCGGTTCTTAGAATTGCCACTGTGGCAGAGCCGGAAACGGCAACCGGCGTCAAATCGTCATGGTAAGGCGCTAGACAAAAATCGAGTTGATTGCGGCGTACAAGGAATGATTACACACTATTAGGGCAACGCCGCGGAAGGCGAATACCCCATTATCCACGAATAGGCCGCGCAGTCAAGCGATTAGTCGGAATTTTCCCGACCAAGGGGAGGCCACCCGACGTTACCTCCCGAAAACAAGGCAAACTCACCCCAGCTTGCCCCGGCCGACCGGCCAGTTGGAGGGGAAGGGGTGAATGGGGTACCTGCCCTACTTTTCCGGCGGCTCGTCCGCCTCGCCGCACTCCTCGTGCCTGGACTCGTATTCCTCGCACAGCACCGAGGGGCAGACCTCTTCCTCGCCGCACTGTGGGCAGACTATGCGGATCAGGTCCGTGCTGCTGAGCGTGATGCTGTGCGACTCGCAGATCGCGTAAAGCTCTTTTATGTGCTTACAGGTCATGTTCGACACCTGTGCGGATATGGTTCGGGACGCGGCCGGGGAAGCACCGCATTCTAACGCAATTCCGCGTTTCGAGGAAAGCGGATTTCCGCGAGCGATTTCCCTTCGCCCCCGGGCGTCTTCCCCTGGGACCGCTGCACGCTAGACTGGGTATCCATCGGACGGTTACACCCGGCATGGCCGATTTCCGCGCCTTTTCCGTAGGCACACATGGCCGCGGAATCGCCGCTTTTGGCCGCGATGAGTGAAAAACAGGCGAAAAGGTACCGGAAAATGGCTTGGCTTCAGCGAGAAGTGCAAATCCCCCCTCTGCCTAAGGGGTGTCACTCGATCAGTCGACGGGTGATCGAGGCCCTGCCCGAGTTGAAAAATGTCAAAATCGGCCAGCTTCACATCTTCATCCAGCACACTTCGGCCTCGCTGACGATCAACGAGAACGCCGACCCCGACGTGCTGGTCGACCTCGATGCCGTAGTGGACAGTTTGGCGCCAGAGGATTTTCCGTACCGCCACACCTGCGAAGGCCGCGACGACATGCCCTCCCACGTGAAATCGTCCGTCTTGGGCAGTTCGCTACTGTTGCCGATCAGCAACGGCCGCCTGCGGCTGGGCACCTGGCAAGGCATCTGTCTCTGCGAACACCGCCGCCACCCCACCGCCCGCCGCCTCGTGCTAACGCTTCAAGGCGAGTGGGATTGAGCGGCGTCGGCAGCCCTCCGCGCATGTTCCGCACCAAGCGCCTGGAGCACCCACTTTCGCTGAATCTCCACAAACGCCGGGCGGAGTGCGAAGGTTGTTCGTCCACATCGCCATCCCCACATAGAGGACAACAAGGGCGGCAGCAAGCCAAGACCCTATTCGGCATCTCCCGGGCAACTTTGACAACATGAGGGACGTCAACAACACGGCGGGGAGCAACGTGATATCAGCAGCGTGAAAGACCTTATCATCCAGGGCAATGTCGCGCGAGGGCCACTGAGTAGGCGTAAGCACAAAGAAACCGAATATGCCCCAGAACATCAGCAGCAGAAACACCGCCTGCAACCCAACTGGTCTGCGAAACAGTGCAAACACGGGCCCAACCAGTAGAAGCACGCCAAACGCCAGATTCATCGTCGGCATCTCTGCGAAACCTGCCTCAAACGGCAGTCCCAAAAGCTTCAACACGTCACGCAAGTAGAAGAGGGTCTGCTGGGAGTTGACACCCAAGCCTGCAATACGCGAGAAGTGGTCGGCGTAGTTGGCGTAGTGCGACGACTTGCCTTCTACGGAGGTGGTGGCATTATGCCATATGTCGGGAGATATCACGAGCAAGAACAACCCGGCGGCCAGCCACGGCTGATACCGCAACAACCATCGCCGACAAGGCGAAAGCAGAAGCGTTAATAGAAATACCAGCAGCATCAGGCTGGCGACCTCCTTGCACAGGAACCCGCACCCGGCCGCTACTCCCGCTACGTACAGTCCCCACGCCCGCTCTGTCTTCAAAAACTGCGCAAATCCATACATGGCCAACGCCACGAAGAACATCTGTGGGCTCAGTTCCGTGGCTATCGCCGACGCGGCCATGTGATACTCGTTGAACGCCAGCAGGAGCGCCGTCCAGCGAGCCGCGGCCAAACCACCCAGTTCGACCGCCACGCGGCAAGTCAAGATGATCGTGCCCATCCCCATCATCAGGCTTGCGAAACGATACCCGAAGGGTACATCGCCGAAGATCAGGCTTCCGGCCCTGTGCAGATAGCAGGGTAACGCCGCGT
>Ga0114923_10002842_pt1 | contig 11688 bp, 11 predicted proteins | sample SumtaG_FD_89578 | JGI IMG/M metagenome (GOLD analysis project Ga0114923, IMG submission 89578) | Deep subsurface microbial communities from Indian Ocean to uncover new lineages of life (NeLLi) - Sumatra_00157 metaG | ecosystem: Environmental > Aquatic > Marine > Oceanic > Sediment | place: near... | reverse complement strand
TGATGGGGCCAAAAGAGTCGATAGCCACCATAATGCCGGTAAGAGAAAGCATGCTGGTGGCAGCAATAGCTACGCCAAACAAGCCGGCTAATTGATAAGCAGCTAAGGAGGCTAAGGCAATGATTAAAACTGGTAAAAAGGTGGCTTTTAGAGAAACAGCCAGGCCAGCGATAATATTAGTAGCGTGGCCAGTGGTGCTGGCTTCAGCAATGGATTTAACTGGTTTAAAGGAGCGGGAGGTATAGTACTCGGTGATAACCACAAACAAGGCAGTGGTAAGAATACCAATGAAACTGGAAAGATAAACTGCCAAGTTAGAAATACCGGTTAAAGCCATAGTGGCCGGATAAAAAAGAACTAAAGCCAGGATGGCGCTAGTGATAAGACCTTTGTATAAAGCGGGCATGATTTTTTTAGATTTAGGTAGTTTGACAAAGAAACTGCCGATAATGGAGCTGATGATAGCAATGGCGCCTAAGGTTAATGGATAAGTAACTAAGCTAGGTTGTTTAAAAACAATATCAGCCAGTAACATGGCAGCTATTAAAGTAATCGCATAGGTTTCAAACAGATCAGCCGCCATACCAGCACAGTCACCAACATTATCCCCTACTAAATCAGCAATGACCCCAGGATTACGAGGGTCATCTTCAGGAATGTCTTTTTCGATTTTGCCAACCATGTCAGCCCCAACATCAGCGCCTTTGGTGTAAATACCGCCACCTAAGCGAGCAAAAACAGAGATAAGTGAGCTACCAAAGCCTAAACCAATTAAGGCTTGAAGATCATGAGTCAAAAGATAAAACAAACTAACAACTAATAGAGCTAAGCCAACCACCAGCATGCCGGTAACAGAACCGCCTTTAAAAGCAATGTTTAAACTAGGTTTTAGACCTTGTTTAGCTGCTTCAGCGGTTCTTAAGTTAGTCCGAACTGCAGTACTCATGCCTAAAAACCCAGCAATAGCGGAAGCAACTGCGCCGAGAATAAAGCCAATGGCAGTGTTTAAACTGAGGAAATAGGCCAAAAGGACAGCAAGAGGAATAGCTAAAAATGATATATAGATAGTTTGACGTTTAAGATAGGCTCGGGAGCCTTCAGCAATGGCTTCAGCGATTTTAATCATAGCTGGAGAGCCTTGGGGTTGTTTAAGCACCCAGCGAATTAAGTAGAGACTGTAAAAAATGGCTAAACCAGAAGCAGCTAAAGGTAAAATCATATGTTTCCTATCTAATTTAATTAATTAAATTATCTCCTTTAAATATCTAAAGTAGCCATTTTGGCATGAGTTTGAATAAATTTTCTTCGAGGCGGCACTTCTTCACCCATAAGTATGGAAAAGACCTCATCAGCTTTTTGAGTATCTTCAATGGTAACTTGCTTGAGAATGCGTTTTTCAGGGTCCATGGTGGTTTCCCAGAGTTGGCCAGGGTTCATTTCACCTAAGCCTTTATAGCGCTGGAGGCTGTATTTTTGCCTATTAAGGGATTTTAAGTATTTAGTTTTATCTTCTTCAGAATAGACATATTTGGTGGTTTTGGCGTGGCTGATTTTAAATAGAGGCGGCAAGGCGATATAGAGGTAGCCAGAGCTGATAATTGGCTTAAGGTGACGATAGAAGAAGGTTAATAACAGAGTGACAATATGTTCACCATCAACATCAGCATCACACATAATCACAATCCGATGATAGCGGAGTTTTTCTGGGTTCATGGTTTCGCCAATACCCATGCCCAGGGCGATAATCAGATCTTTGAGTTCTTGGAATTGGATGATTTTGTCTAAGCGAGCTCTTTCGGTGTTTAAGATCTTGCCGCCCAGAGGCAGAATAGCCTGGAAGCGGCGATCTCTACCTTGCTTGGCGCTGCCACCGGCTGAGTCACCCTCGACAATGAAAATCTCTGATAAGTGAGGTTTGGTTTCCTGGCAGTCGGCTAGTTTACCAGGTAAGGCAGAACCTTCTAAGGCGCCTTTACGGATAACGGCGTCTTTGGCCGCTCGGGCTGCTAGTCTAGCTTTGGCAGCCAGCAAGATTTTACCTAAGACCCGGCGGGCTTGATTAGGATGTTCTTCAAAGTAAGTCGATAGGCCGTCTTTAACCACACTGAAAACGGCTGATTGAGCTTCGGGGTTGTTAAGTTTAGTTTTGGTTTGGGATTCAAACTGGATGTCATTGGAATGCATCTTAATAAAAATCACGGCAGTTAAACCTTCTCTAAGGTCATCGCTGGTTAAACCATTGCCTTTTTTGGTTTTAAGATCTTTTAAGATGCCGTTTTTCTTGGCATAGCTACGAACCACCCGGTTTAGAGCCATGCGAAAGCCGGTTAAGTGAGTGCCGCCATCACGAGTGTTAATGACATTGGCAAAGGTGGAAACGTTTTCAGAAAAACTGTCGGTGTATTGGAGAGCGATTTCAACCCCAACCGGAAGGTCTAGGCCTTCGACTTGCTTGGAGAGATAGATAATGCGGTGGAGGGGTTTTTTAGTTTTATTAAGATGTTTAACTAAAGATTTGATGCCGCCGTCAAAGTAAAAGTGGCATTCTTCATTAGTACGTTCATCAAAGAGATGAAAGGTTAAGCCGCCAATAAGAAAGGCTCTTTCCCGAGCAAGATTTTTAACAGTAGTAAAGTTCCATTGTTGGCTGTGCTTTTTAAAAACTTGGGAATCAGGGATAAAAGAACTAATGGTAAAGGCTCTTGATTCAGGTAAAGGAAAGTGAGTGGCGGGCAGGAGTTTCTTAAGTTCAGTGGCGGTTTTAATATCCTTGACTTTAGTGGTGGCATGACCGCGTTTATAGTCTTGGTAAACTGTTCGATTATCGCGTTTAACAATCACTCGCATCCAGGAAGATAAGGCATTGACGGCGGATGAGCCAACGCCATGAAGGCCGGCTGAGGCTTGGTAAGCAGAAGAACCAAACTTACCGCCAGCATGAAGCTTGGTCATGGTGACTTCTAAAGCTGAGAGGCCGGATTTATGTTTGTCGATAGGAATGCCTCGACCATCATCCATGACAGTGGCTTGACCATCTTTACTAATGGTGATCCAGATGTTTTTAGCAAAACCAGGAATGGCTTCATCGACGGAGTTGTCAATGATTTCGGTGATGATGTGATGAAGGCCTTTTTCATCGGTCGAGCCGACATACATGCCGGGACGTTTACGGACTGGCTCTAAGCCTTCTAAAACAGTAATATCCCGAGCAGTATAGCGAGTTTTAGGTTTTTTTATTGGTGTCATAGAACTTATCACCTTATCAGGGAGACTACTTCTCTGTCAATATGTTTACTGAGTATATTTTAGCAATTTTTTAGGTGTTTGGATAGGAGAAAAACAGAGATTCTAAGCAAAGTTTAGGGTTAAGATTAGCTTCCAGTTGATGGATGGTTTTGAGGAGTTGGCGGAGGAGCTGAGTATATGATTTAGAGGGATTTTTGAGTAGTTTTTGTCGAAGAAAAAAAAGTTGGTTCTGACAAAATTCCAGAGCTACAGTTTTAGAAGGAGCTTGTTGAGCAGCCAAGTTAACTCTTTGGCCAAGCGAGGCTTGAGAAATGGTTTGAAAGAATTGCTGGTGGGTTTTTAGTTGACCAGGAGTGAGTTTAGCTGACTGGGTTAAAGTCAGATGGCGGCAGCGAGAGACAATGGTGGGTAACAAGAGATGGTCGTGAGGAGCGAGGAGAATAATTAAAGAGTTGGCTGGAGGTTCTTCTAAGGTTTTTAAAAGAGCGTTTTGAGCGGGTAAAGTGAGTTTGTCGGCCCGAGGCAGAAAAGCGATTTTTTGAGGTTTTTGGTAGGCTTTTTGGAAGAGAAATTTTTCTAAGGCTCGAATATCAGTAATGCCAATGGAAGGGTCAGCCTCTAAAACCAAAACATCAGGCTCGGGTTCAAGTTCAGACTTGGTTTGGGTTTGAGCAGCTTGGAGGCGGTCCTTGAAGGTGCCGCCAGTGATAAGGGTGGAGGCTAACATGTTGACATTATAACCGGTTAACCAGGATAATGGTATGGTTATGCCTGCCCAAGATACAAAAATATTAGATGAGTTATTAAAGAGGAAATTATTAAGTCCAGCAGATCATAAACGGGTTAAAGCAGAGCTTTTAAATTCTAATTTACAGGCGGAAGACTTGTTGTTGCAGCATAATTTGGTAGCTGAGACAGAGATTGCTAAGGTTAAGGCAGAGTTGTTGAAGATAGCTTATATAGATGTGGGAGCGACCACGATTACGCCAGAGGCTTTGAATGTTTTGCCAGAGGCAGTGGCGATGAAGTATTTGGCTTTGCCATTTGCGATTAATAAGAATGAGGGGGTGTTATCAGTGGTGATGGCTAATCCGGTTGATCTTCAGGCCTTGGAGTTTATTGAGAAAAAAACCAAGATGAAGATTAAGCCACATTTAGGGGAAAAGAGTCGGTTGGAGAGAGAGATCAGGAATCGTTATTCCCAAAGTTTATCAAGTGAGGTGACTGAGGCATTAAAGGATACAGTGGCTGCCCGGCCAGAAAGAAAGCTGGAAGCAGCCGCGTTAGCCGGCGGGGTGATTCGAGAAGCGCCAGTAGCCAAGATTGTGTCAACTATTTTAGAGTTTGCCATTAAAGCCAGAGCTAGTGATGTGCATATTGAACCATTAGAGCAAAAAACCAGAGTCAGGTACAGAATTGACGGGATTATGTATGAAAAGCTGGTGTTACCGAAGAGTGTCCATGACAATGTGATTAGCCGCGTCAAGATTTTATCAAAAATGAAGATTGATGAGAAAAGGTTGCCTCAGGATGGCCGGTTTAATTTCCGAGCCGGAGAAGAAGAGGTGGATTTGCGGGTGTCGAGTATGCCATCAGTTTATGGGGAAAAAATAGTCATGAGGTTGTTAAAAAAATCTTTAAAGGTGCCGGATTTGCCAGAGTTGGGTTTACGAGGCAAGGCTTTGACTAATTTGCAGGCGGCGATTCGAGTGCCGCATGGGATTGTGTTGGTGACTGGACCAACTGGCTCAGGCAAAACCACCACGCTTTACTCGGTGTTGTCAAAGATCAATACACCTAAGGTGAATATTATGACTTTGGAGGATCCGGTAGAGTACCAGATAACGGGAATTACCCAAGTTCAGGTTCATTCTCAAGCTGGTTTAACCTTTGCTTCAGGTTTGAGGTCGTTTTTACGCCAAGACCCGGATATTATCATGGTGGGTGAGATTCGGGATAAGGAGACGGCTGAGTTGGCGATTCAGGCAGCTTTAACCGGCCATTTGGTGTTTTCGACCTTACATACTAATAGTGCGGCAGGAGCTTTACCCCGACTGTTAGATATGGAGATGGAGACGTTTTTGTTGGCTTCGTCAATGACATGTGTGGTGGGCCAGCGAGTGACCAGAAAAGTCTGTGATCACTGTCGGCAGGAATATGTTCCACCCCAGGAAGTGGTGGAGGATATTAAGCAGATATTGGGTCCGCTGCTAGATAGTTTTATGAAGGCCAAGAACATGAAGGAACTGAAGCTTTATAAAGGCGGTAAGTGTTTGGAATGTAATGAGACTGGCTATTTAGGTAGGGTGGGAATTTTTGAGGTATTGCCGCTGAGCGAAAAGATTGGTAGGTTAGTTTTAGAAAGATCGCCGAGTTCTAAAATTGAAGCTCAGGCAAGAGAAGATGGGATGATAACTATGAAACAGGATGGCTATCTTAAAGTCCTAGAAGGGGTGACTAGTTTAGAAGAAGTATTAAGAGTAGGAGAAGTTTAATTATGAATATTAAAAACCTGCTAAAACTAATGATTGATAAAAAAGCTTCGGATCTGCATCTGATTGTGGGAGTGCCGGCGCATTTGCGGATTGATGGCAAGTTAGCGCCAATTGAAGGTGAGGCGGTGCTAACAGTTGAGGTAGCTAAAGATTTAATCTTTCCCCTATTAACGCCGCAGCAAAAAGACCTGTTTTTGGTTAATAAAGAGCTGGATTTTTCGGTGGAGTTGGGCAAGCTGGGTCGGTTTAGGGTGAATGTTTATTTTCAAAAAGGCAGCATGGCGGCGGCTTTACGATTGATAACCGAGCAGATTAGATCGATTGAGGAGTTGGTCTTGCCTAAGATTTGCTATCGAATGGCGGAATTAAGGCAGGGCTTGGTGTTGGTGACTGGACCGACTGGGCATGGGAAGAGCACGACTCTGGCAGCGATTATTAATGAGATTAACAAGAATCGAGCGGATCATATTGTGACGATTGAGGATCCGATTGAGTATGTTTATCCGCCTCAAAAGAGCATTATTTCTCAGAGAGAAATGCATGGAGATACGCATTCATGGTCAGTGGCTTTGCGGTCGGTTTTGCGAGAAGATCCAGATGTGGTCTTGGTGGGAGAGATGCGGGATTATGAAACCATTGCTGCCACTCTGACAGTGGCGGAGACCGGCCATTTGGTATTAGCGACGCTGCATACTAATAGTGCGGCTCAGACGATGGATCGAATTGTGGATGTGTTTCCCGAGCATCAACAAGGCCAGATTCGGGTCCAGCTAGCTAATGTGTTGTCAGGGGTGATTGCCCAGAGATTGGTGCCGGCCATTGGCGGCGGCCGAGTACCGGCGGCCGAGATTTTACTAGGGACATCAGCGATCAAGACCAGCGTGCGGGAGGGTAAGTCGCATTTGATTAATAATGTGATTCAGACTTCGGCTGAGCTGGGGATGCAGTCTTTAGAGCAGGATTTAGCGAGACTAGTTAATGCCGGCAAGGTGGATTTAAAGGTGGCTCAAGAATATGCTTTGGCCCCGCAAGAATTAACCCGGTTGGTAAAAAGGTAAACTGATTCATGGAAAAGTTTAATTATATAGCGACTGACAAGGAACATAAGAAGACTCAGGGGAAGATTGAGGCAGTCAATTTGGTGCAGGCTCAGAGTATTTTGCGGAGTAAGAAACTGTTTATTATCAGTCTAGAAAAAATTGAGGTCATGCCTCAATGGATGACGTTTTTAAAAAGATTTCAGCGAGTCAAACGGGATGATGTGGTTCATTTAACCCGGCAGTTAGCCACCATGATTAATGCGGGCTTACCTTTAACCACGGCTTTGTCGATTTTGAAATATCAATCAAATCTATCAATGGCCAAGATTGTGGATGGGGTGTTAAAGGATATTGAGGGCGGCGGGTCGTTGTACAAGGCTTTTAATAAGCATCCAGAGGTTTTTAATCAAGTTTATCTATCTTTAATTAGATCAGGTGAAGCAGCTGGAGTGCTAGAAAAAGTCCTGATGCGCTTGGCTAAAAATCTGGAAAAGGAGGCTGAGTTTAGGGGTAAAACCAAGAATGCCTTGATTTATCCGGCAATTATTACCATTGCCATGATAGTAGTAGCGGTGGTGATGATGGTGTTTGTAGTTCCTAAGCTGACCTCTTTGTATGATGAATTTGGAGCAGAGTTGCCAGGCATGACCAAGATTTTAATTTCTTTGTCTAATTTTATGGTTAAGTCATGGTATGCTTTAGCTTTTTTGGCAGTGATGGGCGGTTATGTTTTCTGGAAGTGGAAAAAAACTCCTCAGGGTAAAGAGGTGGTGGATACCTATATTTTAAAAGTTCCAATTATTGGTAAGTTAAGGACTAAGGTGGTGTTGACCGAGATTACCAGAACTTTAGCTTTACTGATTGAGTCAGGCGTTTCGATTATTGAGGCTTTAGAGATTGTGTCCGGGGCAGCTGATAATGTCTTGTTTAGTAAATCAATTAAGACAGCGGCCAAGGAAGTGGAGAAAGGTATACCCTTAGCAGCAGCCATTGGTCAGTATGAGCATTTTCCGCCGATTGTGTCACAGATGATTGCGGTCGGGGAAGAAACTGGTAAGGTGGATGAGGTGCTGATGAATGTGTCGAAGTATTTTGAGGGTGAGGCAGAGCAGGCTATTAAAGGCTTGACAACAGCAATTGAGCCACTTATGATGATTTTATTAGGCATAGGCGTGGCCTTTCTAGTGATTGCCATTGTCCTGCCCATTTACAATTTGACAAGTCAGTTTTAGAATGAAGAATATGAAGAAAGGCTTTACTTTAATTGAGCTCTTGGTAGTGATTACTTTAATTGGGATTTTGGCGATTGCGGTGTTATCAGCTTTGAATCCGATTGAGCAGATTAACAAGGCTAGGGATGCCAGGAAGCGAGCGGATGCTTCTCAAGCATTAAAGGCAATTGACAGATATTTTGCTTCAAACGAGAAGTTTCCGTGGAATAACTATGATGGAGGTGGAACTGACTATACAGTCAGTGTGGATTTGGAGTGGGCTTCGACGCTGGGGATGATTGGTAATGGGATTTGTGGCGATACGACGACAACAGATGCTAAAGCGATTAACCCAGATACTGGTGGCTGTGCTGAAGGTGGCTATTTGGTAACTACTCAAGAGCTAAAATCTCAGTTTGGCAAGCGGGACTATTTTAAGAGTACGGTTTTGGAGGCAGACAAGCTCTATGTTTTTAAGCCTGAGGATGACCCATCTACTAGTGTGTGTTTTGTACCAGCTTCGAAAGCTACCAGGGATACGGCTGATGATGCTCCACCGTTACCGCCGACTACCTTAAAAGATTTAGGGATTACTGGCGGAGTGCCGACCCAGGTAGAGGTTTGTGCGGCTATGCCAACTAGCTGGTCTGATTTGAGCGAGGCTTGTTTTGTGTGTATTCCGGAAGAGTAGATAGGTTTTGACTTCATCCACGAGGCTGCAGTTTTAGTGAGAGTTTATGATATATTGAAGGCTATGGAATATTGGTTGTTGTTTTTGTTTGGTCTAGCCATAGGTAGTTTTTTAAATGTGGTGATTTATCGGTTGAGGTTTGGAGATTCACCGATGAAGGGGCGGTCCTATTGTGACCATTGTAAGGCAAAAATCAGTTGGTTTGATAATATTCCCCTATTGTCGTTTTTACTGCTTGGTGGAAAATGCAGGCAGTGCAAAAAGAAAATTCCAGTTGATTATCCCCTAGTGGAGTTATTAGTCGGTTTACAGTTTGTGTGGATTTATTGGTTGTTAAAGGTTAATTTTGCCTTTTTTGGCACCTGGGAGGGGTTTTATAGCCTAGCCTTGTTAACTTATTGGCTAGTGTTGTTTTCTGGGTCTCTGGCTATAGTGGTGTATGACTTGAGGTATATGGTGATTCCTGATGAGGTGTTGGGGCCGTTAGTGGGGGTGGCGTTTTTACGCCTGTTTATCTCTCATCAGTGGCAGGTGTTGTGGTCAGCGGTTGGTTCCAGCTTGTTTTTACTGAGTTTGTGGTTAATCACTCGGGGCAAGGGTATGGGCCTAGGTGATGTCAAGTTAGCGTTTTTAATGGGCTTGGTATTGGGCTGGCCGATGATTTTAGTGGCTTATTTTCTAGCTTTCTTGACAGGGGCAGTGGTCGGAGTCATACTGATGTTACTTAACAAAAAAAAGTTTAAAGACAAGATTGCCTTTGGGCCATTTTTACTATTAGGCATGATGGTGGCTAAGCTGTGGGGTTGGTCTCTTTGGCAATGGTATATGGGGTGGTTATGAAAAAAGGCTTCACGCTGCTAGAGTTATTAGTCACCATTTCAATTATTGGCTTGTTGTTGGGTATAGGGGCGGTGAGTTTTTCGACGGCACAGAAGCGGGGGCGGGATTCGCGGCGGCAGGGAGATATGAAAGCGATTCAGAAGTCGTTAGAGCAGTGTTATTCCCTAGATACTAAGTATCCGCAGACAGCGGCTCCAGATTCTAGCTTGGATTGTGCTGATGGGACGACGACGACGATGAATCAGGTGCCGAGTGATCCCCAATCGACTGGGATCTATACTTACACGGTTGATACTGACCCAGCCACTGTTTATTGCTTATGTGCTTTGCTAGAAAATTTAGGCACAGGTAATGCTGACACAGAAGGAGCCAATGGAGTTTGTAGTTGGGAGACGACAACAGATAATAATTACTTTTGTGTGAGTAATCAGCAATGAAGAGAAATGGCTTTACCTTTATTGAGATGTTGGTGGTGGTCGCCATTATTGCAGTTTTAACAGCGGTCGGGGTAACTAATTTTCGAGTGGCTAACAGGAAGGCACGGGATGGTAAGAGGCAGGGCGATTTGCAGCAGATTAGGGCGGCTTTGGAGCTGTATCGGACAGATGAAAAGGCGTATCCGACAGTTGATATTATTAGTGCTGGTGAGATTGTGTCAAGCGGGGGGACGGTGTATATGGATAGTGTGCCGGATGATCCGTTAGAGGATTACAACTATTATTACTCCAGTGATGCGTTGGGGTTGACCTATACTTTGTGTGCAGCTTTAGAACTGGATACAACTGGGGGTTGTAGTGGAGCAGTTGCAGGAGTTTGTGGTGAGGATTGTAATTATGAGATTAATAATCCGCTGTAAGTAAGATGGTAAGGCTTGCCCATAGACCTGGATTTACCTTAATTGAGTTGATGATAGCGGTGGTGATTGGGGCGGTTTTGTTTTCCGGAGGTTTGGCAGCTTATAGAGGTTTTGGTGACAGGCAGACTTTAAAGCAGGCAGGGGCGACCTTTCGATCGAATCTAAGGTTGTTTCAGCAAAAAGCTTTGTCAGGCGAAAAGCCGAGTGAGTGTTTAGCTGATGATGTTTTTGAAGGTTTTGAGGTGAGTTATGTTAATGAGACCAGTTATTTAGCCGCGCCAATTTGCCAATCGGCGATACCAGATGGAGAAACTTTTATGCTGGCGGAAGAGGTGGAGTTTTTAGGGGTTGGCTGGGATACGATCTTTTTCCCGGTCTTACGGTCAGAGTTAACTGGAGCCCAGACAATTACTTTGAGTTTAAGTAGTTTTAGTTATCAAGTAGTGATTGAGTCAAGCGGGGTGATCAGAGGTGAAATGCTTTAAAGCTAACCATAACCGAGGACAGTCTTTGGTAGAAGTGGTGGTGGCAGTCGGGGCCATGAGTTTGTTGTTAGTGGCGTTATTGTCTTTGGTGGTGGTGTCGATTAAGAATAGCCGATTAGCTAAAGATAGAGCCAAGGCAGTGGCTTTAGCTCAAGGAGGGATAGAGTTGATGAGAGCATATCGGGATTATAGTTGGACAGAATTTTCTAGTTTTGCTACTGGTGATGATTATGTTTTAGATGCTAGTTGGACAGTGGATCTAATAGGTTTAGGTGAGGTGGCGACTGGTTGTGATGAGGCTTCGTATATGGATGCGACTAATTTTTATAGTCGTTGTGTGGGGTTGTCTTCAGCCGGGGGGGCATCAGCGGTTGATGTTCAAGTAACTGTCAGTTGGCAGGAAGGCAGTCAGCTACAGCAGACTGTGCAAAACACGAGGTTATCAGTATGGGAAAGATGAAGAACAAGGGGTTTACCCTGATGGAAGTGTTGGTGGTGAGTGGAATTATGACCTTGTTTGCTTTGACGGTCATTAGTGTGTTTTTGTCAACCGTTAGGGGCGGGAGTAAGGCTCAATTGGTCCAGGTGGTGCATCAGGATGGTGATTTTGCTTTAAAAAGGATGGCGGCGATGATTCGTAATGGTTCAGAGGCTGATTGTAGTGGGGATTTTACGATTACTAACCCAGATGGAGGGATGAGTAGTTTTACTTTGGTAGAGGACGATTCGATTAACAGAATTGCTTCTAATAGCAGTGAATTTTTAACTGGTAAGGTGGCGAAGACTTCGGACTTAAGCTTTACTTGCTATGATGGCTACTTGGG
>Ga0114923_10002841_pt1 | contig 11688 bp, 30 predicted proteins | sample SumtaG_FD_89578 | JGI IMG/M metagenome (GOLD analysis project Ga0114923, IMG submission 89578) | Deep subsurface microbial communities from Indian Ocean to uncover new lineages of life (NeLLi) - Sumatra_00157 metaG | ecosystem: Environmental > Aquatic > Marine > Oceanic > Sediment | place: near... | reverse complement strand
GAGCCAGCATTAACGCTGAAAAACTCTGCAAGGGCCTCTGCCCAATTGCCCTCATTGTAAGAATTAGAATACTCCATGCTCTTTGATGGCTTGTGGAATGTTCTAAACTCTATATCTCTCATCCTCACACCCCCGTATCCACATTATTCAGCACCAACAGCACAGTATCCATAGCTGACTTAAACGCGCTTACCTGTGATTTAAGTATCTCATTGTCAGCCCGTAACTTCTCGTTTTCCTTGGTTAGCTCGGCTTTAGTCATTTTGGGTCTCCTTTGGTTAGATTGTTTTAGGTCAATAATAAGCGTGATAACGTATGCGCTCCCCACGGCACTATGCAGTCAAATCGAGTAGCATAAACGCGGTTAATAGGCGTATAAACTTCAATGGTAATTGTATCCTCAATAAGCTTGGCTACTTTTTCTGCTTGTTCTGTGTCCATGCCAGTCGCTTCGAGTATACGCTGAACCTTTGATGTGTTTTCCTCGCCTATTACTTTGGTTGTCCATCCCATTTAATCACCTCCTTTCTCACATTAGTGGAAAGTATTTACGTACCATTGCCACCGATTCAGGGTTATTACGTTTCAGCACCCGCGCTCTTAGATAATTGTATCGCTTCGCAACTAGCCATTCAGGAGCTATCCTGCCAAATATAAAGGCCAGCCAAAAGCGACTCATATCCAATCCTCCTTAATCTGATAATTCAAGTAAAGTATCGTCAGAAACATCATCAGGTACATTTGGCTTGCCCGATAATGCACGGTAAAAGAAGCCGCCCTGTTCTCTCAAAAGTAAGACAGAGGTTCTGCCTGTACTGCGCTCCCATTGACAAAGAGCATCACTTAATTTCACTATTGCATCTTGAACTTCATTATCTGGGTGTCTTTGTATGCTCATATTTCCTCCTCAGTAAGCCTCGTTCATCGGATACTTCTTTTCCCTGTCAGCATTTACCTCATCAACCGTCTTCTCACCGGATAACACCTGTCTGATACCCTGAAAGCCATGAATAGATATGGTATTGCAGTAGACAATGTCACACTTTCGGCATCTATCACCCCCCGGACAATCAGCAGATGCTTGTGACAGTCGAAGGTGGACCTTAAAATCCTTCTCCTTCTGCTTGGCTATCTGCTCCTCTTTTAATTGAGTGTTCTTATCGTTGAGGTGTTTCTTAAACTTAGCTGAATCCCACCTGCTTTCATCCTCCATCTTCATAAGTGCATATTTCAGCGCCTGGGGATCAGCCCATGATATACGACTATGGAGAGCGGCTACCGTAGCCTTTGGAATCTTAAAGTTCATAAGGTCTATAAACTTTCTCATCTCAGTCTCGAAATCTTCTTGTGATATGCCCATTAGAACCACTCCTGTCCTTGTGGGTCGCCAGTGAATTCAGGCTCTTCCCAATTCTCATAATCACGCCAGTTATTAAACCATGTGCTGCCATTCTGCCATTTCTTATATGAATTCTGAGGAAGGTTCTTGTGTTCAATGTAGTTCTTGAGAGCCTTCTGAATAGCTGTAAAGTCTTCCTCTGTTTTTACCGATGCATTGAAGTGGCGCTCTGCCTCTTTCTTGCCTGCCTTGTTTGGATACTTGTTCCATAAAAGAGAGAAATCGAACTTATCTTTTTCTTCTTTCTTTTCATTGTTTCCATTATTATCATTATTGTTAGTGTCCGTCTGCTGTCCGTCTGCTGTCCGTCTGCTGTCCGTCTGTGGTACTGTCTGCTGTACTGCGCTTTGGTATTGTTCGTAATTAACTATTGTTATTAAAGTACTTAGTGTGTTTTTCTGTTGTACTATCTGCTGTACCGTTTCTAGTTCATTTAAGAAGCGTCTTATTTTTCCTCTTGACCACTTCCATCTTTCACTAAGACTCAATTGTGACCATCCCACTTGTCCTCTTTTAACGTCTAAACGGTTACCTCTGACCCGAATAAAGTTGTCTTTATGGTTCGCCAGTAACAGTAAATCAACCCAAGCCTGACCCCTTGTGAATGGCTCAGAAGTCCAGAGTTTATTGTCTGAGAGTTTCCGGTATAGGGATATCCAGCCTCGGTTCATTGGCTACCCTCAAACACCACAATAATACTTGGAAATGGCGCTCGGCCTTTTCCGTCATTGAAGCACAAGCGTCCTTTTATAAACTGGATATCCCCTTTAAGGCAATAATCGTGAAACCATCTCGTATCAGTTCTGGCAGGAAGTAGGCAGACAACAAGCACCCCCTTCAGACTTTCCTCATATGCTTTCTTGACCCACTTACTAATGTGTTTCCCATATGGAGGGTTCATAAACACCCGATGCCCGGACCATGACACATTCAACCCATTTATATATTCAGTAAAGAAGCGATCGCACTTGGCATTTTCAGGAGTAGCACAGGGATCTAAATCAAACTTATACTTTTCATTGAGGCGATCGAATAACTTCTGAGGTGTTCCCCATTCAGGTGTTTTACTGGTAAACATTGCTTCAGGTCTTGAATTCTTCCAATCCGTCATACGCCCTCACAAGAACATAGAAAGCCCCTGCCAGTTCCGGTTAGATGAGATAGCGTTGAAGGGCATGCTATCATCTGGCAAGGGCCGTTTATATTATCGTGATTTACCATCTCATCTAACCTGTAATATACTAACATTTACACCTCCATAAGTAAAGGGTTATTTGGATAAAAGATGTACTTCCACATGCAATACATTTACATGGAACTGGAAATAAATACTGCCAACCACATATTGAACATTTAGCCCGGTAATCCATATCACTCACACTCCCTTTCCCTGGTAACGGTATCAGGTGAAGCCACGAAACAGCGTCCATCGTACTTGAACAGTATCGTAGGTATGTCAGAGCGATATACGGGCTTAGGGTGGCTCTGAGGGGCTTGTGAGGTGTAATAATAGGCTGTCAAGAACAGCACTATGCACAGGCAAATTCCTATAGCCAACCCTCCCATAACTTCATGCTCAATCATTGCAGGTACTTTCATACTCCCTCCTTGCCACGGTTTAAGGGTGTGCGTTTCACTGTGCTAATATCTCCCAGGCTCTAGCCATTGAGTGCGGAAATTGTCCATTCCCAATGGCTGCAAATCTGTCCAATTTATGGGCCATCCCATTAAGGTTTCTATAACCTTCGGCATAGGTGTTATGCCTGCAATCATCAAGTGTTGGGCTAAGTTCAACGATCCTTCCTCTCCTATATTTGATTTCTTGCGTAACCGGCCCGATGGCAATTCCCTCAATCTCTCTTTTGGTATTTCTTTTTTCTCTATTATCATTGTTTTCGATGGAGTGGGCAAGAATCCAGAACCTATCTCGCAGATGCGCTGCTCCCATTTCGGCTGCGGATAGCATACGCCATCTAACATCATACCCGCTTTCGGCCAGGTCCCCGAATATTCGCTGAATGTATTTGTGAGTAAGCAGCCCTGGGACGTTCTCCAAGAACGCGAACTGTGGTCGTACGATGCGAATGCACTCGATAGTGGAAGGCCACATGTTGCGGGGGTCGTCTTCTCCAAGCCCTTTGCCGGCAACTGAGAAGGGCTGACAGGGGAATCCTCCGGTAATAACATCAACCATTCCCTTATATGCTTCGGCATAACCCTCTGAGATGAAGGCTCGGATGTCTCCGAAGATCGGGGCGGCATCCAATAAACCGTCTGCGATTCTCTGCTTGAGGACTTTTTGCGGGTATTCTTCGAACTCGACATATCCAATTGTCTCCCATCCAAGCATGTATTTACTGGCGAGTAACCCGCCTCCAGCGCCTGAGAATAATGAAAGCTCTCTCACTGTGCTATGTCCCCCAGGGTTTCTTTTCTCTCAACTTTCTGCGGATAATGTCCACATAACTCACCACAACAATCCCAATGCTGACATTTATCTTTACAGTTCTCCTCCACAACCCCGCCCGTTGGGATAGCGAGTATTTTATCAGCAAAATTTAGCATTGCCTTGCCAAACATATCTCGCATCCATTCTGCGCCCTGCATGTCTTCCGCATCACCAATACAAAAAGACTGATTCCCGACAGCAAACCAAACAGTTTTCGCATCCGGGGAATCCTCCATAACTACATCTCGGAAAACTATACAATCTTTCCCTAGCTCCGCTATCGCTTCTCTGGTATTCATGCGCTCCTCCGGTTCTTTTCGACCGCAAGTATGTGCATAAAATCACCCCTCAGCCTTTTCTCGTGGCAACTTTGACATATAGATTCACGTTTCAACCATGGCTTTTCTCGGTCAAAGCAAGCGGCTTCATCTTTATGGCATAACTTACATTTGTTCATATCATCTCTCCTTTATTTCCCGTTCCCACGCATCCAGCACTGTGATTTGGCCTGTGCCAGAGCATGTGGGGCATGTAGTTGGTGTAGTTCCACCATAATCACTCATAGGGTCGTCATAGTGGATTTCTCCATCTTCACAGTCATCATCTGGACATTCCACTGTCAGGGTGCGGGCGAGGGCTTCAAGGTGGTGGTGGGGTTGGGCCATAATAATATTTAACCATCCCTTGCCCATTATGTCAGCTAAGTGCGTTGCGGCTTTAGCACCATCTGATACAAGCATCTTATTCCATATAGGCCTAAGAACATCAAGGCTTGTGAGGTAGGCAGGTTTGGGGCAGTGCTCAGCATCTACGCAACGATAATCACCTGGTTTGTATATACATTGTTTACAAGAGCAAACAGGGCATACATCATCCAACCGACCATGCCAGCACCCCATCCCCGCAGCCTCATGCACAAGCTCCATCAACCTCTCCCCCTCTGGTGTGGGCGCGTCCGTGTATACTTCTGTGTTGGATATTTTCATGGTGATATATTCCCCACTTTAAATTCACGTTTACAATAAGGACATTTAATAACCTCATTGCCTGATGATTTAATTTCCTCAGGTTCAAATGTAATGTAATGATAACAACTTTGATATGGGCATGAAACCGATACTGTCACATGTGCTCCTGTTGCTATTTTCATCCCTCTACCTCCTGCCCTTGGGCTGTTTGAGTTCTGCTATATATTTAAATGAATCAACGATTTGAAAACTGATTACACAACATGGCACAGGGCAAAAATATAATACCTTTCTGCTCCTGTCATAATACAAACCTAGCCATGCATCATACCAAGCAAAAAAGAACTTGAGCCTTAATCTTTTTACTCGCTTTGTTGGTCGTTCCTTATAGGATTCGCCAAACATTCTAAATCCTCTACTCATGACTTCCCTCCCTTATACTCCCAATAAGCCCTTAGTAGAGCGTGGGCGTTGGTGAATATCTCGAAGAACTCCTCCCCGAAATGGTGAGCATGTTTCTGGCAAAGGTGCATCCAGAAGTGGCCCCACTCGCTCCTCTCCTCAAGTATGGATTGCAAGCGCGTGATTAATCTGGTCTTGTCACCGTGGCAGGATGGGCAATCCTCTCCAGATTGTTCAGGGCGTCCATCATCTGTGCAACCGATTATCTCAAGCCCGTATCCCATACACTCCTTACATGGAACACTGATTTGCTCGGTAAGGGTAGGGACATGATTAACTATTTTCCAATATCCTGCGCCAACATGTTTTAAATCACCACAATCTAATTCAACCCCAAGCCCCTTACAAACCTCTGCGTTGATCTCAGCTATTGTCATGACTGCTCCTTCCAGTACCCGCTCTCAATGACCCATATCAGGAGTTGCACTATTGCCTCAGCAGGATTCTCGTCATGATGGAATGATGCAAGTATAGGTCTATCCCATATCCTGTATTTTGCACAAAATGCACTTTCAATCATGCCTTCGGTTCCGTCTGATTTCCACATATCAAGTGTTGCATCTTCTCCCTTATAATTGAAGCTCTCAGGCAACAACTTCCATGCCTCCTCGAAGGTGAGGGCGGGGGCTATGATTTCATACGTTCTAGACGCATAACCGAGCCAGTCCAATGTTTGTGTAAGCGGTATATCAGAACCACTCCATTTAAACCATACATACTCACTCTCAACAGTAACCCCCTTCTCCTTGCAAACTTCCTGTAGGCGCTGGCTTGTGGGTTGTGTTGTCATGGGGTCTCCCCTCTTATCTCAGCGCAAGCAAGTGCCGCGCCATAGGTTATATCTCCATCTGGTTCAGCATCGGGAATTGCCTTGTAAGCCGCTTCCTCTGTTTTCATTATTTCATTAAAAGCTTGGCTCTCTGTTATCTCTCCAGCGTGAAACTTTCTCAATGTTCTTTTATATTCGGTGTTGTATGGGTAGGTCATTTAGATACCCCCTCAAGGTACGCCCCAATAGCTTGTGATAGCAGCTTGGGGGTCATGAGTATTTCGGCTGATGCTTTCCCACCTAATAAATAACTAGCAAATGAGGTATACGCACGTTCTTGGATAGTGCATGTTTGCCATACGTGCCACTCAACAAACCCCTCCATCACATCCAAGTCAACCAAGATTTGGGTCAGGGATTTGATGGTGGAGTAGGTTGGGTTTTTAAATTCATTACGAACTGTTCCACATCCTTCACAATGATTAGTGTAAGCTGTGGGAAAGTAACCCCAATGCCCATTCTTAGAACGGAATATTCCTATATATGCACAAGGAATAGGTTCATGCCAACACCCATACTTCCCCTCCAGAAGTTCACGGACGGGGGTGCAACCGGGGCAGGGTTCCAAATCCCAATCAGGTTCGGGTTCGCCCATGAACTGGCCCTCTAACTCAGGCATACAAGCATCTGAGGCCATATCAGCCGAGACATAGTAGCCACCTTCGCTCATAGTTGGAACTTGTATAGCTCCACTCCCCCCACAAGTCTTACAGTTATCAACCGTGTGCTTGAGGTGGGCTTGGGCTAGGGTGAATAGGTGGGCGGGGGTCATGGCTTGGCCTCCTCTAATGCTTCCTTTCGCATTTCCCCACAAGTATAATGCCTATCTTTATCGCTATTCCAATATCCCCTGGGGTTCCTTTCGTTATCATCAGGATATGTAATTTTACAGGGGCTTTTAGGGGCAAGCCCTTTTGTGCCGTATCTGTGATTCATCCCAGCACGCCTGCTTGTTACTTCGCCCTCCTCACCACACAAAGAACACTTACACGCGTAAGTTTTAAAGAAATCATCCTTGATACCGTTTTGGGGCTTATGTCCAAACTCTTTCATGCAAGTTCTTACATGTGCTATATGACTATTAAATCTACTCATCTTTTCACTCCTCCTTTCTCCTCACGATCTAACTCGCTCAAGCCATTCAATCTCTGCCTTAAGCTTATCAATAAACTTATCTGGATTCTTATACTTGCTCTCAACCATCATCTTCATCCTCCTTATCATCATTAAGCGGGTTATGAATACACGCCCTGCACTTGGCTAATGATGGCGGTAGACAGGTATCGCATATATCGTAATCATCATCATCCGGTGGTGTCAGAGGTGGATACGGTATATCTGTCATGGGCTTACCGTTAGCAGGAATAATATAAGCATAAGCGCTGCCACCGATCCTATTGGGTCAACTCTGTATTTCATTGGATTGCTCCTCTGGTTCGTCAGTCCACATAATTTGAATTCCATCTTTTGAGGTATCGGCCCCTAATGCTTTCAAGAGTCCGTGTATAGTCATTTCTGCTGCTTGTTCACCTAACCGAACACATTGGGGAGATATAATCCTTTTCTTTCTATCTACCAGTGTCTTATATGTAACGACAATGGTATTGTCTTCAAGCCGCTTAAATATTATCCGTCTATTTGTCCCGCGCAATACAAAAGCCTCAGAGACTTTCAGTGGCCCCTTGTCAATAGTCATAACCCTTTTCATCACGCCCTCCCTTTAAATTCCCGTTTAGCACGGGGGTATCCTTCATTACCGTCAATACAATGGCTACACACAGGACCATCAGGCTCTACGTGATAGCTTAGAAATGTACCCCTGAGATTGCATACCGTCCAGCCCGTTCTCTTGACAAGGTGAAGCTTGGCAGTTCCCCTCTCGTTTAATCTTGCGTACATGTGGGTCATTGGGTGTCCTCCAATGGTGGTTCCATTTTCTCCATTGCTATCTCAAAGCACTCATCACAGATAATCAAGCACTCGTAATCACGGGCATCCTTGTCCCTGCTCTCCTGCTCAAATATCTCTCCGCACTTGATGCATGTGAATGTATCGCTCATGACAAGCACTTAAACATACCCCGAACCCTTGCAATTGTGACACACTTGATGAGATTTGCCCTTGAATATTACAGTATCAGCCCAAGCCTTATAAGGGCTTGTCGGTTCTCCGGTTCCGTGACAAGCGGGGCATTTTGGAACCTTGTCGAGTTCTTTCCAAAGCTCCTTAGCTCCCTTTTTAAAGCTAGACCATAACCCCATTACGTTTTATCCTCCTGCCATCGTTTGAGTAATCAAGAAACTCCCTACACCCGATAGACCGCTGACCCGTCTTGTCCTGTGTATGTGGTGCTATGTGAGTGATTGAACATGCCTCCCTTATTCTGTCTGGACATTTACAACAAGGCGGGTCAGCTATTGTCAGTCTATCGCTGTTCATTTACTTACATCCCTCGTATACTTTCTTGGCGGCATTGGCTATGAGGCGAGCGCGTTTCTTGACAGCTTTAGCTGTTTTTAAACGATGCTGCCCATATAAGTTTTTATATGGAGAGCCTACATTTTCCGTACAAGGAATTATTGACCCAGAATCCCACCCACCCCAAGTACTGAGAAGCATGCATTTCTCACAATGCGTAGCCACTTGTTCGCATGACATGCAAGTGTTATGGCAAGACTCAACCTTACCTCCGTTATATGACCATTCAGGCCATTTATTTTTTATTGTGTCAATAGAGTAGTAGCCAGCAATTACCCACTCCTTCTGAGTAAGCGTCTCAGCAATCCACTCCCACATATTCCAGCACAGGAAAGCCGCCCGTTTCTTGGTCAGATTACCGCCCTTCCATTCAACTTTCATCCCCATCTCCCTTCTCGTTAGGTATCTGGTTATCACATTTATCCGGCTCACTCTGGCATACACCATCCTCATTGGCCCCACAAAGCCCGTCATGGCACGTATGGTCAACTGGTGGAGCACAACCATCACAATAGGGCTTACCGTCTACTGTGGTTATCTCATAGTCTGAGTCCAGTATTGACTTACATACTGCGCATAGGGTGATGGTCATTGGTTACCTCCTTATCTTCTTTTTGACATCTTTCAGCCAGCTATCGGTTTTCTCCTGAAGCTCTTGACGGATGGTTTTGTTCTCAGGCATTGGGGTAGGGTTGAGTTTGAACCTACCCCAATTACCCTCAACTCTTTGCTTGCTAAACCTTGACAAATTACCGCGCCCTATTAACAAAATACGTTTATATTGGAGCCTATCAATCACCCTCCATCCATCCCTGTATAGGTACTCTTCGTTATTACGCCATTCAAATTCATCTACCTCGGCAGTTTCATATTCAGGATGCGAATCACGACTCATTAGATGAATGGATGGTGGCCTAGGAATAGAACCTAACCCTGCACTTGCAAGACTACCGCCAAGAAGGTGGCTACGCATGGCCTGTTGTTGTAAAGCAGATTGTTGAGCTAGTGCCGCTTGTTGAGCACGGCTCATGCGCTCCATCTCGTATGGGTCATAAGGAGGCATGACTAGTCCTTCTTCTCTTCCTTCCCGCCCTTATCGCCAAACATGACGTTGACATCAGGCAGACGTTCCATGATTTTCTCCATGGTTTCTTTGACGCTCTTGGCTTCCTGCTGTAACTGTTTCTCAGCCTTATCCCTGTACTTCTCATGAAGCTCGGCCTTCTCTGCCTCAAGCTTACTTTTAAGCTCCATGGTCTTCTTCTCAAACTCCACTTCCTGACGCTCCTCAGAAAGCTTGACCATATGAGCAATGTCCTCTTCCTCAATCTTCTTCTTGTGGTTGAGGTTGGTGATGTCACGCTTGAGCTTGTCAACTTCCTTCTCCAGCCTACCCTTTTGTTCAAGTAGCTCTGCCGCCTCTTTAAGCTTCTCCTCTCGCTCCTTGTCCAGTAATACCTCAAGCTTTTGTGCCGCTTCCCTCAACTCCTTAGATGCTTTGATAAATCCAAACATGTTATATCCTCCGTTAAAAAGGTTCAACCGAACTAGCTTCATCCGGTACAGGCGGTTTCTCATCATACGATGGTTCGCTCTTAGCGTCTGTGCCAGTAACTTTCCATTCCTGTGCCTCTTTGATCTTATCCACAAGCCATGACGGTATCTTATCTTCCGGTATGGGATTACCAATGTCGTACACAACAGGTGGATTCTCAGACGCTACCTTCTTATGGTTAGCCGGAACATTAACGATGGTGCTGATGTTGGCATAGGTATTACCATCAGCATGGTTATGAATAACCTGTATCTGGCAGTTAGCGCCAAGCAGTACATCAAGGTTAAACCCCTCAAGCTGTTCGTCTGTGAATGCCTTACCGCGCCATGACTCAAGGTGCTGGCGAAGTATAGCTTTCTTGTGGATGCTGTTTGTGTAGATATTGCTGATTACCCTTGGGAGCATCACCCCATCAATGTCAATCTTCTCAACGTCCGGTAGTTCCCATATGAGGCATACCTTATCAATCAGCTTCTTCTTCTCCTTGAACATCACCTCTTGTGTACCAAGACCAATGACCGCATAACATACTCCGATATGAAGTCCCTCTGGTACTGGATCAAAATTGGTGCTACCCTTTGCTTTTGCTGTCGGCATAATTGCCCTCCTTAATGTTTCGGTTTATCTCGTGTATCTTTCCTTCCTTGTAAGCACAATCTATCATGTCACTTATTAACTTAACCATTGACGGTTTAAGGTCAGATGGTATCTGGCTCTTTAAGCGGGTGATGTGTGGGTTGGTCATTGTACTATCTCATTCCCTTCGTAAACATTAAGTGACCATCCAATATGGTCAGCTTTATGCTTTTCACTCTTACTTAAAACTTCTATGATATAAAGTGATTCAACAATGGTCTCACCTCTTATCCATAAGACCCCATCTTTGTCAAGTTCAGCTTTCATACATCCTCCTTTAAGGTTAATCGTCCTGTCACCAACCTGACCCTCCGAAAAGGGCTAGGCTTGTATCAGGAGTTGACGGTGATGCCGTGATGCTTCTTGAGAAGCAGGGTAGCCTCTGCTCTGGCCTTGGGCTTGGCTTTCGGGTCAAGGGCAACTTCCATAAATGCGACCTGTTCGGCATAATCAGTCTTGTGGTTCTTAAGACGCTTAAGTTCGGCCTCATCCCCTAACAGTGCAAGCTCGGCTTCGGCTACTGCGCACTTCCTTGCAGGTATTCCGTTCTCTCTGAGTTCTCTTTCGCGTGATGCTCTGTTGTCTGACATATTGTTATCCTCCGTTTTATGGGTTTGTACTTTGTTGTCTTGTGAGCATAAGGCAACATACTTAGGATTAAATGATAAAGTATAGTCACCTTTACTACCTGGTTTTTTCGTATTGATTCTTCCATTGTCTTGTATCTCAACTACTTCAACTATACTCCCCTTGCAAAAATAATCACCAGAGTAGACGTTTTTCAACACCTCAACCTCATCCCCGACTTTAAACTCAGGCTCAGGGTTGACGAGTTCGAAGGCGTTGATGTTAATGCCGTTTTGTGATATAGCACTCCACCCGCCACCATAATCCATTAAGGGTTCACCACAG
>Ga0114923_10002840_pt1 | contig 11690 bp, 7 predicted proteins | sample SumtaG_FD_89578 | JGI IMG/M metagenome (GOLD analysis project Ga0114923, IMG submission 89578) | Deep subsurface microbial communities from Indian Ocean to uncover new lineages of life (NeLLi) - Sumatra_00157 metaG | ecosystem: Environmental > Aquatic > Marine > Oceanic > Sediment | place: near... | reverse complement strand
CCTCAAGAGTAGCATTAAGCCATTCATTTCTAGCAAGAGATTTATTACAAGCTAAAATTGAAGTATCATTACAATCATCTTGGTATGAATCGTCTATTGCAATAAATAAGTATCCGCTTAAATTCCATGTATAGTTTAATTTATCAGAACCCCATGTAGAAATATAATCTTCATAAGCTGAATCAGCTGGATTCCAGTTTGTTTCGTGATTTCCTATTACAGGATAATATGTTGTGTTTAGTGAATCAAGAATATTTTTAGCATCATTATATTCAGATATAATACTACCAGTTTGCACAATATCTCCTGTAATCACAACAAAATTTGGTAATGGAAAGTTTTTTTGATTATTGATATCTATAACTGTTTGGTTTAATTTTATTTTACCATAATCTACATCAACATGAGTATCTGATAATTGGGCAAATGTAAAAATCGGCTCTTCTTTGATTGTAAAATTTGAAGTATAATTTTGTTCTAAATGATCTGTATATCCCAAACCGATAAATAAATTGTAATCTCCTAAACTACTTGGAGTAAAATTTAAATTACATTCTTCAATTAAGCCTACACAATCTGTAGTATTTAGAGATGTTACTGTTTCATCAGGGTTTGTTATTCTAACTGTAATATTATCTGTTGTATTAGTTAAAGTAAATGAAATATTCTTATAATTATTAAGATAGAAAATACTATCTGAAGCTGGTAAAACTGTTGAAGTATCCATCCTAGTATATTCATCAACTGTGAAATTTCTTATATTGCTATAATTGCTATAAATCCCCCTATCATATGTTCTAATTTTCCAGTAATATGTATCATCAGGTAAATAGTGAAAATTTGTTCGTGCAACATCAGAGATTCTGAATTCATCTATGCTGCCTAAAAAAAAATTAGCACCACCACCATATCTTTCACCTATTCTCATCTGCTCCATTGCTGCTACTGGATTTCCATAATGTGTAGTGATTCCTCTTAATACTCCATCCATATATAATTTAATTGAAGTATCATCCCATGTAGCTCCGATGTGATGCCATTCATTTTCCTGCCAATTCGCATAACTTGAGCCAACCCGATAGAAACTACCAGCACAACTTCCTGTACTATTACAAAAACCAAACTGAACATAGTTACCTGCCCCTCCACCATATGCAGTAACTGCCAGATATATTCTATTTTCATTGTTTGAGTAATTGGTTCCTTCATCAAAAAAGAAATAATAATTTGACGTATGATTCCAAATATTGATTCCATCATTTAGATTGTCATTGACCCATAATTCTATTGTTCCTTGTGTTAAATTTATATTTCCAGATGAAGGATAAGTTAAAATGTCAACATTATCCTTCTGCACCCCTTTATTGAATTTCGCATTAACAAAAGATGTTCCTGTAGTTGTGCTTCCAGTATTATTTCCTATACAAGTAAAATTATTCTCCCAGTGGCATAAAAGCAATGTATTAGAATCATTTATATATTCAGCCCCATCCCACTCATAATAAGACAAATCCCCACTATAAATTAAGGTAGTTGGATCTGTTTTATTATCACCATAAATATAATAAGTTATATCTTTGTCTGGAGATGAATAATTAAGTGTAACTGTTGTATCTCTGGTATTTATCCCGCTTGTTGGCGAAATTAGTGTGGGTGTTGTTAGGGGGCTTATTCTAAATGAAAAAACATCTGTTTCGCCCCAATTATTTATTGAATCATTTGCATAAAATTTCCATTCTACTACACCAGCTCCTGAAGCAGTTATTTTTGTGATATTAGTTGATACATTGTTTATTCCTGAAAAAGGTATGAATGAACTAATAACCCAAGAACCTGACTGATTTATTGAAAATATATAACCACTTAATCCAACCGCATCATTCCATGTAATATTAAATTGCCCATATTCATTAATTTCGATTGTGGTAAAATTAGTGATGTTATTATACCAAGTAGGAGACATATCTATATTAAACTCTCTTATTTCTGACTCATTACTACTGGTTCCATCACTCACATTAACTTTCCAATAATATTTTCCCTGTCTCAATCTATACAAATTTAAAATTTCATTTGAACTTAGGGTCTTATTATAGATTACTATCTCATCTATTGTTCCATCAATAACGTCATTAATACCTTCTCCTCCTAAGTATAAATGAGCTGTGGAGTTATATATTGAACCAGTTAATAAACCAGTATTATTTAAAACCCCATCTATATAAGCGCTGACAGTAGTTCCATTATAAGTAATCATTATATGATGCCATTCATTTGTTGAAATACCGCTACCAAAAGTGTTATAATTAGCCCATCCAGAGTTATTGGTTCTCATAACTGCTTGAAAGCTAGTACCATACCAAAAAATTGTATAAGAATCCCTTTTAAAGAAAGGTCTCCCATTCCCAGTTAAACTATTGAAGTAAAACCAACCCCCATAAGTAAGAGAAGTGCCTATGTTTGCATCTAAAATATCACTATCACTTATGTAGATATAATCCCCATCACCGTCAAAATAGGCTCCTCCACTGAATTTTCCAGAAGCGCCCACTCCCCCTGTTCCGTTAAATATTCCTGTGCCATTATTTTCATTTCCAGAAAAATCATAAACATGTGTATCATTCTCACCAAATTCTGAGCGATTATCCAAATGTATCAATAATACCAAACCATTTTCACTCGGTTTAATAGGCAAGGCTGTTAAATTATAAGTTACCTCAGAATCATTAGCAACATTCTCTTCAATATAAACCAAACCTTCAGAAGTATTCAGACCATTGCTATTATTATTTGCATAAATATAAACTGTCATATTATCTCCATCAGGGTCTGTTATTGTTGTATTAAGTAATGCCCAATAATTAGCTAATATGACAGAAGTATTTTCTGGGGAATTTAACACAGGTATATTAGGAGTTGCTGCAAGAACAAGTATAGCTAGTAGTAATATAAATAAAAAAACAAATATCAATAATATTAAATGCCTAAAATTCCTTCGCCCCCCCAACGCAGAAGGAAGTTCTTCACTCATCCTCTTTTTCATAAAGAAGATAATAAAATCCTATTAATAAATGTTTTTTAAGATTAATCTTCAGGCACCAACGCAAAAAAACTATACTTATTTATCTTTGCCAAATCTTTCACATCTGCTAATTTAACATCTAAAATATTTTTTTCAAATTCATAAAAATCCTTAGCATTGCCGCTTATTTCATGTAATAATAAATTAACCATCTGAGTTTGAGAATCTTCCATAGAAATGTGGTAGTTGCCTATTAATTGTTCTTTAATTTGATTAAATTCCTTTTCACTTAATCCATCAGCAACTTTTTCAAATTCTTTTAAAATAAGTCTTATAACAATATCCACATTTTTTTTAGTTGTACCAACATAAACAAAATTATATGCAAAATTTTTATTGATATTTGCATCTCCTTTAACAGCATAAGCCAAATTTCTTTTCTCCCTAATCTCACTAAAAAGTCTTGAGGACATGCCATCAGCCATTAATGTACTAAGAACTTGTGCAGCATAATTTTTTTTATCGCCAGCTAAAGGCACATGGTATGCAAAAACAAGATTAGCTTGGTCTATGCCTTTTCTTTTTTCTATTTTTGACTCATTTTTTAAATTAACATTTTGTTTGGAAACCTGTCCTTTTTCATTTCCAAAATTTTCTTCGGCGAATTTTACAATTTTATTAAAATCAGCATCACCAACTACACACAAAATCATATTATTTGGCTGATAAATTTTTTTAAATTTTTTGAGTAATTTTTCCCTATCTATAGACCTCATTGTTTCAAAGGTTCCTGCTAAATTAATCTGCATCGTACCACCATAAAGTGATTTTTGAATTTCATCAAAAACATGTAATCTTGGATTATCATGATACATGTTAATCTCCTCAAAAATCACACTTCTTTCTTTTTCTAATTCCTTTTCATCAAATAAGGGATTTTTAATCATATCACTTAATACATCTAACGCAACACCCAAATGTTTGCTCGGCATTTTACACCAATAAGCAGTAATTTCCTCGCTTGTAAAACCATTTAATTGTCCGCCATTTTTTTCAATTTCTTCTGCAATTTTTTTTGCATTTCTTGTAGGAGTTCCTTTGTAAAGCATATGTTCAATAAAATGAGAAATCCCTTTTTCAGTGATATTTTCATTAATACCCCCACTTCTTACTGCAAATACAACACTAATAACTGGTATGTCTCTTTTCTCAAAAAGTAATGTCATACCATTTTTCAAGATTTTTCTGTGAAAATCTGCCTTCATATTAAAAATGGGTTAAATAAGTATATAAAGATAATTGAAATTTATTAAAATATCCAAAAATAGAGTCCTATTCCTGCTCCAATTACTACTGCGGCTACAATTACCCAAATCCACCATTTTGATTTTTTCTGTTCTGGTTCTTGGACAGCCTGTGGCTCTGTTGAGGGTTGTTGGACTGGCAAGGGCTGAGAAACAACAGAAGGAGTTGGTTGTTTAACTTGTTGGGGTGGATTAACCGGAGTAGTTGGTTGTTGCACAGGGGTTGGTTCTGCTTGAACTGCTGTTGATTGGGCTGTTTGAGTAGTTGGTTGATTAGCAGTCTCAACTTGTTGTGCCTCTTCAGGTTCTTCAGGAGCTGGCAAAGTCGGAACATCTGATTGACCAGTTGTATCTTTTTGCGCAGTATTATTTTTAGTCGGTTGTGTAGCTTGAACCATTTTTTCAAATCTTTTATTAATAATTAACTCTAGAAAATATATATTATAAACTTTCCCTTTTCTCATTAGTTTTTTAAGGTTAATTTGAGTTGAATATGTATGCCAATAAATGCACACCCTGCTTATTTAACAGCAGAAAAAGAATATCACTTAGCTCAAACTCTTTCTTCTGCATGATTTTTTTAATTAATTCTCTTCTGTTCATTTTAAAATTTATGGATAGGGGTTAAGCCCAAAGGCCTCCTAACTGTTTTTGGATCAATTCCTGCCTTTAGACAACAAAGAACACCAACAGCCTCATGATAATTTTTCACCTTATAGAATTTTCCTTTTCCCCAAGGCAATTCACTTAAATTATTTTCCATAATATTTGTATTCCCTTCAACAGATATCACAGGAATCCTTTGTTCTAATGCAGCAAGTGTGGGCAAACCAACACAATTGTCAGGAACAACCAAACAATTAATATCTGAAACATTTATTAAATTTCTAGAATTAATTATGTTTGGATCTGTTATTATTCTTGGACTTCTATGAAGCCCTTTAAGAATACAATGTAGGTAAGTTGTTGATACCATTTCTGCAGCTATCCTCGGGTCAACAATACCAAAATCAGCATTTTGGACCTCACTAGAAACCTCCATTGGAGAGTGAGCTGTTTGAACGTTAAAGATAGAAGAAATGGCATGGGTAAGCATAGCTTCAGCACCACCCCAAGGATTAACTGTTGCTTCATGATAATACTTCTCTCTTATTCTTGGATCTAAAGCTATCCTCGAGGAAAGGGCCACAGCATCATATCTCCCTCTTCTTGATTCCAATGCTAAAAAAACATTCTCCAAACCAAAAATTTCTCCTGTAGCTCTTCCAGAAGAGGTGTATTTGGATATCATTTTAAACTCGCTGTCTAATCTTAAAATCCCATTAGACTGTAAACCCCAAGTAGCTACCGCAGCATTTACTGAATTTATAGCAGCATGCATAAAAGATTTATCTTCATGCTCATCAAGAATGACCTCTAATCTATTTGCCCTAACCCTTTGCAAACCTATTGTGCCCATCATTAATCTTGATAACACACTTCCTTCAACATACAAGGTATTTTCAGTCATCTCATTTATATCAGAAGCATTAACAACATTAGGGTGAGTTATTAAGGTATCGCAAGAATCAGCTAGTAATATAGATACAGGTCCAGCATCTCCTGCATGCCCTCCAATAAGAGCATCAATCCCTGTAGGAATAATTAAAACTACGTTAAATTTATTATTATTTTCATAATCACTTTCTCTAAAATTAAAAATTGAAGGCATCCTATAGTTTGATCCCGACATAATTCCTAATTCACAATGATATCCTTGCCCATCAGTTCTTGTGACAGCAAATCTAATAGGAATTTCATCCAAAGACAAATGATCTAAAACATAATCTCTAAAATGACTCAATAGTTCCTCATTGTTTCTTTTCAAGGGTATCAAAATTTCTTTTTCGTATAACCTCATATTAAATTCTCTCCATAAAATAAGTTCTACCTTTCTTTGACTCAAACCAGTTTTTCGTTAGCACTTCCGCAGCTTTTCTATCAAATGATTTACAAGAAAATATGTTTACATAAACTTTACCCAGTATATCTAAAGTATGGACAACAATTGTACTTGTTAATATAAACTGAACAGCAGAGGTTCCCTTAGTTTGAGGTGAAGTTTGTTTGTCTTTTTCTGAAATTCCAATATCATCCCAAAAATATAATTTTTCTCTTTTCATATTAATTTCCTTACAAAGTTTAGCAAAATAATCTTTTAGACTCTTTCTATTAAACTTAGAAACGTTACATTCATGCAAATCCATTATTAACTCAAATCCGTAAGGGTCTCTCTTCTTCATAATATTTTTAAGTCAGAGTGATTTAAAAGTTATATGGCATCAACAAATCAATCTCCATTCTATAAAAAAGCAGAGGCAAAATTTCTAAGTGCCCAAACAATTGAAGAGCATTTGACCTATTTAGAAGAAATGATAAGAGAATGCCCAAAACATAAATCTTCTGAGAAGATGTTGGCAAATCTTAAAACCCGTTACAGAAAATTAAAATATACAAAAGAAAAAGAAATCAAACAAAAAAAAGCCGGGAAATCTTCAAAAGCAGGGATCAAAAAAGAAGACATGCAAGCAGCAATAGTTGGCATGACAAATACTGGAAAATCTTCTTTACTTTCTATTTTAACCAATGCCAAACCCAAAATTTCAGAATCAAAATTCGCAACAATTTATCCTGTAGTGGGCATAATAAATTATTCTGGAACAAACATTCAACTCATTGAAATTCCTGCATTTGAATCAGAATATTACAACAAAGGAATTGTAAACACAGCAGATACAATCTTAATTTTAGTCACAAATTTAGAGCAAATAAAAAAAATTGAACAAGGATTAAGCAAAGCACAAGGAAAAAGAATAATTATTTTTAATGCTTCTTCTAATCAAGATTTGAGAAAAATCAAAGCCACATTATCTTCTAAAAAATATAATTTTTTTGTTATTAATTTAAATTCTATTACAAACAAAGAAGAAAATGAAGAATTAAACGAATTAAAAAATAAAATTTTTCAAAGTTTTGACAAAATAAGAGTTTACACAAAAGAACCAAGTAAAAAAAGAACAGATAAACCAATAATTCTTGAACCAGATTCAACAATAAAGAATGTTGCGGAGAAAATTTTAAAGGGATTTTCAGATAAGGTTAAAGAAACAAAAATTTGGGGCCCTTCATCAAAATTTCCTGGACAAAAAGTTGGTCTCCAGCATAAATTAAAAGATTTAGATATTGTGGAGTTTAAGACAAAATAAAATTAATCTATTCCCTTAATTAATTTTTTCAATTCAACTATTTTTTTCTGAGACATATGTTTTCTAACAGGTTCAAGAATTTTTATTAAACTTTCTGCAACAGCATTCTTTAAATCTAAAGGATGTAATTCTTTTTTATATTCCTTTTCTAATTCTTCATAACTTTCAAATTCTTTATCTTCACCATATTTTTTATCCCTCTTTATACTTAGTTTATTCTGTTTAGGAAAAATAATATACTGACAAATTTGTAAAATTGGGTTTTCTTTTATTTGTTTAGCAGGGCAAAAAGCACCTTTTATTTTTTTCTTAATTGATTCTGGTTCTTCATCAATCATGATTCTTGAATTAGGAATGCTCGAAGACATTTTGCCACCTGTTAATCCCACCATATCTCCATGATGGATTATAATTGGCGCTTTATAGTTCAAATTCGGAAGATATTCCCTCATCAACATATGAATTTTTCTTTGAGGCATATCACCAAAAGCAATATCTGCACTCAAATACTTAATATCAAGTGCTTGCATTAAAGGATAAATTGACTGAGCAACAGCAGGATTTTTTTCTTGTCTTGCAATCACAGACATTGCCCTGTTCGCCCTTTGACTACTAACTTTTAAAGATAATTTTAAAATATCCCACATATACTCATGCCCCAACTGAAATTCACTTCCCAAAACATATTCTGCCTTTTTCATATTTACTCCCAACGCTGCAAAACCTTCCTTGTATAATTCGGCAATATATGCTATTTTTGCTAAGCTCCCTTTTTTATTTAAAAAAGCATGTAAATCAGCACAAAGCAATTTTAATTTCAAACCTGCTTTTTGAAAATCAAGATGTTTGTTAATTCCAATCATTGTTCCAATATGCAAACCTTCTCCAGAAGGCTCAAAACCATGATAAACAGAAACTTCTTTTTTTTCTTTTAACAATTTTTTTAATTCATCTTCTCCAATTATCTCTTCTGTATTTCTCTTAATTAATTCAAGTCTTTTGCCAATACTACTCTCCATAAAACAACAATAAATATATATTTTATAAAAGTATTTATTGAATGTTAATTCAGATTTTTCTATTTTTAATTGCTGGAACAATTATCGGAACTTTTACTGGCCTAATCCCTGGAATTCATATAAATTTAATTGGAGTGTTTCTTATCTCATTATCTGCTTCTTTATTAATTTCAGTGGATTCTATTTATTTTATAGTATTTATTGCATCAATGGCTATTACGCACACATTCATAGATTTTATCCCTTCTATCTTTTTAGGTTGTCCAGATACAGATACAGAACTCTCAATTTTACCAGGACACCAATTATTAAAAAAAGGATTAGGCTATGAAGCAATAATTTTAACTTGTTATGGGAGTTTAGCTGCAATTTTTATTTTAATTCTGATTTCTTTTCCATCTATCCTAATAATTCCAAAAATTTACCATTTTGTGCCTATGCTAATTCCAGGGTTACTTATGCTTACTTCATTTTTTCTTATTTCTCTTGAAAAACGAAAACTATCTGCATTTTTTGTTTTTGCCTTAACAGGAATTCTTGGAGTAATTATTTTAAATCCTCATCAAATTTTAGGCAGTCCTCTTGCATTAAATCAACCCCTTCTTCCACTATTGACTGGTCTTTTTGGTGGTTCAATGTTAATTATAAGTATCAAAAACAAGATAAAAATTCCAAAACAAAAAATTACAAAGCCTAAAACAAAACTTTTGAAACCCATAATTGGAGCTTTAATTGCCTCCCCACTATGCAGTTTTCTTCCGGGTTTGGGTAGTGGACAAGCTGCAATAATAGGGAATACAATTTCAAAAACAGATAAAAAAGGTTTTCTTGTTTTGCTTGGAACAACAAACACATTAGTTATGGGTTTTTCTTTTATTTCATTATACATAATTTCCAAAACAAGAACAGGTGCAGCAGTTGCAATTCAGGAAATCATTGGTGAATTATCCTGGAAAATACTTGTTCTGATTTTAAGCACAGTTTTTATTAGTGGCATACTTGCTTTTTTTCTAACAGTTCTTTTAGCAAAATATTTCTCACAAAAAATAGAAAAAATAAATTATACATTTCTTTGTGTTGTAACAATAATCACTCTGCTTATAGTTGTTTTTCTCGCATCAAAATTTCTTGGTTTAATTGTATTAATAGTTTCTACACTTACAGGAGTTTATTGTATTTCCTTGGGTGTAAAAAGAACAAATATGATGGGATGTTTGTTGGTGCCGACAATAATTTTATACCTATTCTAAAACCACCTCTCTATTGTTTCCTGCTTCTCCAACTCCTTTCCAAAAATACTGTCAATATAAGATTTTGTAAGTTCTAAATTTTGCTTGATATAAGGTGAAAGATTATATTTTTTTGCCAAATCCAAAGCAGCTTCAAGATATTTCTTTATCCCTCCTTCATGAATTGTAAAAATTATTTTTCCACCACATTTAGAACAAACGCCTGTTAAAGGAGGTCTTCTCATAATTTCATTGCATGCAACACACCTAAATCCCTGCATAGAAAACTTCCTTAGATTACCTTTCATATCCCTAATAAAATGTCTCTCAATGATTAATCTCGCTGTGTCAGACGTATCTACTGCTCTTATTTTTTCAACAAGCCTCATCTGATGCTGAACTTTTTCCTGCATTGTAGCAAGTAACTTATACGAAGAACAGGCAGGACCATCATTAAAATTAGTAGTATTATGAGTAAAACCCATATTAAGAAATGGATTTTTTTCCTGTTTCAATATTTCTCCAACATTATTAATTTTTATTTCAGACGAATGTCTTCTCTGCTCAGCAAATTGATAAAGTTCAATTGGATATTCTTTAACAAATTCAAAATCCAAAATTTGATCATCCACCTCTCCAGCATCAATCCTTGCATTTAAAACTAAAGGAGCATCTTGTGTAGCTCCTCTATGACCTGGCAAAAATTTTCTGGAAAAGTTTAATAGAACATCTCCTAAAAGCATAACAGCAGCTTCATCTCCATCGCAATCACGCCTTATAGCAGCATGCATATAAGGAGAAGCAAACAATCCTTGGGTATTTGAAAAGCCTATAATCCTACAAATAACTCCTGCACAATTATGAGGAGCCATACAAACACCTAATTGACCAACCAAATCCTCTCTTTTCTTGACATGATAAATTGGTTTTAATCCATAAAATCTTATAAGTAAAGTATCGATGAAATTACATATTTGAATAAAAGTATCATCACCTTTTTCATCAGGAGATTTTACAGAGCTGGGAAGAATAATATCATGTGGCATTAATTCTAATATTTGCTCTTCGTCAATCAATTCTTTTCCACAAATATCTTTATCATATCCTAATTCCCTAAGTTTCTCAATACTTACACAAATTTCTTTTGGTTTAAAAGAAACTATTGGTAATTCAGTTGCATCAAATCTAATAGTTCCATCCTTGTTGACTTGCAAATTAAATAGTGCTCTTAAAATACCTTTTGAAAGATGCTCTGTTATATGTTCAGCCGAAGATGTTCCTCTAACACCTTTAATTAAAAGAGGAATTTCTTCGTTTTTAAGTTGGAGTTTTTCTATAGCTTTTTGAAAATAATGATTGATATCTAAAGGTTGATTAAAATAAGATTGATTTTGTTCATGTTCATTGCAAATTTCAAAAGATTTTTGGTCACATTCAGAACAATAAAACATTTTTTTACTTTTTTCTCCACAACGTTCACAAAGAGGATATATTGTTTCTTTTTCACAGCCTTCACAATAATAAATTGGAAAAGAACTATTAACTTTTCCTTGCTCGCATGCTTCTTGTAGACTTCGTAATCTTCCGCCTTCTCTTCCAACAGGAAATAAAACATTAGGGCTTCCTGTTAATTTTCTAAGTTTTGCTTTTTCCGGTCTTCCCATCCTTGCTCCGATAAATTTGCCTGCCTTATCTTTAATTTCAAACTTAGAGAGATTATTTATAACTTCTAAAACAGGTTTTTCTAAGACATATTCCTCTTCTTTAAAAGCTTTTTTTAGATTTCCTTGTTCTAGTAAATCCAGATTTAATCCTAAATTAATAAAAAGCGCTTTACTATTTTTTTCACTTAACACAACATTTTCAATAGT
>Ga0114923_10002839_pt1 | contig 11692 bp, 10 predicted proteins | sample SumtaG_FD_89578 | JGI IMG/M metagenome (GOLD analysis project Ga0114923, IMG submission 89578) | Deep subsurface microbial communities from Indian Ocean to uncover new lineages of life (NeLLi) - Sumatra_00157 metaG | ecosystem: Environmental > Aquatic > Marine > Oceanic > Sediment | place: near... | reverse complement strand
GATGTTCGGTGTGAAAACGACATTCGCTAATTCGCTATTTGAAGGTTGGGTGGACACAGAGTTCATTGATTTTGGAAGAGAGATAGTAGTAGGACAGGCAAGTGTCGTTCAATCCGCAGTTATTATGGGTAATTTATTAATTATTAAAAAAACCGTAATCGGAGATAATGTAAGGATTGGAGCTCATTGCGTCGTAATGCCCGGCACGCAGATTGGTAAGAATTGTATTTTAGGAGCAGGATCGTTTACTACGGTGGAACAAGTATTAGAAGATGGCTGGATTTACATCGGCACGCCCGCAAAAAAATATAAGAGAAATAGATTCTTTGAAGAAGACTTGGAAGTTAAATTAGAACACACACAAAACATTGATATTGAAAAAACTAGGATGAAATATGAAGAGAGTTTCTTCACAAGACACGACAAACACATTTCTCTTAAAGAAAAATTAAAGCAGAGAAAAGAGCAACAAGAAGAAGAGCATAGACGACTGGTTAATGCGCCTTAACATTTAATTTTCAATTCATAGCTCTAAAGCTACAAACAATCTTTTTAGTTAAATATTTTTACAAATAGAAATTATAAATAAATAATTCTAATTAAGTTCTTTTAAATTTCTATGCTAAAAGTAGGAATAATAGGCACCGGAGTAATATTTGATCTTAATGTTCTTGGTTATTTAGAGAGTAATGATGTCGAAATAACTTGCTTATGCAATAGAACAGTTGAAAAAGCTAAAAATAAAATTAAACAATTCAACTTAAACGAAAATATTCATATCTATTCTGATTATAAGGAGATGTTAGATAACGAAGAATTAGATATTGTTGAAATTCTTCTACCTCATCATCTTCACGCTGAAGCAACGATCTATGCTGCTCAAAAAGGTGTGAAAGGAATATCTGTCCAAAAACCAATGGCACTTACATTAGATGAAGCGGATACAATGATTGAAGCATGTAAAAATTCTGGAACAATACTTTCAATATATGAGAACTTTATTTTTGAACCTCGTATCATGAAAGCGAAGGAGCTTATTGACCAAGATTATATTGGTGATTTGTCATCTATAAGAATTAAAGTAGCAATGGGAGCAAAAGGTGGTTGGCAGGTCCCTGAAAGTGCAAATGAATGGAGAAAAGATCCGAAACAGGTTGGGGGATCATCATCTAAAGGTTCACCAGTTCTCTTAGATAACGGATGGCACGCTTTTATGCTTGGATGGTGGCTATTTGGGGAAGAGATTGAAAAAGTTTTTGCATGGACAGATAAATATAACGATATTGATGCTCCAGCCTTTGTAATGTGGAAATGTAAAGAATCCAAAGAAAATAAACATGTAATTACTCAATATGGAAATCTTGAATTTTCCCTAATGCCTGAAATGGTAATTCCCTCAAAATATTATAACACGGATGAATTTATTGAAATAGTAGCAAGCCGAGGATTAATGAAGATTAATCAAATAACAGCCCAAGGAAATAAAATGTCAGATTCTGAAATTTTCGCGCCTATAATAATTGTAAGAGACGGGACAGTTGATACTATTACTGATTTTAAAAATGATTGGAAATACAGCTTTATTAATGCTACAAAGCATTTTATTGAGGTAGTAAAAGGTAAAAAAGAACCTCTATTATCAGGTGAACAAGCTAAATATATACTGAAATTTAATTTGGCTGCTATCAAATCATCAGAAATAGGTAAAGAAATTTATATTGAGGATATGAACTAAATTCTCTCCGAAAAAATGAATGAACAAGAAAAATTTAATTTAAAGTTAACAATCTTTCTTAGTTTAGGTTTTTTTATTAACATTCTTTGTTGGACTTTTTATTATGCTCAAGTATCGATATCTCTCTTTCAATACTTCGGTTCTTACGGATTAGTAGGTTTCTGGATGGCAATTTTTAACATCATTCCTATAGTTGTTGTTCCAATAATCAGTTCTGTTTCCGATAATACTCGTAGTAAATACGGGAGAAGAATGCCCTATTTAATGGTCGGAATTCCAATATCTGCAATTTTCTTTGTTTTAATCTCAACTATAAATCCCAACTCAGATCCTCTTTGGTTATTGCTTCTTTATATGTTCATGTTTACTCTTGGGATGTCTAGTTTTAGATCTCAGACTATTGCTCTTATGCCAGACTTCTTAAAACCCATCCACAGAAGTAAAGGATACGCGGTTTTTAATTTCATGGCAAGTTTAGGTTCAATTCTTGCGTATACCATAAGTTTCTTAATAGTGCCATTTAACCTTACTTTAGGATTTTTAACGATTGCTATTATTATGGTGTTATGTTTAATTCTAATGTTCCTCAAGATTAATGAAAATGATTCTTATGGATATCAACTAATTATAGAAATGGAGAACGAAAAAGATAAAAAAGCTAAGGATGAAGGAGGTCCATTTCAAAGTTTTATTGAAAATTTCCGATACGTTATTACAAACAAAGACAAAAGTGCCATTGCCATACTTATGGGTGTTTTCTTTTGGTCAGCAGGATTATATGGGCTCAGATCCCTTTTCAGTGTATATGCTACTGACGTATTGAAATTGGAACGAAGTCTCGCGGGTACAATGTTGATTTTTCTGTCATTGTCGTTTATTTTGATGACGATTCCATCAGGCATTATAGGAAGTAAGATTGGTAGAAAGTTAACGATTAAAATAGGTCTTATCATATTCACTTTTGGAATGATACTATGCCATATATCTCAAACTCCTATTATAATTATTATTGGCCTTATTTTAGCAGGAGCAGGATTTTCCTTTGTCGTTATACACGCAGTAGTTATCATTTGGGAGCTCATTCCCTCTAATAAAAATACGGGATCATCAACAGCTCTTTATTTCCTTGCAATCTTCTTAGGAGCTATAATAGGTCCTATAGTTATTGGTTTTATTATCGATTTATTATCGACTGATTTATTCTTTCTAATTATTTCACTTTTCTTTATAGCAGGTTTGGTTTCTATGTTGTTTGTCAAAGGAGGAGAAGTAGAACCAGCAATAATTGATTAGTCAAGAAATTCGTGAAATAGCTGTTTAGCGGTTATTTATACATATTTAAATATCACTACCCTTTTTAAAAGCAACTTAAAAATATGATAAGCTAGAGATATTTCAAAGTCAGATCAATAAGAAATATTATATTAAAATTTGAAATCGTGATGTATTAATCCTTGCTTTATTCCTTTTCTTAGATCTTTATTTTTTCTTATAGAAAATTTAGTTAATCCTCTCTCATCTGCTTCTTTACTTTTTTCGACGGCGCAGAATCCCTTCTCCTCATTCTCAGCACTCATCTCTTCCCAATAAACAGTTTCCCTGCGTTGATCAGAGATGTATGGCATTTTAGCAAAAATACAGAGATCTCTTCCCTGTTCCCCTGTATATATTGGTTCTCCATTCCCCGTTTTCATTACTTCAATAAAATGTTCTGTGGAATTAATGAAAGAGTATCGCCAATCTCTTGGTAAATCTTCCCCATAAGTTTTAACTTCACCACCAGTATACACTATAATTGGAGAATATTGAGGTGATTTAGAAACATAATTACCCCCAGCAGTACATTGATTTATCCACATTATTCCTCTTGTTCCCGATATCTCGATAAATTCATCAATATTGTAATAATTAGAGGGATAATAAAGATTTGCTGCCCAAGTGAATTCCATTGATCCGTATTTTGGAGGCTCATCAGAATTTTTACTAGGATATTTCCAAAATATATTTGCTGGACAATCAATGACACCGGTAGAGTAATCGATCCAACTATGAACTTTATCCACTTTTTCTTGATCCATTAACCATAGTGCCAAAGAAAATTTATGTTGTCCATCATCAAACACTTCAGGTCCTCCACCACATCTATCTATATCTATACGCCACAGCCATCCCCTAAGATCTCCAGCATCAGTCCAACCAGGTCCCCCCGTTAAAACATTCTTGATTCTAATATTTAGAAGTTCACCAATCGTACCCTTCTCTAATAATTCTTTTGCTCTTAGATATACGGGATAAAACCTAAAATTTTCATATAATTTTAGTTTGATTTTTTCGTCTTTACATACATCAATCATTTTATCGCAATCAGAAATGGTATGTGCCATAGGTTTTTGAACCGATATTCCTGGAACACTCGCTTTAGCACAATATTCTGTCATGGGAGCATGTAGATCATGCGGAGTTAAAATCTCTACGATATCGAGATCCTCCTTATCAATCATTTCCTTATAGTCTTTATAAATTTTTAAAGATTCCAAAGTCCATATTTTTAGTTTTTCTTTAGCTTGTTCAGTATCGATGTCAGACACAGCTACAAGTTCTGTATCATGAGAACGGATATAACCAAGAATATTTAATTTTGCAATATCTCCGGTCCCAATTATTCCTACCCTTAGCAATTTACAACACTCAATGATTTATTAGTAATAATTCTTCTAATTCACTCAAAATTAAAAAGTTTGAGGAAACTTTCTCATTATCATAGTAATAAATCAATTATAGAATGGTTTTTATCCTTGAAGATTTTATAACAATTAATATTATAAAGAGTCTGAATTCTTTTTTAAAAAAAAGAAAATTTCTCTGGATTACTAAATAATTAATTGGTAAAAAAAATGGCTTACGGAATAGACAGTCTTTTACAAGACTTACTACTTGTATTATTAACATATATCTACGTAGCTTTAACAATTATGATTCCAGTACAATTAAAAAAGAGAAACAAGGTTTCTAAGTTTACGGCACGTAAAATGGTTCATTCATTTGCCGGTCTCAGTGTTTTAACTACACCATTTTATATTTGGCCATATTTCTCAGTGATAATCGCGGGGTCACTTACTATTCTTGTGCTTCTAAGCTCTAAAGAGAGTAAAGTCAAAAAATTTAAAGAACTTTATGATAGTATTGGTGAAGAAGCCGAAGAAAAAGTAGGCTATTTGCAAGGCCCCTTCCATTATTGCATCTCGATTCTTCTGCTGGTTACCATATTTGTTATATTCGCCCCACATCAACTTTATTTTCCCTTAGCTGGACTATTAATAATGATATTTTCCGATACACTTGCTTCTGTTGTTGGTAAACGCTGGGGAAAACACCATATAGAATTTCCATGGACTAGCAGGAGAAGTGTTGAGGGGTCGTTAGCTTTATTTATGTCTGCTTTCTTATTATCTTTAGGTTCATTTTGGTTCTTTGGTATGTTTACTCCGGTAACACAGCAAGTATTAACATGGGAAAACATTTTTGTGTATGCTCTTATTACAGCATTGGCAGCAACAATAATCGAAGTAATTTCTCCAAGCACTTACGATGATTTAACAGTCCCAATCTTAACAACTCTACTAATATATATCTTAGTTACTTTTACAATTTTCTGATAAATTGAATATAAAAATTAGTATCAATAAACTCTAAATTTTTTCTTTAATTTTTTTTATTATTAATAAACCATGAGGAGTTAATAACGAAGAATTATGGAAACCCTACAAAAATCTTATGATATAATAGTTGTTGGAGCGGGTACTGGCGGATCTACAGCAGCCCGTGTTGCAGCTCAGAAAGGTTTAGATGTTTGTCTTATAGACAGAAAAGAAAAAAATCAAATCGGCAATAAAATTTGCGGAGATGCAATTGGCGCAGAAATTTTTGAATTTTTGAATATACCTCCTCCTAATGGTGAGGAATTATCTTGTCACATAAAGGGTGCGAAATTATATCCTCCCAATATGAAGAATTGCCTTACTTTAGTTGATCCAAAGCAAGTAGGGTATATAGTAAATAGATTAGAATTTGGACAAAGATTATTGAATGAAGCGCTTGATGCTGGTGTTAAACAACTATTGGATAATACTATGGCTTTAGATTTACTTTATACAAATGATTATGTGTCAGGATTAAAGGTTCGTTTGAAAAATGGAGAAAAAGTTGATCTAACTGCAAAATTAATAATTGATGCTAGTGGGGTTAATTCTCCATTGAGAAAAAAAATCAAGAGCTCGATTATTGAAAAAGAGATATTAAAAGAAGATGCTATTCTGTGTTATCGCGAAATCGTAAATTTTTCTCCACAAGACCAACAAGTAATGGATCCTGGCTTTATTTCAATTATTCTTGATCAAGAAAAAGCGCCGGGAGGATACATATGGTATTTTCCTAAAAATGAATCTTCCGTGAATATTGGATTAGGGATGTTTATGGATTATAAGGGTCAAGTAAAAGAATTTTATCAAAAGAATGTTTTTAAACAATTCATAAAAACTGAAAAATATGAAATTATTTCCTCAGGAGGAGGAGTTGCACCTGTTCGTCGACCACTTTGGTCTTGCTCCGATAGTGGAATAATGTTTGTAGGAGATTCAGGTTGTCATGTAAATCCTCTGCATGGTGGAGGAATTGATCCTTCAATGAGGGCAGGATATTTCGCTGCTAATATAGCTGCCGAAGCTATTGAAGAGGGAAATTATTCCTTAAACAAATTATGGGATTATAATTACAAAATAATGACCACTTTTGGAGCTGAATTCGCTTCCCTCGAATTATTAAGATGCGTTCTCCAAAAACTTTCAAATGATACTCTTAACTTTGGGTTGGAAAAAGGAATGTTAACGGGTAATGAAATATTAGAAATATCATCAACAGGTAATTTTAATTTGTCTTTGCTAAGCTTAGCATCCAAATTCATTAAGGGGATAACAAAACCTAAATTCTTATTGGATTTGAATTACCTTAGAATTAAAATGAACGATATTAATAAACATTATAAAAATTTTCCTACGGACATTGAAAAATTTGAAACGTGGAAAAACAGAACAAAAGAGATTTATGAACATATTCAAACTAAAACTTATGGTTAAATAAATAAGAACTACTGAATTTATGATAGATATGAGTAATAATGCGAATAGTAATCAAAGAAAATCTGTTATTTATGATTATATTATAAATAAACTGAATCGTGAAGGGGCACTTCATTTTTCGCTAATAGATCCTGATCCCTTCAGACAAAGCCCCAATAAGGCTGCTAAAATGGCAATATTGGCTGAAAAAGCGGGAACAGATGCTATCTTAGTAGGGGGAAGTACAGCTTTTGATCAAGTTTATGTAGATAAATCAATAGAATTAATTAAAAAGGACGTTGAAGTACCTATAATAATCTTTCCTGGAGGATTTGCAAATGTATCTAAAAAGGCTGATGCTATACTCTTCATGTCGGTTTTAAACTCTAGTAACCCTTATTTTTTCATAGGTGTTCAGGCTCTGGGATCTTACTTGGTAAAAACGTCAGGTCTTGAATATATTCCAATGGGGTATCTTATAATTGAACCAGGTGCTTCTGCTGGATGGATATCAGATGCAAAACTTCTTCCTAGGAATAAACCCAAATTAACTGCTGCCTATTCTTTAGCCGCTGAAATGTTTGGGTTCAAACTTATTTATTTAGAAGCAGGATCTGGCGGAAATAGCATCCCTCCAGAGATTATTAAGTTATGTTCACAAGTTTTACAGATACCCATAATTGCGGGAGGGGGAGTTCAGACAAAAGAAGATGCTGCTGCTTTTGTGGAAGCGGGTGCAGATATTATAGTAATGGGCACATTTTTAGAAAATAACCTAATGAATGACAAAGGAGCATCATTAAAAGTTATAATTGATGAGATTAAAGCTACAGCAAAAAATTGTAGCAATAAAAGAACCTTTGAAAAACTCTAACTTATTGCATAAAAAAATTGAAGATTTTCTTAGTCCAATCTCCCTGATAATTATTAGTGTAGTAGGAATATAAAATAGAACTTGGAGGATGAAAATATGCAAAATGAAATAACAAAACCATCCAACTTATTGGATGAGAATGGAGAATTAATTCAAAAAGGTTGGGCTAGAAAGCCTTTAATGAAATATAATAGAGAGAACATTAAAGCTGGTTGGTCTCGAATTAAAGAATGGGATAATTATAATATTCTCTGTCCTAATTATGGAATTAGTTTAACAATCGCTGATGTCGGATATCTTGCTTTAGCAGGTACTCACTGGCTCGATTTTAAAAAGCATAACTATACCGCAGATGATCAAATGAAATTTTTTTCCAAGGGCTCATTAAATATGCCAAGAACTTCTGAAGAAGGAGATATTTCTTATTCAAACGAAAAAGCTAAAATGTCATTTAAAAAACTAAGAGACAGGCGTATACTTACAGTAGATAATCCACAATTTATGAATGGTAAGGGAATTAAAGGAGAATTAACATTATTTCAAGACCCTAATGCAGATACTATGGTAATTGCGACTCCCTGGAAAAAAAAACCTACCCGATTTTATTATAATCAAAAAATTAACTGCATGCCAACAAAAGGAACTATACAGCTTGGAAATGACTATTATGAATTTGAAGAAGATACATGCTTTGCAGTAATGGATTGGGGAAGAGGGGTGTGGACTTACAAAAATGAATGGTATTGGGGAAATGCTTCAGGAAAATTAGCTGATGGAACGAAGATTGGATGGAATATAGGTTATGGATTTGGTGATACTTCCGCAGCTAGTGAAAATATGATATTTTATGATGGAAAAGCTCATAAATTTGATAGTTTAACTTTCGAGTTCGACCCTAAAGACTATATGAAACCTTGGAAATTTGTGAGTAATGATGGACGCTTTAATGTTACGTGTGAACCAGTTCTGGATAGAAGTACGAAAACTAATTTTATCATTTTGAAATCTCAATTACGTCAAATTTTTGGACGGTATTCTGGTAAAGTGGTCCTTGATGATGGAACAGAGGTTCAAGTTGATAATATAATGGGTTTTGCTGAATGGGTAAAAAATAGATGGTAATTATTTTTAAAATTTCCCTCATTGATATTAATATTTATGAGAAGAAATATTTTTCTAAGTGTTAAATGACAATCATGGACATGCATATTCATTTGAAATATCGATCTTCTTGTTCCAACCTTTCGATTGATGATTTATACAATAATTTATCTAGGTCTTTTGATGCCGTTTGTATTACAGATCATTGGAAATTAGCCCCTAAGAAAAATAATCCTTTCCATGAAGTTAAAATGTTTTATGGTGCTGAAATTAGTTGTAAATTAGGTGATATTTTAGCATACGGAATAAAATCGCTTCCTTTCAAAAAGAAAAATATTGATGCTGAAAAAGTTATAAAATTCATACATAAGCAGGGAGGTATTGCAGTGTGTGCCCATCCCTACACAAATAGACATGAAGGTTTTGGGGATTATGTTTATGAATATAAATTTGACGGAATTGAAATCAATGGAGCTTTAGATGAAAATTTTCATTTATTAGCCCAAAAAGCTGCAAATTCATTGGATATTCCAACAATAGGAGGTAGTGATGCTCACTCGATAAGACAATTAAACACATTTGGAACTAAATTTGAAAAACCAATAAATTCTCTAACAGACATAATTAAAGCAGTTAAAAATAAGGAATGTAAAGCTATAAAAATTTAAAAATTTTTAATCACATTGTCATGCCTCCATCAACTAAAAGGTTGTAGCAATGAATAAAACTCCTTCTGCGATTTCTTTGGGCCTTCCAAGACGACCCAGTCTTTGGAGAACTGATCTTAATTAAAATTGATTGTATAAATAGAAAAAAATTTGATATTTTAAGATTTTTTTAGTTCTTGTAATCTCTTTTCGTGAAGAACTTTTAATTCCTTATTCATTTCATGGAATTTTACGTAATTTATTGGAAAGAAGCTAAACACTATTAAAGCAAGTACGCCAACAATAAATGGAACCAATGAAACCAGTAAAGTAAGCCCTAATAACGCTGTTGGGGTCTGAGATTCGCTTCCTGCTTGAAATCCAAAAAAGAATTGCACAATTATTAGAGCTAAACCTGAAAAAACTATTGCTAATCTCGCTATTAAGGTTAATATTCCGTTATATGTAGCCTCTCGTCTCTTTCCTGTTTTAATTTCATCAAAATCTATTGCTGAACTAAAGGGCACTTCTGTCATTAAAGTTCCACCAATTCCGAATCCAGGAATTAAAGTAATTATTACCAGTGTAATAAAATCACTTATAAACAAGATAGGCAAAATTCCAACAGAAAAAATTCCAATTGCTAATAATAATGCGTATTTCGGCCCTTTTTTAGCATATATCCATCTCCAAAAAGGAATACTAATAAGGGCACCCAATGCTACACCAACAGCTGCGAATCCGATTAAAGCTTCATCCATTTTTAGTACAAACTTAGCGTATAAAGGAAGAGCTATTAAAGTTATGGCAAAACAGCTGTCAATTAAAGTATATGTTAAAGCCATTATCACAAATGGTTTATTCTTAAAGGTTTCCTTGAACGCTGGGATTAATGGTAAAGGCTCATCAATCTGATATTCTTTTCTTTCTTTTATTCCGAGAAGAGAAAGGAACATCGTTATAGATATCACTATTCCAAGAATTAGTCCCGTAAGTGTCCATCCTATAGCGGAAGCTATAAGTGGAGGAAAAATTATACCAATTAAAGAAGAAGTAAATGCTATTGTATCTTTTATTGCTACTACTTTTGCCCGTTCTTTATCGTCTTCATACATTTCGGTGTACAATGCCGACCATGCCGTCATTGCTAAAGTAAATCCAGTATCAAATAAGAACAGCATAAATAAGGCATGAAAAAAGATCATAATATCGGTGGTCCATGGAACCCACCATAACAGTATGAACCCAATTGTTAGAGGAATTGTACCAAATATTATATAAGGTACCCTACGGCCCCACTTTGTGATTTTTTTATCCATATAATATCCAAATAAAGGATCATTGATCGCATTCCATAATCCATATAATACAAAAATAAGACCAACAAGCTCTAGAGAAAGTCCTACTATTACAACATAAAAAAATACAAAAAACGCTCCCACCATATTATATGGAAGTGCGGAAGTTACGCCGCCCATAGAATATAGAAGGTATCCTCTAAGAGAATGGATTTTATCTTCTTCTTGAATATTATTTTCATTCATAATATTAATAACTAGTTTTCGTATGTAAATATTATAAATTTTAATCTATCGAGATACTCGTCCAGATGTATCTCCTTCCATTAATTTTAATACTTCCTCCTTTGAAACTAAATTAAAATCTCCAACTATGGTGTGTTTTAAACAAGAAGCTGCAACAGCAAAATTAAGAGCCGATTGAAGATTATCTTTATAAGTTAGCAAACCATAAATCAATCCTGCCATAAAAGAGTCTCCACCTCCAACTCTATCTACTATAGGAATTATATCGTAGCTTGGTCCAAAATAAATATTTTTACCATCATATAGGATCGCAGATCATGTGTTATGGCTCGCAGAGATCGACCCTCTTAAAGTAATTGCAACTTTTTCTAAATTTGGATATTGATTTAGTATTTCTTCTACAACGAATTGATATTTCTCAGCATCAATTTTTCCCTTATAATGATTTAAAGGATACCTTATTTTACTTTTCTTTATTAAATCAAGCTATAAACTTGGGATTTTCAAATAATAAAAATAAGGAAAAAAAAAATTAGTTAAAGGAATGTAAGGAATTACAATCCAAGTTCTTTCAGTTTTTGTTTATTAATTGCTGTTTTATCGGGTGTTAAATCATTATATTTCAGAAATACAAACAGTCCAAACAAGACAAAAATTGCCGGAATAATAGCCGATTG
>Ga0114923_10002838_pt1 | contig 11697 bp, 8 predicted proteins | sample SumtaG_FD_89578 | JGI IMG/M metagenome (GOLD analysis project Ga0114923, IMG submission 89578) | Deep subsurface microbial communities from Indian Ocean to uncover new lineages of life (NeLLi) - Sumatra_00157 metaG | ecosystem: Environmental > Aquatic > Marine > Oceanic > Sediment | place: near... | reverse complement strand
GCCAGTAAACCAGCCCGGCCCCGGCATTTTCATGGGTGGAATAGAGATCAAGCTCCTTCCCCAGAGTACGGTGATCCCGCTTTTCGATCTCTTTCAGATGGTCCAGGTAGTCATTCAGCTCTTCACGGCTCTGCCAGGCGGTGCCATAAATTCTGGTGAGCATCTGTTTCTTTTCATCTCCCCGCCAGTAAGCCCCGGCTATGGAGAGCAGCTTGAAACCAGCGGCCGCCAGGCTGCCTGTTTTTTCAACATGGGGTCCCCGGCAGAGATCGGTGAAGGTATTCTGGGTATAGATGGTTATCTCTTCATCCCCGGGCAGCTCATTTATAAGCTCCAGCTTATAGGGCTGATCCCTGAAAAGCTCCAGCGCCTCAGCCCTGGAAATGACCCTTTTTTCAAAGGCATAATTCCCTGAGATGATCTTTTTCATCTTCTTCTGGATCTCTTTGAGATCCTCTTCCTTGAGCGCTTCGGGTAGGTCAAAATCATAATAAAAACCATTATCAATAGCCGGACCGATAGCTATCTTGGCCTGCGGATAAGTACTCAGCACCGCCTCTGCCATAACATGGGACATTGAGTGGCGCAGGGCAATCAATTGATCTGAATTCTTTTCCATGAATATCTCCCTCTTTTTATTTCCAATAAAAAAGCCTTTACACTATTCATCTTTCCGTACTTAAGGACGGCTATGAAAAGTATAAAGGCTCTTCCCCGCTTCCCTGTTATTGAAGGCGGAGAATCTGTTACGCTGTAAAGTTGATATTTGAACACTTCATAAGCTACACTCTTATCTGTATAAGAAAAGCAATCCTTTGTCAAGGCAGGTAACAATTCTTCAGTAAAGAGGTATTTGCGGTCTTCATGGATAATCATCAGGCCTTCGACGAGATCTTCCTTTCCATGAGCAGCAGCGAACTCAATAGGAGTTAAACTTCAGCTCACTACAGCTTCTCTATTGCGCTCTTTCCCGCTCTCTCGTTCTTTGGACTTCCCTCGCCATACGGCGGAATGTGGGCAGGCTATGTTCATAGAACATCTTCCATCCCTCACATAACCAGCTTAATCTATCAGGGCGCTCTACCTCCGCGCTCTCCGTCCGCTTCCCTGCCGCCCGGCTTGATCGGAGCTCCCCCGAGGAAGGATAAAATCTATACTTAAGACAGTCTCCGGCGCAGAGCTGCAGGTATGGGCACTCTATACACTTAGAGTTTAACCTCGATTTCTGTGCCCCGAAGTTGCGGTAGACTGGTGATTCCAGCAACTGCTGCCAATCGCTGCTGCAGATGTTGTCGAGCAGTTTATTTGAGTCCACAAAAAAATCACAGGGGTAGATATCACCATTGTATTCCACCACAAAGTACTGGCAGCAGTTGCTGCCCATGGTGCATACTACTCTGACCCCGTCAACCAGCAGGTTAAGCACTGCATCAAAAAGGCGGATAGAAACCCGCCTGATATCAGATTTAGCCCATTCATCAAAGAGAGTACAGAAAAACTCACCCCATTCACCGCCCTGGATGGAAAAGGGCAGAGCTTCGCCATTATCTCCGAATTCCACGATTGGTATGTATTGCTGGAAAAAGAGATTATTATCGAGAAAATAATGGTATATTTCTGAGGCCTTCTTTACATTTGCCGAGCTCACAGCAGTAAGGATATTGAATTCAACATCATGCTTTTTCAGTGTTTGAATTGACTTGACTGCCCTTTCATGTGTGCCACGCCCCCTGGGTGATACCCGGTAGGTATTGTGGAGTTTCTCAGGCCCATCAAGACTGACACCAAGCAGAAAGTTATATCTGCCAAAAAAGGAGGCCAGGCTGTCATCTATAAGTGTTGCATTGGTCTGCAACCCATTACCCACAACTGCGCCCGCTTTACCATATTTTTTCTGCAGCGCCACCACATTTTCAAAAAAACCGATACCCATAAGGATGGGTTCACCCCCCTGCCAGCCAAAAGAGTATTGGGGCTGTTCCGTTGCCATATATGAAGAGATTATACGCTCAAGCACAGTGCGGCTCATACGGTGGCGTTTTGTCTGGCCATAGAGCGAGCTGCGTTCTAAATAAAAGCAGTACGCACAGCGCAGGTTGCAATCGGCAGAAGCAGGCTTAATAAGCAGAGAAAAGGAGCTGGCACTATTTCCGGTCATCACCATATAATATTCTAATTGCCTGAAACAGGAAAGCCGCAAAGAGAGCAGGCTCACCTGAAGACCTTGCTTAGAGAGTCAGACAATATGTTCTATTGACAAAGATAGTAAAATTTTCAAACAATGCTGCAATAATAACCACAACATTCCAAGAATAAGTTCAATGACTTAGTTCAGAGAGGCCATGGCTGCTACCATTACTGATCATAAACGAAACCAACTCACGTCAAGCTACTTCTTAGCTTTTGTTACACTGGGGATGGCCAGCGCCTCGATAGGACCGGCCCTTCCCTATCTGGCGGAAAACACGGGTAGCCTTCTTTCCCGGATCAGTATCCTTTTTATCAGCAATCGAATCGGCTCTATTCTGGGTTCCTTTGTGGGCGGACATCTTTACGACAGCAAGCCCGGCACTATCGTAATGGCGGTTATGCTGCTCCTTATTGCCCTCGGCCTGGTATTCATTCCTTTAGCATCCTCGCTCTATCTGCTCCTGGCCGTAATACTGGTGGTTGGTTTTGCACGAGGCGCTGTAGATGTGGGCGGTAATGTCTTGATGGTGTGGACCCATCAGCAGAAACACTCCCAGCACCGGCTGCCGTCGCTGATGAACGCCCTGCACCTCTCGTACGGGGTTGGCGCTTTTTTAGTTCCCCTGATTATAGCCCTGGCAGTACAGAAAACCGGGAGCATTACCTGGGGTTTCTGGCTTCTTACTCTTTTAGTGCTGCCAAACTGTTTGTGGCTATTTCGCCTTCCCAGTCCTGAATCCCGCCCTTCAGTTGCACAGAACTCAACCATTAATGGCGGGTATCTCTTTCCGGCACTTATTACAGCTTTTCTTTTTCTCTGTATAGCAGCGGAAGCTGCATTCGGCGGCTGGATCTACACCTATTCCCTGACCAGGGGGCTGGCAAACCGCATATCCGCCGCCTATCTTACATCGGCCTACTGGGGAGGTCTTACTGTCGGGCGCCTGGTCTTTACCCTGCTGGCTGTAAAGCTAAAACCCCGAATAATTCTTCTATTGAGTCTGGGCGGCAGCCTGCTCAGTATCTCCAGCCTGCTGATCTGGTCGGATTCAGCGGCTGCAACCTGGGCAGGCAGTATCAGTTTTGGTTTCTTCCTGGCATCAATCTTTCCCAGCACCATTACCCTGGCCAGCCGCACTATAAAACTGACCGGAAAAGTTACCGGTGTTTTTCTAGTCGGAGCCTCTTCCGGAGCCATGCTCCTGCCCTGGCTTATCGGGCAGCTGTTTGAGCCGATAGGCTCCTGGGTAACGATGGTGTTGATCCTGGCAAGTATAGTACTGGCATTTTTTATAATGGCGGCTATTATCCATGTACAACGCCACAGCACCTAGAGACTCCATATGGCCACCGGCAGTGGCCGCTAGAACAAGAAACAGACGACTTTTTCCCGCTTCCATTCCCTGTTCCGAAAATGGTTGGAGTCGATAAGACAATGTCCCCGGACTCTCTGCCGGGAGCCGTGTTTGAGATCCTGCGATTAGAGCTTAAGATTTTATTCTGGCAACAATTTGCTGAACAGTAAGTCCCAGTTTATCGGCCAGTTGACCTGCAGGACCTGATTCGCCAAAATGGTCTATAGATTGAACAATACCATCGGAACCGGCAATTCCTTCCCAGCCCATGGATATGCCGGCCTCCATAACTACTCGGCGAGCACTGCCGGGAATCAGCTTCTCTTTGGAATCCTGCGGCTGCTTTAGGAAAAGCTCCCTGGATATCATGGAAACCACCCTCACTCCGGATCCCAGTTCCCCGGCAACACCGAGAGCCAGGGAAACTTCCGAACCGGTGGCCACCAGCACTATTTCCGGATTACCCTCGCAATCTTTAACAATATAGGCGCCGCGTTTAACATGATCGACCCACTGTTCATCATCCTTGGCATATACCTCCAGACCCTGACGGGTGAGCGCCAATACAGTTGGACCGTCGCTTCTGGTCAGTGCCAGTTTCCAGGCTGCTGCGGTTTCCTGGGCATCACCGGGTCGTAACACCACCAGGTTGGGGATTGCCCGCAGAGCAGTGATATGTTCAACCGGCTGATGGGTGGGACCATCTTCTCCCACAAATACTGAGTCATGGGTGAAGATATAGATTACCGGCAATTTCATCATAGCTGCCAACCTGATGGCCGGACGCATATAATCCGAAAAAACCAGGAAAGTTGCACAGAATGGTTTAATGCCGCCATGCAGGGCCAGTCCATTTACAATAGCGCCCATACCATGCTCGCGAACGCCAAAGTGGAGATTCCTTCCCCTGGGATTTCCCTTTTGAAAGCTTCCCATTCCTTTTAGAACAGTAATATTTGAAGGTGCCAGATCAGCGGAACCGCCAATAAGATTTGGAATCTGCTGGGCCATGGCATTTAAAACCTCACCACCTGCCTTGCGAGTGGCTAATTTATCTCCCTCATTATAGAGGGGAAATTCAAGATTATCAGCAACAACCGGCTGAAAAAAGAGATCCCACTCTGAAGCAAGCCCGGGATTTTCCCGCCGCCAGAGCTTGAACATATCCTGCCAGTCGCTGTACCTTTGCCGCCACTCTTCCCTTCTGGCTGCAAAGTATTCGGAAGCTTCCCGTGGTATATAGAAAGCGCTGTCCTCAGGAACAGCCAATTCTATCTTTGCCGCTTTAACCTCATCTTCGCCCAGCGGCGCTCCATGGACCTTGTGCGAGCCCGCCATATTGGGAGAGCCTTTGCCAATTACCGATTTTAGCTTGATTATTGTAGGCCGGTTCTCCTCATCCTGAGCTTCTTTAACCAGCTTCATTATCCCCTCAAGATTATAAGCATCACCCGCAAGAGTCTGCCAGCCATAGGCAGCGAACCTTTTTAATACATCCTCGGTAAAGGCAAGGCCTGTAGAACCTTCAATAGTAATACTGTTGGAATCATAAAAGACAATTAATTTTCCCAGGCCATGGTGACCGGCCAGAGAAGCGGCTTCCGCACTCACACCCTCCATCAGGTCGCCATCGCCGCATAAAACATAGGTGTAATGATCAATTAGCGTTTGAGTTTCAGTGTTGAAACGTACGGCTAACATGCGCTCCGCCATAACCAGCCCAACACTGTTGCTTATTCCCTGTCCCAGGGGTCCGGTTGTAGTCTCAACACCGGGGGTAAGACCATACTCCGGATGACCGGGGGTCAAAGAACCATGCTGCCTGAAGTTTTTTAATTCCTCTAAAGAGAGATCATAACCTGAAAGATGCAGTAGCGAATAGAGCAGCATGGAGCCGTGTCCTGCGGAAAGAACGAAACGATCCCTGTTGATCCACATCGGATCAGCGGGATAGTGGCTCAGGATCTCTCCATATATCAGGCTTCCCAGTTCAGCACAGCCCATGGGCAGGCCCGGATGGCCGGATTTTGCTTTCTGAACCGCATCCATAGTTAACGCTCTTACGGCAGTAGCAACAGCGTTCAAGGAATCTATATCAATTTGCACGGATCCCTCCATTTTTCATCTCTTTTTCTTTTTTCTCTTTTTCCGCACCGGCTGGCTACGGGTAACAGCGATGGCGGCTCTTTCGCTATCCGGCTTTTCCGCCGCCGGCGCTTCAATTGCCGGTACTTTTGCCTCTTCTACTTTAGGAGCAGAAGGCCCTGCCGGCAGCCGGCCGAACTTCTTCAGCTCTATTGCCCTTCTCCGCCGCTCTATAGCCCGCTGCCAGCCGAGTACAATAGAGGAAGCGATGAAGATAGTGGAATAGGTTCCCACTACCACACCTATGATCATGTTCAGCGCAAAGTTCCTGATCTCTCCTGTGCCAAAGATGTAAATGGATACCACGGCCATAAGAGTAGTCAATGAGGTCAGAATGGTTCTGCCCAGTGACTGGGTTATACTGGTATTGATAAGGGTTGCCAGATCAGTGTCCCTCAAAAGGCTGCGGTTCTCTCTGATCCGGTCGAAGATAACTATAGTATCATTTAAAGAATAGCCGATAATTGTCAGAATAGCGGCTGCAGTGGTTGTGGTAACCTCCATTTGAAACACCACCAATACACCCAGCATAATGGCAACATCATGAAGCAGGCAGATTACCGCTGCCGCGGCAAAGATGAAGTGAAAGCGGAACGCAGTGTATAGCAGTATCAGCACTAATGCCACTATGGTTATGGAAACAGTCTGGCCGAGCAGATCTTCAGAATATCTTGGACCGACAAAATCGGTTGAGCGAATTTCAATGTTTGCCTGGCCAAATTCCTCGGCCAGAGAATCAAATATCCTCATTTCCATCTTTTCCTGGAAATCCCTGTCCTCCTGGGGAGCCTGAACCTTGACAATAAATTCCTGGTTGTCCGGATTTCCAATTACCTGAAGATTAAGTCCCTCAAACCCAGACATAGCCTGGCGCACTTTTTCGATCGGTGCCGCCGCACCAATAGGATTTATACGTATCTGCTGGCTTAAACCCGCTGTAAAATCTATACCCAGATTAAAACCGCCTTGTAAATAAAATCCCACGCCTCCGGCGATAATAAAAATTAGGGAAAGCGAGATCATTAAAAAGCGCATTTTAGTAAATTTTATTACTCTTTTCATCTGCTCATCCTCCTCCAGCTTATACTGATCTTCTTTATTCCCAGTACATCAGTACCAAAATCAAAGATCAACCGGGAAACAAAGAGCGCCGTGAACATGGAGGATACGATTCCCACAGCAAGGGTAACGGCAAAGCCGGCCACCGGCCCCTTGCCCAACTGGGAAAGAGCCAGGGCAGCGATAAAGGTTGTGATATTGGCATCGAGGATCGCCCAGAATGCTTTGGCAAAACCGGCTTTGATTGCCGCTTTAGCCGATTTGCCCAGGCGATACTCCTCTTTTATTCGCTCAAAAATAATAACATTGGCATCAACGGCCATACCCACGGTAAGCACCACACCGGCGATACTCGGCAGGGTCAGGGTGAAGTTAAAAACCGAGAGAATTGACACAATGAAATAGAGATTCAGCATCAATGCCAGGTCAGCTATTAGGCCGGAGCCCTTGTAATAGAGGAACATAAAGATAATTACCAGGATAAAACCATAGGTAATGGCTTTGACACCCTGCTGTATGGCATCTTCACCCAGGGAGGCGCCGATTGCCACCTGGTTGATAATATCTAAAGGCACCGGCAGCGCTCCGGTGCGCAGCACTAAAGCCAGGCTCTCCGCCTCTTCACGGGCAAAACCGGTAACCCTGACTGCATCTCTGATGGGCTCGGCAATCCGGGCCTGTGCCTTTACTTTATCATCCAGTACCACAGCCATGGTTTTATTGACATTATCACTGGTGAGCTTATAAAAAATATCCCCGCCTTCTCTGGTCAGGAAAAAATGTACAATCGGCTTACCTGTTATTTGATCTGCATTTACCCTGGCATCACGGATATAGTTACCGGAAAGTCCCGCTTCACTATTAACAACCGTAAAACCCTTAAGCAAATCTATGCCGTAGGCATCTTTTTCATAAACCCCTATCAATATCGTTCCTTTGGGCAGGATATCCGGCTGCAGGATCTTGCCGATTTCATCTATATAAGCGCCCGGATTTGCCTGCTGGTAACCTTTGAAAAGGGTTAATGCTTCTTCATTTACAATATGAAAATTTAAAAGCCCTTTGCCCTGAATAAACTTTCTCATTCTTTCAGGGTCAGCCTCGCCCGGAAGCTCCACTGTTATCATATCTTCGCCGCTTCGTCTGATCTGGGGTTCGGTTACACCAAACTGGTCAATACGGTTGTTAAGTATCTCTAAAGCGCGGCGAATAGCATCTTCCTTTTCTTCAGGGCTCAAGGAACTGCCCTGGCTCTCTTCAAGAGTTTTCAGATCAGCCTGAATCAGGGCGCGCATGCCCCCCTTCAGATCGAGACCAAGCTGAATGGTATGGCTGCGTAATTCTTTTAAAGAGAGGATTTCTTCCCGGTAGTGATCTTCCAGTTCCACTAAAACCTCAGCTCGCCCGGCGAAACTTTTTAAAACATCCTCAACACTCCAGACCTTGGGCACCGGCTTCTTTTCTATTTTAAAACGCTCTTTTGCTGATTGCGTAAGAAAGAGGTACTCCTCCGGCAGATTTTCCAGGCTATCGAAGGCCAGTAGTGCTTTCAGTGCCTCTCCTGCCTCACGCTCTGCATACAATTTAATCTGATTTCGTGTTCCGGCTGCCAGCTCTTTATCTTTAACCGGGATTAAAACATACCACTTAATCGTCGGGTAAAGAAAAGAAAAGGCAACAGCCAGAAGTACGAGTATTACTACAAACCTGAATCGCTTCGACATATGAACTTCTCCACATTGGGCTTAATTGCTGCAACTTAGGTATTAATGCTTCGCATTAATGCTCTGCATTAATGCCTTGCATTAAGCTTTGAGTATATCGGTTTTAAGGCTTACCCGCCTTTACCGGGGTCAATTTAAAGACCGATTACTTTGATTTGGCCGGGCTTTCCTTCTTATCCAGTATGGAGCTTACGGCACTTTTATTAACTTCAATCTTGGTATCGGTATCAATTTTAACTGTTACTGTCTGATCCTTGACCGAGGTAACCTGTCCCCGAATTCCGCCGATGGTAACCACCTTATCTCCCTTTTTCAAGGCTTCTATCATTCTCTTGGCTTCTTTCTGCTTCTTGTTCTGGGGCCTTATGACCAGAAAGTAGAAAATGAAGATAATCAGGCCAAAGGTTATAAGCATGGTCATCATCTGACCGCCCGGATTGGCGGCAGCCTGTAATAAAGGCAATTGGCTAAAAAAGCTTATCATATTTGTATTTCCTTTTTATAGTGAAAATTTGTGCTAAATTACCACAAAAAAGCGGCTATAGTCAAGCTAAATTCTAATTACTCTGGTGATTTCCGCCGGTACTTCAAAGACCCCGAATTTGCGCTTGAGCTCCTCAGGCGAACTTATCGCCTCTTCTTTAGTTTTACTGTTATAGATTGCAAGCACCTTGTCCAGTTCTGATTCCCGGTTAGCAAAAATCACTGAACAGAGGGCGGCTTTAAATAATCCCTTTTTTGCCAGTTCTTCGCTATCTAATGAGCCGAATTTCTTTTTCAGTGAGCTGTCCACAATAGCACTGCTCCCTGAATAACCAATAGTAAAAATAAAATCCTCTCTCTTTATCAACTTATATTACTCCTTGATTGACGCCTGAAGGTATTATATCATCTCAAAGTAAAATGACGAATCTGATACTAAAGAATTATCTCTCTTTTCTCAAGTATTTTCAAGCAGCCTGAAATCAGGCTCAAACCAGGTGGCCGCCAGTTGAAAATAGCCTATGCAACCAGATATCTCTTGATCTCCTGTCACAATTCTGAAGAGCCGCAGTTCAGGGGCATCAGAGAGGTGGCCGGCAGATTGGAACATACTAAAGGTTTCAACCATTTTGCCTGGACAGGAGGAAAGCAGGATTTAAGACGCAGAAGAGTATTAAACTGGCTACTTATTTCCGGCCATGGTTCAGCTGATTTCGCCCGTTTGGGCAATAACCAAACCCTGTTCATCAATCACCAGGATATTCAGCTGCCGCCCCGGGCTGCTCTTTATCTGCTAGGCTGCTACCAGGGCAGAAGCAAGCTTAAGAAGAAGTGGGCGCAGGGCAGCGCTATCCCTGAAAGCCGGGTACACGGCTGCCCTGCTGAAACAGAGTCAGCGTTGAGTACCTGCCTCCTGCTTCAGTTGTTAAAGCATGGTCCGCAAACTATAGAGTACTGGTACCGGGAATGGCTTAAAGCCAACAAACAGCTGAGACCTTATTTCCCCCTGCTGCGCCGGTTATACAGCCTTTCAGCCGGCGATCCTCTCTTTACCTTTAACAAGCTTAAAGGTTTAATAGACCTGGATCCAGTAATGGATTTTTTAAAGATCGCGCTGGAGTATCCTCGAGCCCTTTCTGAGCTGCATGGTTCTTGATATCCGTCAACAAAAAGAGGAACCCGCCGACCTTAAAAAAGGCTGACCGCGGGTTCCCCATAGAATTCTAAAAATTTTGCCGGTTTTAGTATGGAGGCATTCCGCCCATTCCCGGGGCGCCGCCGCCGCCAGGCATGGGAGCCTCTTTTTCCGGAAGATCGGTAATAGCAACCTCAGTGGTAAGCAGCAATCCGGCAATAGAAGCGGCATTCTGCAGGGCGGAACGGGTTACCTTGGCAGGATCGATGATCCCTGCTTTTATCATATCGCTCCAGGCCATTTTTGCAGCATCAAAGCCGATCCCACGCTTTTCATGCTTGGCCTTGTCTGCAATAATGGCACCGTCGAGCCCGGCATTGTCGGCGATCTGACGGATAGGTTCTTCCAGTGCTCGCTTGACAATATTGTAGCCGACCTTCTCATCATCGGTAAGATCCGATACATCGGCCTTAGCCAACGCTTTTACTCCCTGGATCAGGGTCACGCCGCCGCCGGGAATTATACCCTCTTCAATTGCCGCGCGAGTTGCTGAGAGAGCATCTTCAACTCTGTGTTTCTTCTCTTTCAGCTCAACTTCAGTGGCAGCGCCTACATTAATAACCGCTACACCCCCGGCCAGCTTGGCCAGGCGCTCCTGGAGTTTCTCCCGATCATAATCAGAGGTAGTATCATCGATCTGTACCTTGATCTGACCAATCCGGTCTTTAATATCTTTCTGCTTGCCTCCGCCTTCGATGATAGTAGTGTTCTCTTTATCTATCTTTACAGACTTTGCCTGTCCAAGCTGGTTGATCTCGGTATTCTCCAGCTTTAAACCAAGTTCCTCAGAAACAACCTGGCCGCCGGTTAGAATAGCGATATCTTCGAGCATAGCCTTACGACGGTCGCCAAAACCGGGCGCCTTGACCGCGCAGACCTTCAAAGTACCGCGCAGATTGTTCACTACCAGGGTGGCCAGTGCCTCGCCCTCGACATCTTCAGATATCATGACCAGTGGTCTACCTGACTGGGCGATCTTTTCCAAAATGGGGAGCAGGTCCTTCATATTTGAGATCTTCTTATCATAGATCAGGAGATAAGCATTCTCCATTTCAGTTAGCATGGTATCACGGTTGGTAACAAAGTAGGGTGAAAGATAGCCGCGGTCAAATTGCATACCTTCAACAACCTCTAAATGGGTCTCCATTGACTTTGACTCTTCAACAGTGATAACCCCGTCCTTACCGACCTTCTCCATGGAATCAGCAATCAGTTCGCCTATTTCCATGTCATTATTGGCTGAGATAGCAGCCACATTGGCAATCTCTTCCTTATCCTTGATGTCCTTAGAAAATTTCTTGAGGTCTTCAACTTCAACCTCTACTGCCCTGGTTATGCCTCTCTTGATTTCCAGGGGATTGATCCCGGCAGCCACACTCTTCAAACCCTCTTTTATTATTGAATAAGCCAATACCGTGGCAGTGGTTGTGCCGTCACCGGCTACGTCATTTGTCTTGGTGGCCACTTCTTTTAGAAGCTGAGCTCCCATATTCTCAAAGGGCTCTTCCAGTTCGATTTCTTTCGCAATTGTAACTCCGTCATTGGT
>Ga0114923_10002837_pt1 | contig 11700 bp, 18 predicted proteins | sample SumtaG_FD_89578 | JGI IMG/M metagenome (GOLD analysis project Ga0114923, IMG submission 89578) | Deep subsurface microbial communities from Indian Ocean to uncover new lineages of life (NeLLi) - Sumatra_00157 metaG | ecosystem: Environmental > Aquatic > Marine > Oceanic > Sediment | place: near... | reverse complement strand
CTCTATCAAGTAACTTCCGACAATCCTCACACCAAGAGTAATGACCCCAAGCATCTTCTCGCTCCGCGAACTGATCTATAGGCTTTATCTCTTCACAACTAATGCATTTTTTCTTTCTCATTTCTGTCTCGTTTCGATTAACGTTAACGGAGTATGTACTCCCTCTATATACTACCACATCTGTACAAGGGTAAATGACTGTTTTAGCCCAAAATAAAAATAAAATAAAAATAAAATTTATAACTCCTTATAAATAAAGGACTTACGGTTCAAGATTTAATTTTCTTGTTGAGTATACTTGTTCAATTCCGGTGGTATATAGAGGGCATGATAAAAATTCGAGCATGGATGCGAGATTCAAAAATGACCATGGAGGGTGGAGGAAGCTTCAAAATGTTCATATTCGCATGAGTTAAACATGTCGAGATCGGTAAGCGAGCGAACGGGTAGAGCGAGCGATATAGCTTGTTAAGAAAATTTTATTTTTATGTGAACAAAGTCCGATAAGATTCGTATATATAAGTGGAAGTCGAAAATTGATTCGGCAATTTTACTTATGGAGATTTATATGCGAGGCAAAATGATTGAGCTGGCAAAAGACCTACCAAAACTGACATCGAAGCAAATGGAGATTCTTCTCTGCGTACATCCATATGCAGGTGATATGAAACACAAGGAGGCTGCTGCACTCTTAGGCATCAGTATCAATGCGGTCACAGAAAGGCTCAAGGGCATATACAGTCGAATATCATGGCTACAAAAAGATATGGCTATTAAGCGTCACGAAGAGAATATAAAGAAAGAAAGCTTACGTAGACCAAACAGGTTCAGTGATCTATATATGATTGATAATGACGGCACACATGATACATACCATGGCATACGAATATTAAGGAAGTTCTAATGAAGACAGCTATAACCACATATAAAGACATGATCGCTTACTTCGGTGAGCATAGCTTCAAGACGTGTGGGTTTGATACTGAGTGTACTTCCTTGGATTACTTTGATCTGGAAATGACAGGCTTCTCCCTGTCCAATGGTGTAGACACTTGCTATGTTGATATATATAAAAACAAAGATCGTAAGGCAATGGTTGGGCTTCTAAAGGAATTGTTCCGAAGCCATATCAAGTCGTTTGCAATGCACAACGCACCATTCGATCTCAAGGTACTACATAAAGAGGGCATCACAGAAGTATCAGATAAAATATTCTGTACTATGACAGCCCACCACTTGCTAAACGAGAACTCACAACATGGCCTTAAAGAACTGGCAACGAAGTACCTTGATGTAGTACCAGTAACCTTTGACAATGCCTCAGTACGTGGTATGAAGACACAGGAGTTCTATGACTATGCGATGAATGATGCACTATGGACTTTCCAGTTGATGAAGCTATTCAACAAAAAGCTGTATGAGCTGGACCTGAACCGTCTGTTCTTTGAAGTCGAAATGCCATTCCAGTTCACACTGATGGATATGATGATAAACGGTGTGCAGGTAAACTTGGAAGAGCTGGAAGAGTTGCGTATCGAAGCTGCTGCAACCAAATTGAAACTGCAACGTGAAATATATGAAATGAGTAACATCGGGTATTCACTACAGCCTGATATGTTCACTGGTGAAGTCGAGTTCGTTAGCAAGGTCAAGCTGAGTAACCAGACACTTGATAAGCTCTTCAAGAAACGTGGATTGGTAACGCCTTACAAAACAAAGACAGGAGCACCCAGCTATGGTGCTGAGACACTCGTACACTTTGAGGGCAATGAGTTCGTAGACCTGCTCGCACAGTTCAATATAGTTGACAAGCTTCTTGGTGCTTTCATTGTGAAGCTGCCACAGCATGTTGCAAAGGATGGCAGAGTGAGAGCTGCTTACTGGAACACCGGAGCAAAGACAGGTCGGTTGTCGTGTGCTGAACCTAACATGCAACAGCTACCCAAGAAGAAGAAGAAACTGACATTCGACTACAAGCGTATCTTTGAAGTGCCAGAGGGTAAGGTAATGATAAGTGTTGACTACAGTGGTCAAGAGTTACGCATACTTGGTGTAGTTGCCAAATGTCCTATACTAATCTCAGCGTTCAAAGCTGGTGTCGATCTTCATTTGATGACAGCCAATATTGTTTTCCAACTGGGTATACCAGAAGAGAAGATGATTACAACACACCCAGAGTATGAAGCGTTAAAGGAGAAGTATGAGCATGAGAGATACATCGGCAAGAACGGGTACAACTTCCCGATCATCTATGGCACTACGAGTTACGGAATATCTAAGAATTGTGGAATCAGTGAGAAAGAAGCCCAAGTTGGTATTGATAGATTTTTCTCGGCTTACCCCAATGTACGGACTGCAATTCAACGTACATCTGACTTCCTTAGAGACAACTGGCATGTACGGACACTTACTCGTCGTAGACGCAGGCTCAACCCAGACGACAAAAAGTCGCATCGCCAAGCTTTTAACTTCCTTATCCAAGGGCTGGCTGCTGACATGATTCGGTGTGCCTGTAACAAAGTTCGCAAGATCGGTATTGATAACCCACACTGGGAACTCAAGCAGATCATGATCGTGCATGATGAAATCGTATTTGAAATGAATGAACAGTGTACAGACGAGGCAGTGCCAAAGATTAAGGATGCAATGGAAACGGCAATGAACTTACCTCTGCGTATGCCAGTAGAAATTGGAATCGCTAAAAACTATTCAGGAGCAAAGTAATGAATCCTACAAAGGAAATGAAAAAAGCAATAGCAGCAATCATTGGTAAAGCATACAAGAGCTGTGTGAAGAAAGAAAGACGTGCAGCAAGGGCAACGCTGAAACTCGCAGGTAAAAGGGCAAGCGATTGGAACCGTGACAACATCACAGTCAACCACCCTTACGATAAAGTAAGACGTAACGAGACATGCCCATGTGAGAGTGGCACAAAGTATAAGAGGTGCTGCTTGATCGAAGTTCAGAAGAGTGAAGCCCAAGTTGCTATTATGACAAGAAAGGCTCAAGATGACCGTAAAGCAAACAATAAAAAAGCTTCATAAGTTTGATATTATAGACGTACACTGGGAGGACATCACCTCCGACTGTTCATGGGTATCTGAGGAAAAGATCGAAGAATTCAAAACATCAAAGTGTCATACACTTGGTTTCTTCTTGGGTCGTGAAGATAACAACATCAAGGTATCGTACAGTTATGATTTTGAATCCAAGTGTGGTGCTATTGAGATTATTCCAATCGGTGTTATATTGGGGATTACAAAACATGGCGTTATTGATAGAACAGCTTAAAAGGAACATGCCAGATGGAACACAGTACTATGTAGGGTACGAACGTGTATTTAGGTGGAGAGCATTTAAGATGTCACACATGTTCATAGCTTGCCATCCTAACTTTAATTGGAGCCGTCACATCAGAGAGACGTTCTACGATTGTATGAAACCAATGTATGATAGAATGCAGAGGGTCGTATGAGTAATGGCAAGGGTGACACATACCGTAAAGTAGATCAAAAGAAATACGCTAATAATTGGGAAAGGATATTCGGAAATGAATCTAATCGAAATGAGTCAGGACATAAAGTTCGCAAAGGCAAAGGGAGGAACGCTGGACAAGATCAAGCCAGAGATGTTTCTGGACCCTCACATGGTGATGGAGACAAAGTATGATGGATGTCGTTACCGCATGGTTATTGAAGATGGGCAGGTTATTTTACAGAGTCGGCGTATCTCTAAGAAAACTGGGAAGTTTGTTGAAAAGCAAGACCGCGTACCGCATCTCTTTGCCAAGGACTTATCACAGTGGAACGGAACAATCATCGAGGGGGAAGTCATAGCTGGTGACGGCTGCGAATGTACCTCAAGTGATGTTGTTTCAATCATGGGCTGTGACGCAGACAAAGCTATCATGCGACAAGAAAAGACAGGCAAGCTCCATTGGGTGATGTTTGATATTCTTTACTACAAGGGTGAAGATGTTCGGATGAAGTTTGAATCACAGCGTAGGAGTTACCTGTACCAGTTCGACAATGACTTCCACATGTGCTACAGCCATATCAAGGGGAATAAGAATTACTTCTCAGTGTCCGACAGGTTTAGTGCCAAAGACCTCAAGACACAATATGACGCTCTCATTCGTGCTGGTTACGAGGGTGGCATGATGAAAGATACAACTGCCGTCTACGGTAAGGGCTGGTACAAAGTCAAAAAGGTTGTCGATCTTGATGTTATTGGTACTGGATTCATCCCCGGTAAAGGGAAGTACGCAGGTCAGATAGGGGCCGTCACTTTTGGGGTTCTCACCGATCAAGGTATGGAAGAGATTTCACAGGCCGGTGGGATGGATGATGAGACAAGGAAGTGGATGACAGAGAATACATTGAAAGTAATCGGTCAGCCTTTTGCTATATTGGCACAAGAGATCACAAAGAACAAAACTGGGTACAGTGTTCGACATCCCCGGTTCGTTAGGATGCGTCCTGACATTAACAAATCCGATTGTACGCTTGAGAAATTTTTAGAACAGGGAGGATTCAATGGATAAGACGACACAGGAACAGATCGAAGAGAAGATGGCAATTATCCATGCGGTGTGTCCAAGCTTGCGTAAGACCCATGTGGCAAGGCCAATGGCTGCTGGCAGTCCTACAGTGTTTCAGATATGGCAGGACATCCTCTTCCGGACTCGTGTTCACTGCTATGAGGACGAGAGGGATATTGCAAAACAATTACTGAAAGTAATCAGACAGGTACGTGTTGACCTTACAAAAGCAGAAATAGAATTGGAGAGTTTCTTTCATGGCGAAAACCCAACCCTTAAGCAAGTTAGAGAGAGTGAAGAGGAAGTTAAAAGATGTGCCGAAGTTGTACAGAAAGATTGTCGAAAGTGCAATACGTGGACAAACCTCTCCAAGAGACGCTATCAAAGCCCAATGTCTGGAATGTGTAGGCTATGTCCGGACAGAAGTGACATCATGCCCTAGCATTACGTGTCCACTATATATGTATCGTCCCTATTGCATTACCAAGGAGAGGATATGAGCATAGAAGAATTTAAGCAGTGGTTACTCACAGAAATGGCTAAATCAAAAGAGAAGCAGATCGGTTATGAAACAGCAGGTTGGGACACAGCAGCCATCCAGTATAAAGCAACAGTTGATACACTTCTGCATGTGTACAATAAACTGGTCATACACTTTCCAAAGGAGACGAAAGAATGAAACAAGATAAAACAATGTATTCAATACGAACTGTACCCATATCCATAAGTAGTTGTTACACGATCTGGAACACCGATGAGATTTGCTACACCTCATCCAAGATATGGGCTAACATCCGGTTCTTTATCGCATGTTGGAAATTGAAGAAAGACAGAACGGTTCACCTTATAGTTTGCCGTCCATCGTAGTCTTGTTCATGTGACCGTAATGTTGGTGAGAATTGCGAGGTATGTTACCCATGAATTTAATGGAAACCAAGCTCAAGGTAGAGGGCTACAAGCGAACAACTCGCAAGCATTTCTTCTGCGATCTCAGAGTAGGAGATATTGTCCATATTGAACTGGAACCACCCTGTGAAGGACGGAACAAAAGAACGAAGTTCATACCTTATTTTAAGATCAGATGTGACGAGAATATCGCAGATACTTTGGATTCAGCACACTCAGTCAAGGATTATTCTGTTTCAATTGGAGAAAATATGAACCTGAAAAGCAGTAGTTACAGAGTTATTGGTATCAAGAAAAAGACCAGAGCAAAATGGTGGGCCGATCTCCATGTCGGTCACATCGTTCACTTTAGAATGGATATAGAGAAGAAAGGAGGAGCCAGCAACGGCTTGTATGCAACTTATATTACATGCGTAAATCAGACAAAACAGACGACATTTGATTACTCGCAGACTCAGATGGTGAGGTATCTTGACCAGTTTGAGTTATCACCTGTAGTTTGTTTCTGACAATCATACCAACTGCTTGAGAGAGGCTGCTCACTAACCCTGAGTGGCCTTTTTTTGTATCTATATCCCATTCACCTCACAAGCACTTAGACGGCTAATTTATCCTCTACCCTCCCCTGTCAAGCACTCTTAGTATCTACAAGTGTTTCGTACATTCTCGCTCTGCTTCTATTGTACTGCCGTCCATCCCGTTTTACCACCAGAAAAATCTATAAACCCTAGCCATTCGATAGAAACGCAGCTTTTTACATGCGAGGTAGCTGCTTACGCTCCAAAAATTCCCATAAAAAATTTTCAAAAAATCTCTCTAAGGACATATACTCCATGACGGTACATGAATAACTGCAAGACGGCCACCTGTACCCCTCGACTCTGGACGACATTTATTATAGGACCATGAGAGTTATCGGACGTGATTAAATTGCCGTCTACACCTGTATTATAGGACTGTGTGGGTGGGTCTGTAGGGGTTATATGGTCTGTATGGGGGAAATAAGCGTTATAATCGTCATATACTGCCGTCACGTTCGCATGTATTATTGGTCACGTCCCATAATAATATCGTCCTGAGATTTGGTATCGTCTCCGTCTCAGTACTTTGTCGGCAAAACTACAGGTATTGAGAATGTATTATAGGACGACAATAAATGTGATGGACGATATTAGCTCAGTATACACTATGTTATAGGATATTAAGAAGATACGCATAGGGATTACGCTATCGAAAATGCGGGTTGTAACGGTTATAACGATTGATAATTAAGGTTTATTTCCAATAATTCACCATAAACACTTGACTATTGACGATAATAGTGTATAGTATGGTATCAACATTATTAAGTGATAAGGTGATGAAATGACAACAAAAGAGAAGTATACTAAGGTATTGAAACAATTACATACTTGCAAGCCCAGCGAGAAAAAAGGTTTGTATCTGTTATTGAACTATTATTATGGTAAACTAAATGACTAAACAGCATAAAATCAAATCGGTTTTGATTATGAGCATATTAGTCTATATCTGCTTAATGTAAAGGAAAGACTATGTTAGAAACAAGAAGCAAAGACGGTAAAATACTATTCTGCATTTCTTATTCGTATCAACTGCATCGGTACAATGTGAATAAGTATCGTGACGGGCATTATATGGCAAGCGTAGGACACCATGAATTGTCATTTATTACTGACTGGGTGAAGAAATCACTGGAAGAGTATAACAAGGTTAATCCCCCAAACGGACGATACCAGAAGCTATTGACAGGGGATATATATGACAACGTGACGGAAACAATAATAAACCATACAGCCTTAATTGGTTTATTGGATGGACTTGAAACAGGAGATAAGACGACAATACAGGAGGCAATAGCAGAACTGAGACAATAAGCCAACAAAACACCATTGAAAGACGGATTAAAACCCGTCTTTTTTTATGTCGTCACCCAAACATTATAGGACTAAAACAAAAACCTCTCAGATTCGATTCTAAGACGTTAAAACATAACCCACCATACCAAACATCCAACCGACTAATCAATCAGCTTAAATCGAATGTGAAGCGTATTGTCGGCAATCTCAGTATCTACCGTCAACCGTCATTTATCAGCTATTCAGCGATAATCAACAACGTCCGAAAAACACAAAAACGGGAAAATGATCGAGATTACGTCCGATAATAATTATGATATGACAAAAAAATACCCTGCTATTGCTAACAGGGTATAATGATATTGGAAGTGATTTATTCGTTGTCTTATGTTGTTGGAACTGCCGGAGCTACTCGCAAGTGTTTAGGGATACTCGTGAAAGCATTTAAGCCCACCATTAAGGGCTTGCCGTCTTTCATAATGCCAGTTGATACATTACCGTGGGTTGTGGCATAGGACATTGTTTTGCCCGTACTTGAGATTGCTCCGTCTTTGTTCAAGTCAATAGTGACGATGAGTTTACCGTTAACTTCTTTGAATTCCATTTTGTGACTCCTGATAAAAGTAATAAAATTAGTTATTTGTTCTTTCAATGTTATACACGTTTGGCGTTTTGTTTTGTTCAGATAAAATAAATAAATAATGAAATATTCTTTTTGTTGGTGGATATAAGGAAAGTATGGAGCAAAACAATATTTGTTCGTGATATTCTCAAAATAGATGAAATTGTGTTATCGGACTAAAACTCATTTGTCAAGTGAAAACTTTATTATAGGACGTGTCCGATAATATATTGATATTGCCGACTAACGGTTGTAACGGTTATAACGACGACTCAATATCGGACGTTGGTGGTTGCTTACGCTTAATCAAGATTAGCGGTAGTTGGCTACGGGCGTGTGATTACTGGTAGTTGGTTACGCATGTGAAAGCTGGTAGGTGATTACTCGCTCACCCTGTGTTCGCTCGCAGCAATAACTATTATCTCATGCGAGGAACATTTAGTCATCTTCCCCATCCATGAGTGTTTTGTATCTCGCATCCATGCTCGACTTTTATTACTCCCTCTATAACTCACCGTTTTTAACCAAGGAAAAAGAATTTTCTTATGTGCTACGCTACGCTACGGTCACACCAGCTCCGAAACAAAGTTTTTTTTATTTTTATTTGAACAAAATAAAAGTTTTGAAGTATAGTTTATTGTAAATCAAATTTTTTTCTTATGGGAGTGACATGAGTACACGAGACAAAGTAAAAGAAGTAGTACACAGTGTGGAGGTATATATGAGCAGCGTTATGTCATTGAATAACTCCTCACCGTTTCAGGAGATTGAACACCTAAGAGAAGCGATAGTATTAACAAGAGAAAACATGATAGATAAACTAACCGAATTAGTGGAGTGACGACAATGAATAAACTATGGAGAAAGATAGTGACGGCATGGAGGGTATGGAGAGACAAGGAATGCTACAAGTGTGGGTCAACAGACCTGTATATATCGGCTGGTTCTTCTCCCGGTGTGTATTGTGTCAAATGCTTAGACTGTGGCATGTTTATAGTAAAGCAATCATTTTAATCGAGAGGTAAAGTATGAAGTATGAACGTAACTACAAGGTAGTACCATCACCACCAAAGCCAGTGGACCCTATTGTGTCGTTCGACAATGCACTTGAGGGTGTTGGGTACTTATGTCCTGTGTCTGGTGACTTACGTGTAAGATCAGGCAGTAATGGTTACATCAGGTTCAATGCTGATGCTGATTGTAGTATCAATGTTGATACTAGCTGGCCCGACACAGTACGCCTGTCACATGCTGTTGACATTGAATTGTCGCTCAAAATATGGAGGAAGAGTGTATCATGAGGTACGCAAGAATATATAACACTGTGCCCAAACCAATCTCAAAAGAAGTACGTTTCTCTGATGCTTCAATCGACAAGGGCTATAAAGACCCAGTTACCAACACGATAAGGGTACGAACATCGTCATCTGGATACATTTCATTTGGCAGAGACGGCAGCATTACAACATGCAAGCCGGAGGATTGGCCTTTACAGTTTTCGGATTGGGCTGTTAGCATCAATATAATACTTAAAGTGGAGAGGGTATCATAATGTTGGTAGGTATGAAAGAATATGATGAGGATGAACAAAGGCAGATAGACGAGACGTGTCTTGCAATGGATGCGTGTGAAGACTGTCCAATGAGCATACATAACGGTGGAGGGTGCTGGTAATGAATATATACTGTTTACAACTTGACACTGAGTTTACTTTCGGACAATGGATTGTAACAGCACCAACTGAGGCCGAAGCAAAGCAAGAGCTGTACGACAGTGAAGCTTGGATAGAAGAAGCAGGGATGGAAGTGACTTGCATATATTTGGCAAAGAAACCTTTTGTCATCACAGCAATTGTGAGAGGAGGGTTCAGGTCCAATGGTTAGTCTTCAAATAATATGTGTATGGTGGTTTATATTGACGGCAAAGGTATGGTACAGAAACCTTGAACACACTTGGGATGTACTCTGCCAATGTAAGATATGTGAAACAGTAGATGACTTTTGTGTAAGGTCAATGTGGTTGTAGTTTGTTAATATTATTTTATTTAGGGAGCAACAGTATGGGCAAGTTATTTACAATCTTTACAGGAATCATTGGTGTCGTGGTTGGTGGTACAATGTTGGGTCTGCTTATCGGTGCGTTGTTCGCATGGATTATGATGCTGCTCTGGAACTCCTGTTTGGTCGGCACTATTGTTGGTGTATCGGCTATCGGGTTTTGGAAAGCATGGGGCTTGATAGTACTCAGTGGTTTCTTGTTCAAGGGTGGTATAGGAAGTGCCATAACACAGTTTCAAGCAAGCAAACGTAGAGTCAGATAGCGGTCGTGGTGTGATGGTGAGACGGGTTCAACTCCCGTCCATCGCTTTGTGTAGTTTAATTAGAGCGTGTTATGTGGGAGCAGTATCATGGCTAGTGATGCAACGGTGACGATTAAAGACCACAAGAATCGTGACAAACATGCGGAAGCTAATGAGAGAATGGTTTATCGAAAGGGGTTATCAAATGCCGAACAACTCAAACGACTCAACACAAGACTCGGAACCGGAATTGGGGCAAGACGAGAACGTGCAAGACTTACAAGCAGTATCAGCATACTCAATGCAAAGGGCGTGGTCAGATCAAATGACCATGTATCAGGAAGCACTGGAAAGGCTAACTCCTGCACCTCCTCTTGTAGGAAATGTTCCTGCACCTCAGTTCCAGATCAATTGGAATCACATGTCAGTGGAAAACCCCATAAATCAGCTACTAAAAAAGAAAACAGAAGTTAAGGAGAAGCCTACGATGAATCATTTGTCGTCAAGAATATGGCAGTACATCCGAAGTTCTTTTAGAGCAGAGTTTGGTGAAGAAGCACTGATAAAGTACCATGATGGTATCTGTGCCAATCTGGCTAAGACTACACCATATATCTGCGAATCCAAACCGGGTATCGTATACTATGATGTAAAGGGTAAGGGTGAGGAACTCAAACTTGGTAGATTTCTTCGCAGGAAAATACTGCCGGGGATTCTGGGTGAGTCGGCTGTGCAGAATATGATAGCTTCCCTCACTGATGAACTCTTCCCTGTTGTTGAGTTTAGGATTGACAAGGAGGATGCCATAACACAGAACTACCTCAACAGAGTTGGTGGACGGTCATGTATGACAGGTACAGAGAATAATGACAAGATCAAGATGTATGGAGACAACCCTAAGTTATTCTCGCAGCTAGTCTCCACACGACAGAACAACACTGCAAGAGCATTACTGTTTCATCTTGATGATGGTAATACGTTAATGGGACGTGTCTACAGTGACTCTAGTGCTCTTGAGTCTAGGATGCAAGAGTACGCCAAAGAAAAGAAGTGGTTCTTTGTGGAATGTGAGACAGTATACGATCATCTTGGTGAACCACTTTACGGTAATGAAGAAAACTACCCTGACCTGACAATAACAGGTGTTGAGTGGAATGAGGGTGAAGTACCTTACATGGATTGTATGGGCTATGCCGACATTCAGAGTGACGGAACATTGACACTTTACCATGGGGGAGGTAATCATAATCTCTGTAGCTGTCATGGGTTCATACAGGACATGACATACTGTTGTTGTTGTGATGAACCGTTTGCACCCGATGATATTCAACAAGAGCTTGGTGATAGCTGGTGTGAGGCATGTGTTGATGAGTATCTCACAGCATGTAATGATTGTGCGGAAACAGTACATATACGTAACTGTGTTACAACACTAGATGGCTTAGTGTGTGAGGAT
>Ga0114923_10002836_pt1 | contig 11701 bp, 8 predicted proteins | sample SumtaG_FD_89578 | JGI IMG/M metagenome (GOLD analysis project Ga0114923, IMG submission 89578) | Deep subsurface microbial communities from Indian Ocean to uncover new lineages of life (NeLLi) - Sumatra_00157 metaG | ecosystem: Environmental > Aquatic > Marine > Oceanic > Sediment | place: near... | reverse complement strand
TTGCTTATATGATTATTATAAGTCCTCTTTTGAGTGCAGCAGGTGGACAAAGAGCAGCAGCTGCTAAGGGTATTAAATGGATATGGGGTTATGACTTATTTGGAGGTATTAAGAACTTCTTAGTTGGCGGTGAAGGTGTAGGGGTATTGAAAAATCCAGCTAGATTAGGTGTCTTTGTTGGCAGTTTTGTTGTATTGTTGTGGCTGTTTAATTACCTTGGTATTGGAGGTAAGGAAGGTTACTCTGGAAAACTGAATATAGCCATATCTTTGTTGATAGCCTATAATCTGACTGTAAATAAGATTTCAGCAAGTAGTGTGGTAACAATGGGCCAGCTAGTTGGGCTGCTTATTATTTACAATAATTTACAAGAAAAGGTTAACAATAAGACACTTGCATTTTTCCTTACGTTGGTTTTGGTAATTTGGATAGGGAAGATAGCATTCCCTGGAATGGGCTTGTTGGGCTTTTTTGGAATAGCTGCAAAAGTCAGCCTTTGGAGTTTAGGTGGAATAGTATTTGTTGTTGTTGTAGGGACTATTTTAGGCAAGCTTTATTATAAGTTTTTTGGAGGCACATCATGAAGATTGGCAGGGGCACAGCCAGCATTTTAGGATATGTAACTGCATTTATCGCGTGGGAAGTGTTAGCTGTAGCGCTCGCATTGGAAGGTGCCTCTTTACTGAATATAGGTAATTGGAAAGCAGTAGGTATAGCAACTTTTGTTTTGATTGGATTAGCTTTTGTAATGATAAAAGTGGGGAAGAAGGAGGATGAGGATGATGAAGAAAAAAAGAGGAGGGGTATATTGAAAACAGGATGGAAGTATTGGACAACCCCTATCTTAGATTCTGTAAGAATGAGTAAGAATCTCTATAAGAGTGTATTAATTAGAGACAAAAGTCCTGATGGAGAAGTTCCTTTTATATTCAGAAGATTAAGAGTAGAGATAAATGTTTTGATAAGTTATTTATTACGAAAGCAGGTATATGAGTTAAAACAACAGAGTGTAAATGTAAAATCAAAGATTGCCAGACAGGCTAATCGTAATCTAAAAACTACCTGGAGTGCTTGCAGGCAAAAAGGCAATGCTTATCAAAAGAGGATGGGGTTAAGAGCTGTACAGAATTTTGATACTAGCTGGAGTTTCCCAGTAAGAGGATTTACTAGAATAAAGGAAGATGGTGTTATGCATAATGACAAATGTGATACTCCTGGTACTATGAACTCTAAAAATCTTATATTTAGGTTTTTTACTATACTTAAAGAATATCTGGAGGATGATAGATTCTTAAAGGGAATAGCCAATGTGAGTGATTTAAGATCTGAGTTTTGGAGGGTTAAGGAGGTGGCAGGAGAGTCTTTTGCTCGGCTTTTAGGCGATATAAGTGATCATGACGGAACCTTTACTGTGCCTTTTAAACAAAGAGAAGGCACATCACATGAAAGGTATGAGGCGTTTTTAGGTATGATAAAAAATTATGGAAAAACACAGATCAGGGATTCCTGCAGAATAGGTATCTTTGATCAAACAAGGAAACATGGCTTGTATAAACATTCATATAAATTTGCCAGGCCTTGGGCAAGACCATTCGTGGTAAAAGGAGTTATTAGGAATGGAGAAATTGTAGATGTTCCTGGGCCTCCGGTTGAAAGAGAAGTAAATCCTATTGGCTATGTGGATAATATAGATAAATGGGAGCGTGACACAGGAAAATTATATGAGATAGATGAGAGGGGGAGAATATTACAAGACATAAACGAAAAAGAACAAGAAGAAGAGCATAATGAAGGAGAGACAGTTAAGTATAGAAAGGTTAGATTTAATGAAAGAGTAGAGCATTCAGCCTTGAGTCATTTCTTAGATACGTTAGTGACAGAATGGGATTTCTTTATCCAAGATCTTAGAAAGGGACAGTTCCATAAAAATGTAAGGCTGGTTACAGAATTTTTGAATTGCCATAATAATCCTCCTTTTGATTGGGCTTATAGGAAGGTTTATGAAGATACTAGCTCTAGGCCAGATCCGGGCCAGGAGGCACCTGCATTTGACAGGGAGGGGCTTAAAGATCCTTGTAATTTTGTCTATAAGGGAATAAAAAGCTTGTATCATTCTGAGCAAAATGATATTGAACAACCCTATTTTGTAAATAACATTCCTGCTGTAACGACAATGGGATTAACTATGTATATACAGAACTTATTAGACCGGATTGAAGGAAATATGGAATCAAAGAAAACGCATGCTTCAACTTATGCATGGGATGATGGAAAAAGAACTGTACATTCATTCGAGATAAAAGAAGAAACAAAGGGTGATGAAAGTGGCACAAGTTGATGTAGCAAGAGCAAGGAGAACAGGAGGGGATAGGATAGGAGCTGTAGAAACTCCTAAGGTGGTCCCTAATGCAGCAGGTTATGACTCACCTGAATTAAGAGGAAGAGCTATAAGAAAAGCGTTTGAGGGAATATTAATGCTTGACGAAATTCCAAAGAGTGTTCCTGATGAATATAAGCATCTTTTTTCAAGGGAATTTAGGAATTTGTTCGCAGGAAAGGGTATGGAAAGCTATACTAAAGGGGAGAGGGTCCATCAATTATTGGAGTTATTGGAGCGCCAAAAGATATATGATGATAAATGGGTAATGGAGAATAACACTGCATTTAGTGGAATCAGTATATTAAGAAAGGCTTTGGATAATTCCGGGGATTCTGTTCAAGCTATTAAGAATGTTAATAAAGTGATGCCTAAAATTAAGGAAGTTGATAGTTTGCTTTATAGGATGATACTAAAGAGAAATCTGGATCCAACAGAAGCAAGATTGCTAACACGCTTAAAGATTCTGACAGAAAGAAAGGATGTTATGGTGGTAATAAAGGAGTTTGAGAAATATGGTGGGTATTATGCAAATCTAGCAGCTAAATGGTATGATGCAAAGCTGAGAAATAATATTCAGGCCTTATTGAATTATGTGGGTAATCTAAAGAAGACAGCTATTGCAACAGAATTGGATTATTTAAAGGGTACTAGAGTAAAGGCAGGTTCATGGAAAGGCAATCCTGAAGATTTAAATGTATATATTAAACTGATTCAGGGAATAATAAATGATTTAACTCAATATGGCGATAAGGGCTTAGCTGGAGAGATAAATAACAGTAATGAGGTAAAGCATTTGATTCATTATGATGAAGAGGTAGCTTATTTTATATCTCTTTTGAATGATGTTGTAAAGGGTGAAGAACAGGAAGATTGGGGGTTATTTTTGGAAAAATTTTACAAGAGATTAAAAAGGGAGGAAGAGCAGATTAAGGATTTTGGTGATAGGGTAAATGCAGGAGCAATGGAAGAGGTTAAGAAAAAATATCATATGTATCCAAAAATGTGGAGGTCTATGTTAGGTGGGGCTATAAATATGCTGAATGATCCTAGAAAAAAGAGAGAAGCGATTATTGCTGCGAGGAATAGAATAATATCTATTATTGCTGCAAAGATTGAAGATATATCAAAAGTCTTGAGAAAAGAGCTGAGAAAACCAATAAAAAGTGTTCATGCTATAGTAATTGGTAAGCTTAAAGACATTAGTAATGCAAAGAGTGTTTATCTTTCTATAGCTGAGCGAAGATACAGAATCTTTGAGAGAGGATTAAAGGTTGTTAGGGGTAAATTTGTGGATAAGAATAAGGCATTAACGCCATTAATAAATGATTCAGCGGATGAAAGTGCTGCAATGAGAAGGGAATTGCTAGAAATATTTATGGTGCTTTCTAGGATAAAAGAGGGAAAACAACAACAAGCAAGGTATGATATGCAAAACAGGCGAGCTATTAGGGAGAGTAACCCTACAAGGGCTGTTCCCAGGCTATTAATGACGCAGGGGGTCCTTGTCAATTTGGAGGTATTAAGTGAAAAGGAAAAAAAGGCACTGGAAGATGGCCTGAGGAAGCTTGGAGGCATGCCAGCACGCTTTGGTATGATCAGCAAGAAAAATGACAATCTTATATCTGGTTTAGAAGAATTATTTCGATTTATGATATCAAGTGGATTTGTAATTAACTTAGAAGGTGTTTGAACATGGCAATGAAAGATTGGTTTAAAGAAAAAGCAGAGGATTATTGGGTAAGGGCTATTAGAAATCCTATCTGGGGTAAAAAGTTAAGGGGAATGGGGTTTCCAACGCATGATATTTTGACTACAACAGAAACTCCAACTGAAAGGGATTTGAAACAGCTGAGGTTAGATCAAATTTTTGTTTCTAGAATTAAAACCTTAAAAATGCTTGAGGCTAGATGGGATATGTTCCGTAAAGGATGGGAAGAGATGATAAAGGAATATGGTGTAGTAAGTTTTATGAAGCACCCTAATTTGGAAGGGGAGTTTTCTATGGTTAAATCAGGAGCAAGTCATACTATTGATAAGCGGTTAAAAAAAATTCTGGAGGATAAAAATACGGAGGATAACAAGCCTATGCTTGATGCATTAAACAGTAGTCTTGGAAAAGAAGATCAAAGACTGGGTAAAGGGAATGTTGATGCTGTAGAATTGAGGATTGATCTGCCAGGCAAAAAGGCTATAGAGGAGAAGTATTTTGTTCCTCCAACTATTCCTGTTAGGTATTATGCTTCATGGATTAATGATAAAGATGATCTTTTATCAGACTATGAATTAGCTTATTTTGGTTGGGAGGCAAACAGTACATGGAAGAAGCATTATGTTAAGTTTATAAAGGATATTCTAAAGAAAGCGAGAAAAGAGCTAGACATTAAAGAAGAGGTGGTATTGGAGGATGGAAAAGCAACACCAAAAGATAGTATATCCATACTAGAGAAAGTATCCTTGCAAACATTAAATATGATTATGAATCATATCTATAGCCAAGAAAAGAAATGGTATGATTATAGAGACACTTTTACTGGTACTGTAGACAAGATAAGTTCGATTAAAAAACAGATAGGTTCTAAGGAGCTTCCGAATAAAATAATGGATATATGTTTCCATCGTACATACAAGATTGTGGATCCAAGAAAGATTATTGGACAGGAATGGTATTATAACCCTAGAAGATTCCTAGAGAGGTTAGATCGGCTTAATAAGATTCTGCCTGAGGATGAAAGAGTTGAATTAGAAGTGGGGGGAAAGAAGATTAAAGATTTGGATAAGGTAAAGCGTATTGAGAATGTAAAAGTAGAATTAAAAGAAATCGATGAAAGATTAACAAAAGCCAGAAGGGATAGAGATGATGTTAGAGTGGCATGGTTGGAAGGTAAGAAAGGAGAATATGAAAGAGAATACGCTCAACTTAAGGCGCAAAAAGATGCTTATGATAAGTTTATGGAAAAATATATTAATTTAGAGATGCAGCTTAAGGATAAGAATGCAGATGTTATAAATGCTGCTAATAATGATATGGATGAGGTATTGGATGGTTTCAGAACTATTTTGAAGGATATAAAGGCAAGAATAATAAGAAAAGGGTATGAATTTCCATTTATTGGAGCAGATGATATAAAAGGATGGAATGAAGATGAAGTAAGATTACTTGAGGAAGGGGAGTTGATACCCGGACTTGATGAAAATGGATGGCCTTTAGAGGTTATTGGTGCTGGAGAAGATTATGTTTTCTTAGGAAAGAATTTAAGGGGGTGGGGATTAGATGTTAATCCTAATCATGGTTATGTGCTGGTAGATTTGTTTGATTATGCATTAGGAAAGAGGCCCTTCAATAAGATTAGGAAGATCAAAAAGGAACAGATTATAGATATGGATGAGTTGTTATGGGCAACAACCATACATAATGAATTTGATGCTATAAGGGATGATTTAAGAGATGGAAGATATCATCCAGATAGTTTAACAGTTGTTGATTATATTATGGCGAGAAAGAAGATTGGACCAGAGAAGTGGAAAGTTCCAGTAATGAGAGAGGAATGGAAAATGATTGGTGAAAAAGCCCTTATGGATGATGGTAAAGCAAAGGCATTTAGGGAAGATATTGCAATTATAAGGGCAGATGGAACTAGTGTAAAAGTAGATGGAACAGGGCCTAGAAGAAGAAGAGCAAGAGGCCCAACTGACTTAATTCCGGCTTTTGATCTTAGATTTTTAAAGATAATGGGATTGGGGGAGGGAAAAGGAAAGGGAAAAATAAATGAAGAGGCATTTAAGTTCAAGCACTTGGGAAGAAAATATTATTATGATCCTGCAGCCCGTATTAGCGATCCACAGAATGATATTAGGACCTTGGGAAGTAGGGGCGTAGCTGCGAATGTAATCAAGGAGTTTAATAAATACATAGGGCCTTGTATAACATCAAGAGGTATTTCAATATATATAACTGAGACAATAGTCTTAAGCATAGCAGATTTCCAGAAATCAAGAGCAAGATTAAGAGACTGGAGTACAGGTGTTTATTATGATATTGGTCCAAGGGCATTTAATAAAGATGGGCCAACAGATCCTTTTGATTTATCCAGGTCAGTAGAGGATGGAGAAGCAGAAATTAATGAGATTATAGCTAAGGCAGCGGAATTGGAGAAGACTGCTCAGGGAACTGATGTGTTTGATATACTATAATAACTGAAGATACTTCAAAAAAATTTTAGGTCAGTCCCTACCCCGTTCATAAATGGAAGGGCTTGTTTGGGATTGACATTAACCTAAAATTTTTAGGAAATCAGAAAGCCAGAAATCCCTGCTCTTTAGGGCTAGGGATGGATTATTTTTCCGTTAGGAAAAACTAATCAGGAAGTAATGCAAAGCATTACGACAAATGGCTCCATCGAGGCTTTCTGATTTAACTAATTTAATGCTACCTAAGCAGCCTTAGGCTTTGCATGATTATTAGGTGCTGACTTAGGCAGTTTATAATTTTCAGGAGTTTTTTCTTTGGTTTCTTTTAATATACCATAAAGTACAGAGTTAGTTGCAGCTACACTCATCTGTATTGTTGCTCTAGCTTTGTCGAAGTAATAAGGAACAGCAGCAAAATTTGCCAGGACTAAAGGTATTACCCATTTCATTGGTCCTTTAAGTTTTTTCCACATATCTTTTAATGGTTCGGGTTTGTAATCTTTGATCAAAGCTCTGTTAAGATATTCATGTTCAGCAAGGAATACAGGGACATAGGGTACAGCACATCCTAGTCTTGTTAGCATGGCTGCTTTTGCCCCATAAGAAGCTTCTACTATTTTGCCAAGATTGGTGGCTCCTGTGAAATAGTAGCCTGCAAGTCCTCCTAATATGCCTCCTATTGCAATGTCGTTTGCTATTTTCTTATATACATCCTTGAATGTTAGTTTCTCTTTACTTTTCAACATAGTTATGCCTGTTCCTATTGCCATACCTACAGGCATGATAAGCGCAGGAAAACCTCCCATTGCAAAACCTGCTGCACAACCTGCAGCTGCTTTTGCTGTATAATATGTGTAATATGCTGCTTCTTTTATTGTTTTAGGAATGGCTTTAACACCTTTTACTAAGCTTTCTAGAGAGCTGCCTATTGAACTGAAGATGCCTTCTCCTTTAGCTCCCGGGCTCTTTGCTGGAGCTTCATCTGCTACATCATCTATGCTATCTGGCTCTGCCATTTTTCTCCTCCAGATATTTCTTTATAGCATACTCTACAAAGTGTGATTTGTTCCTGAAAATACCTGATCTAGAATTAGTTCTCAAAGTATCCTGAATAGCTAAGATTGTGTCTTCATCGATTGAGATGCTGATTCTGTGTTTCATTATGTTACTACTAAAGTGTGAAGAATTATTACTGATATATAAAGCTTTGTATTTTGTTAGTACTTAGAAGTGGTTATATTCTGGTTACTTAGTGTAACCAATTTAATTGGTTTTTGTGGTTTGGTTACTTAATGTAACCAAAAGGTTTAAATAATAGTTATTGGTTACTTAATGTAACATGAGTCAGGAGGAGTTTTTAATAGAGAATATAAAAGAATTTGTAAAAGAGGCGAGAGAAGCAAAGTTAAACAAAGCTTATAATTCTTCTGTTACTTTGTTTTTTAAGGCATTAGCTGTGAGCTGTGATCTTTATATTTTAAGAAAAGAGGGTTTAATTCCTAAAAACCATACAGAAAGGTTTGAGATATTAAAAAATAGGTATAATGAAATTTATAGAATTCTAAATAAGGATTTTCCTGTATATCAGCAAAGCTATAGGCTAAAATTAGGTAAGGAATATGCAGAGGTATTGGAAGAAGATGTTAAAAAGCTTATTAAAATCGCAAAAATTAATATTGAAGATTAAGAAATTTAAAACCAAAGAGATGCATGACATCTTGATATATGGTTCTATTGTAAGAGGAAAAGATAGAGTAAATGATATTGATGTTGTTATAGTTTTCAATAAAAAAAAGAGTGTTAATGAGAAATTAGAATTGGCTGAAAAGCTTAAAAGCCAATTGGATTTTTTAGATGTAAATGTTGATGTTAAATCAGTGGATATCTCTGATTTTGAAGATAGCAGCTTTATAGCCAGACAGGCTATATTGGCAGAAGGGTACTCTTTAATTGATAGAAAATTCTTGCATGAAAAATTCGGATTTAAGGCTTTTGTTATATTTAATTATAGTTTAAAGAATTTAAATTATTCTGAGAAGAAGATGTTTTATTATGCATTGAAAGGAAGAAGAGACCAAAAAGGATTATTGGAATTAAAAGGTGCTGAGATGTTAAGTAACTGTATTATTAAAGTACCTTTGGCTAATTCAGAAGAATTTAGGGAATTATTTAAAAGAAGGAATACAGAATATAAAATGGAGAAGATTATAGAATATTAAGATTTTTCTAACATTTGTTTATTCTTTTTGTTTTTTTGTTATCTTTTATTGATTTTTTGTTTATAATAATTGTGTTATAATTAAGAAAAAATTGAATATAAAATAGAAATATTTAAATATAAGTAAATTAAAAACTAATGAATAGTAGTTATTTTCGAACAATGATATCATTGAGCAAGAGTGAGTTTAATGTAATTGGCTTTTTGATTAGGAATTTCTCTAAAAGATTTACTATAAGGAGTATTGCTTCTAGTTTAGGAATAAGTGCAGCTGGTGCTCATGCTGTTCTTAAGAAGTTAGAGAAGAATGGTATAGTAAAGGCTGAAAAGTTGGGTACGGGCTTGTTTTATGAGATTGATTTAGGGAATAAGATTGCAAGACATTTAGCTGCTGTTATGTTGTTAAAGTATTCTGATATTAAAAGGATTAATACAGAGGAGCTGGAGAAAGAAAGCAAAGCGGCTGTTTTTGATGGTAAGAGGTTATTAGTTGTTACGAGTGATCCAGATAATGTAAAGGATATTTGTTATAGGGATTTTAAGGAAATCAAGGTTGTATGCAAGGAAGAGGAAGAATTTGTTGATGCTTTAAGGAATAAGGAGAGAGATGTTTTAGAAATTTTAGAGCAAGGAAATGTTTTGTTTGGTGAGGAATTAATTTTAGATTCAATAAAAAGGGTAATGAGATGAATATGAAAAAAAGTATTTTTTCAAATTTCCCTCTGGGAAATAAGAAGGTAATAAATATAATGCTGATTATGATTTTTTTAGTTAGCTTAATATCTTTTAGTGTAAATGCTGCGCCAAGGGATATCATTAGAGCTGGTTTAGATCCTATAGAAGATTTCTTTAGTGGAGGGTGGCAGAATTATGAAAAAACAGTAGCTTTTGTAGTATTTTTCTTTTTGTTCTTTTCAGCCTTTTTGATAGGCGCGAAGAAGGCTTTTGCTGGAGAGTTAACAAGAAGCCATAAGGTGTTTGCTTTTGTTGCTGCTTTCTTATCTAGCATGATTATTGTCACTACAATGAGATTTGATTGGGTTAATTTAAAGTATGTAGGGTGGTTTTTGCTTTTTGTTTTGGTTTTGTTTTTAATACATTCTTTATTATTAAAAATGGGGATGGAGAATCATAAGTTCTGGGCATTCCTTTTAGCTTTACTTATTACGGCATTGTTATTTGGGTTGATATGGTATCTTATGCAGGAGGGAAGGCCCTTAGATGGTTTTGGAAGGATTAGCAATGTATTTTCAGGGTTTGGTAAAGGAAGAAGCAGGGTTACAGATAAGGTTGTAGATAAAACAACTACTACTGGGGATGAGACCACTACAACTACTCCTAAGAAAAAGAAAGGCATGTCGATAACTTTGTTGATTATTGGTGTGGTTGTTTTGACGGCGGGTATGGGGGGTGTTGCATGGAAGATTGGTAACAAGAAGAAAGAAATAAGGGCGCATAATAGGCGTATAAAAAAGCAGATGAGTGTAAATAAAGGGTTTAGAAAAGAGTTAAAGAAGCACATAAAGAAAACACTGAAGATTTTATCAAATCCTAACATTACTAAAGAAGAAAGACAAGAGGCATCGCAAAATTTAGTTAAGACTGCTAAAGAAGCTGAAGTGCTTGAAGAGCAGGTTAAGCACCTGATAGGGAGTTTACAAGATTATAGTTCACATATAGGAGGAACATAATGGCAGATAACAATACAGAAAAGGCTAAGGAAATGAAAAGAGTAGCTGAGCTTGTTAAGGTACATAATAATGTAAAGGATAATTATGAGTTTATGAAAAAGAAATTAACAGAATTTTTTACTACTTTAAAGAAGGATGAAACCATGGGTACAGCCAGATGGGTACAGAGAGGTAGAAAACAAAAAGAAGGATGGGATATTTCTAAAAATAAGGAGATTGAAAAGATTAGAAAAGGTTTAGCATTTTTCTTACAAAGGCTGGATAAGATAGAGGAGATAGAGGGAAAGATAGAAGATGAGATAACTCCAATATTAAGTGCGGTTGGACAGGCAGATCAAGCAACAGAGATTAGTGGCTGCTTGGAGAAATTGATGAAGATTGTGCATAGGTTTGATGCTGTTTGGGTTAAGAGTGTGCATTTAGAAAAAAGGAAAGGGATATTGGTTGATGTTAAAACTCTGGAAGCAATAGAAAGGGAAACTTTGGGTGGGAAGGTGTATGGACTTAAGGTTGGTGGTAAAAAAGGAATTGATATACAACTAAAAACACTGTTCAAGGCTATAGGGAATGATCCTGGAGCTATCTATCTGGAGAAGAATAGTGTAAGGGTTGATGCTCTTAAAGAAAGTCTAAAAGAATTGGGAAAGGTGAATGAAGATTTTCTTGAGTTGGTAAGCAAAGCAGTGAAGATAGAAGGGGAGGAAGAGAAACTGGTTAAGAATTTGGTTAGAGGTATGAAGAAATATAGGGAAGCTGTAAGGGTAGGCCTTATAAAACATAAAGGTATTATTAGAGGAGCTGGTTTTGAAAAGTTAAATATTTCTGAATTTGATGATGGTTTTGAGCATGTCAAGATGGATTTAGGGGTAGAAGAGGCAAGGCTTGTGAATAGCAGTATTACTCCAGGGATTGTATTATTGTATAATGAAACTAAGGAGTTAGAGAAGATTATTGAAGAGGAGAATGAATTAATTGAGGTTCTTTCTGAAAGTATAGATGAAGTAAGGGATAAAATAAAGGAACATGGCAAAACAGCTATGGAAGCTTTTGAGTTAGTGCAGAAAGGTTGGGAGGCCTTAAAGAGAATAAGGGGTATTGTTATTTCAAAAGAAGTGCCTTTGGTTAAAAAGATTGATCATGTAAGAAATGTGATGGAAAAGACTTTAGTGAATTTAAGGAAGATTGAGGCTAGGAAAAGTGGTTTAGAAAAGACGGGCAGGCTTA
>Ga0114923_10002835_pt1 | contig 11702 bp, 8 predicted proteins | sample SumtaG_FD_89578 | JGI IMG/M metagenome (GOLD analysis project Ga0114923, IMG submission 89578) | Deep subsurface microbial communities from Indian Ocean to uncover new lineages of life (NeLLi) - Sumatra_00157 metaG | ecosystem: Environmental > Aquatic > Marine > Oceanic > Sediment | place: near... | reverse complement strand
TCAGTGGACAACGCAAATCATCCTCTTTTATTGAAGATGATTTGTGCCGCTATGTTAGCACAGCGTGTAAAAAGTTGGCGCCCTGATACAGAATTGATAGAAAGTCTCTTTGAATTAGGAGATTTGGCCTGGAATCAAAGTGCGGCTTATTATTACAACATTAGTCAAGGGATAGAGCAATCACCTTATTATGTGAATCCTGAAAACACGTTACTTGAAAATGCGTCGGCTTTGATGGATGAGTTAAGAAGTTTCCAAAGTGATTTAGGTATGATCCGAGATATTGCTCGAGAGTGGTCTGAAAACGGAGGTGAATCTCCCAGAGATCAAAATTTAGTGATGCCCGAAGTAATGCCACTTATACATTGTGTGGATCAACATTGGGCTCCTGAAGTGGTGTATTTCTATCCTTACTCGGTAGTAGAAGATAAGTATACGCCCGGTTCCAGACCTTATTCGCAGTTAGTACGAGACATCTTTAGTATCACCGGTGTAAATCCGCGCCGAACTGAAGGTCGAAAGGGTCGAGTAATGAATCCTAAAACCTACAGCCCAGATCTAGAGGATAGAGTATTTACACAACAAACTCGCGAAGCTCAAAGATTATTGTTGTTGTCCCGACAATCCATAAGAGAAAGTACTTTGCCAGACTCTGAAGAGACGATTGAATTTGAATATGAAATCGGTGAGGATTGGTTAGCAGGTTTGGTAGGTACCATAGAAATAGCAGGTCGACCGACCGCATTAGCTACTTTGGACCCACGTAATATCTCTGAGTATATTGTGTTTCGCAAACCTGCAAGAGAAATGAAGTCCGCTTCACTTACTCCCAGGCAATCCGCCACAGCCAAGAAAAAGCTGTTAGCGGAATTGAAACGCGGGGTCAAATTGAACGGCGCATCACCACCGGTTAAGAAATTGTTAGGAAAGAAAGTGGTATTACGTGATGGTGTGTATTACATCCCAACTGAAAAGGGTGAAATAGATTGGAATACATACAGAAAAGGAACTCAACGTTTTGCTTTACTGGAACCTTCTGATTTAGATTTGGAGAGGTGTTTGACTTTAAAGGGGGAAGGTATTTCTAGAATAGCTGAAACTGCATTAGAAAATTTACTTCGAGATTCATCAAAAAGCATAATTCGAAGACTCTTATTCTATATCAACCAAAACTCTTCTACGATAGAATTTAACCATATATCCAGGGAAGGCGGCGGAACCAAAGATGCTGTAATGATTGAAGATGTGGGTGCTTATCAACTCTTACTTCAAATAAGCCTCTTGTATCCCGCGGTTATCCAACGCAAAATCCATAACACGCTCACATTTGAAGTGAAATTTGCTCCGGTACTTTGGGGTATACGCGGGATTGTGGAAGATTACTTGGAAAGAGATAAAACAACCGAATACGGAAATTGGCCTGAATTCTACGATCATAAACATCGAGAACTCTTTTGGTATCAGGAAGAAGGTTTGAATAAGATGTACGCTGAACAAATTTCCGGCTTAAAATCCCACTTTTTATATATGACAGTAGGTGCAGGTAAAACATTAACTGTTTTAACGTATTTGAAGTATCTCAAAGAAATAGATCAACTTCCGACTTATGTACTTTATTCCTTGCCTGCTTCGGCATTTAAGAGTGTCATCGAAGAAATAGAGGCTTTCGGATTAGACATTAATATTTTAGTTCCTTTAAAATCGATACCTAAGAATTACGATGCTGAAATGAGGAAATACAGTTCTTTAGGCTGCGAAATGAAACCTTACACTTTAAATATGATCGAACACGATCATTTGAGAGAGTGCGGTGATACGTTATCGAGTGTGATGTCTGAAGCTGTTTTCGTTTTCGATGAGGCTCACAAAGCCTTGAACGATAGCATTCGTACTTCGGTAGCTCTAAACTTATCTTCTTTAGCACAGGATACTATTGCGTTAACCGGAACACCCATTATAGACACTAAAACCTATAAACTCATTCGATGGCTTGAACGTATTGTAGACTTTGAAGTCAATGAAAAGAATTATTGGGTAGCCACTGGGGCAATGATCAAATACATCGTAAACACAAACATTCCTGTGGTAGAAGAAAGTGTGTTAGCTCAATTTAGTCCCGCAGAAGAATCGAAATATCAGAACCTTATACCGCCTAATTTAGGTGGTAAGAACACGAATCCTAAATCCTCTGACATCCGAAAAGCCACTGAAATATGTTATGAAGTGTGCACTCGTGAGATGATACAACAAACTAAAAAGTATCTCTCCAAAGGTCGTGGAGTATTTGTGGTAGCTCGAACTGCAGAGCATCAAACCGAATTGAGAGAAAAGATATTGAGTGAAATACCTGATTTGGATCCGGGAGATGTATTCCTTATCAGCAAAGGAAAGAGTTTATTATTGACTCGTGAAGCGGTAGACAAAGGCAAAGTCCGAGATTACAGGGTGGTTATAACTACTATACGTCAATCTGAAGGATACACACTAACTACATTATCCGCTATGATAACCTCCGTTTATCCATCTAATAATGCCACGAGAGAACAAATAGCCGGCAGAATCAATCGCCCCGGACAATATGCTACCGATCTTATATATGTGACGGTTCATACCGGCATACTTACTTACATTTTAGAACATCACAATGATGCTAAGAATCTTTCTGCTGTGCTTAAAACGATCTCTGATCAGATTTACGTTTGAACGCAAACGATTACATTTATTATAAAATAAATGTACCAACCTTTTACATGTGACCCCTCGCAGGGCGTATTTCGGGTAACTCTAAATCGAAAAAAGTTCGATCTCGGCGATTTCGAATGTGATCTTGCTTGCGAATTCGACTTCGATGCTTTATACAATCGACGCGTTTTGGTCTGGGAACTAAATTCGATTGGTTCAACATGTCAAGTGCGTCCGGTGCTTTTTCTACGACTTTCAACTGTGGTCTTGTAGGTGAAGTAAATCCCGAACGAAGCGGGGAATGAATGGGAGAAGAGGAGGAAGAAGAAGAAGTTAAACTGGGAGACTCGGGAACGGTTTCCGGAACATAACCTCCCAAATCTAAGAAAAAACCATCATCTTCATCATCCTCTTCTTCTCCATTTTCTTCTAACAAATTGTCCAACTTTTTCAAGTTGCTTTCGGCTTTTCCCAACAACAGTTTCTTGCCTTCTGTTCGACGACAACAAAAATAGATATTGTCTTCTACAATTAGCAGATAGGGATTTTCGTGTTCATGAGTTCGTTGACACACTTCACAAAATGAAGGTCGAAGTCTACGAAGGGAAATAATAGGCCCTTTAATGTCTCGTATCACGAAGGGAAAATTCTTTTGATCTAATATGAGTTTGGCTTCTGTTATTGTTTCTATAGAAAGATCACCTAAATCCTCATAATTTTTCTTCTTAGTTCTCTCTTCTTCGGTCTCAAATGCAGGTAAATATTCGCAGTCTTCAACCCAACTCACCAAAGATTCTTTCAGAGATTCAACTTTTAACAGATTTAATCTATTTTCGGGATCTTCATCAAAATCTATGTCGTATTTGTGTTCGAACACTTTTCCTTTGTACAACATAGGGTTTTGAAACAACTTGGGACGATTGGAATTGATTTTCTGGTGACCAAGTAAACGAAAATTTTGTCTAGAAGAATATACGCTGTGATCTACATAATTTGCAAATTCCGGTTTCATTTCATCTATAACACGTTTGTAAAAAGCCGCAGCTTGATGATGATCCGCGTGGCAATAATGATGTAATACCACATGGAAACTGCGCTTTTGCTTATCATGGTGAGCTCGACTGTGACTTTGGTAAACTAAAACATCATGAGATATATCTATATTCGTTCTTACTGAACTGCATACTTTTATAGCGCATTCTATGAGATTATCTTTTACAGCTTTCGCAAAAGAATCGAGGTCCTTATTAGAATCTAACGAATCTCCAAAATTTTCGATTTCATCTTCCTTGATGTCAATATCGAAATGGGGCTTCTGAGGAAATTTGCCTATAATGATCTCATAAAAGTTCTTTTCTGCGGGTTTGTATCGATTTTGATACAAAAAAAGTTCTACATAGGAATCGAAAACTGCAAACATACGAGAACGTTTACCATCTTTTTTTATACATTCCTTACCTACAACAATTTTGTGCTCTAGCGTTTCTTCTGGATACTCATCATTCAAACATCGAAAATATCCCGATCTAGATCGACCGGGTTGCGGTATAAGTCTGTAATACCATCTCTTACCGTTTTCAATTACAAAACTTTTGGCGTTTTGAAAATTTGGACGATCATTTGAGGATATTTCCATAGCTTGGATCGGGTTGTTCGTTCATTTAAATTCTAAATAAATTCATAATTCCTATGAAGGGCTGAATGAATACTTTATATTAAAAATTATAAAGTAAACTCATTTACATTTTAACTATATTAAAAATGATCTTAAAAATAATAAACTTTATTAAAAAATGGAATCCCGTCAAGGTATTGTAATTGCATACAATAAGCCCGATATCAAGGTCTCAGATTCGGGAGATATAGAAGTTGTACCCACTGAAGTCAGTAGATTTTTTACTCTCGAAGAAATCAAAACCATCATCGAAGCTAAAGAGCGACAAAATCTTTCTAGTAGAATCTGTTACTACAAGAAGAAAAATGCGAAAAAGCTTTTAGAGACCACAAAAAATGAATAAAATGTCAAAATGAAGACTTTTCATATATATATATATATATGAAAAGATATATACTATATCCAAAATATAAAGAACCTATTTACATATATCTCTTAGCTCTTCTTTTATTCTTTTTCGATCTAAAATATTCTTCTTTCCTTCGGCTTTCTTCTCTTCTACGTCGCCTTTGAACGCGTTTGGGTAATTCTATGGAATATTTGTGCACCATAAAATGTTCCAAGAAAGGTATTATGATGGGAATGTCTACTCCGTATACTCTAGCTACATGTTTGTATACTAGAGCATGACTCACTACCCACACGACGTCTTCCGATTCTTTGTATCCAGAACGAATAAGCATTCGAATGTGTTTGTTGATCCGATCTTCGAAATCGTCCCACGATTCGTAAATAGGCACATCATATTTCTTGGTCTTATTCGATATATCAGGGTTTTTCTTTTCCCTCTTTGAAAAATACCTCGAAAGATTATTATCAATGTATATTTCTGGGTTGAGATTGCACATTTTCTTCATTTGTTTTGAAGTTTCCAGAGTCCGTCTAAAAGGACTACAGAATATTACCGAGGGCTCTCCATACATACGTATCAATTCATAAGCTGAGTTTTCTGCTTTTCTTTTTCCTTCCTTCGTCACTTTGGGGTCGTGATGATGTGAAGGATCAGGGCCGTTGTCGTCGCTGTGACGTATAAATACAATAGTCATAGCAAGATATATTATTTTTTAATATATAGGATTAAATATACACGATATCCTGTTGGGCATTGAAAACACAATAGCTAATTATATGTTAGAGAGGATACACTGTGATGGCAGCAGCTATAATGATAACTAACAATATAATAATAACAAAAAGAGCTACATAACGATTTACTCCAGATCGAGTTTTGTCAACATTCAACACACATTCACATTCGTTTCGTTTCAAATAGTCTTCGTCTTTCAAAGCCAGCCTCAAATCATAATGTATGATGTTAGGAGTGATGCAATATGCCTCAACATTGCCCCGTTTGATATTTGAAGATAAACTTTTAGCAATAGACCTTCTCGAGTGGAAATATTCTCCATTTTTCATGGGTTTCGCCCCTAAAATCACATCTCGACCTGTTGGAGAAAAGAAAATGGCTTGTATGCCCTGTGGTGAAGAAGTTTTTACTAAATCGTAGTGAGTGTCTAAAATCCTGGTTCTCCGGCTGTATAAATGACAACGATCATTCCATTTTCCAAAATAACACACATCAAAATTACCTCGTTGAGTTTCTACTTCTTGCAAAACCACATCTAACATCTTGCTTTCCACATCACAAACAGAAGAATCTTTAATGATTAAAATGGATTTTGAAGAATGATTATCACGCGCATCTGTTAGACACCATCCAATTTGATAAGCTTCGTGCCGTTCAGTAAGACGATCTTTAGAAAGAATATCTTTATAGGGAATGTCTGGAATTACAATTCGGCAATTTTCAGAAAACAGATTAGCAACTTTTGATCGATGCTCTGTTTGTGTGTGATTCTCATCTCGGATCACATACACAACTACACTCATTTATGTATCAAAAGATTTTAGTTGAATTCAACTAAAATCTGTGCTATTTGTCATATAATAAAATTATACGAGTTCATCACAATTTATTCCAATCAATCAATTCTTCTCCCCTTTTTTCGAAGATATCATTGATTTCTTTGAAATGACCACAACCAAAAAATTCTGAATCGACGTTTCGACCAGAAGGATAAGCAGCCATCAATTTAGTTATCGCTCCACCAACAACTTCTGCTAATTTTTGAACTCTCAGACCCCAAAGCACAAAAATTACATTTTCGTTGTGTTCTACGATTCTACGGATGACCTTGCGAGTAAAACCCTGCCATATATTGATATGAGACCCAGGTTCATTTTCTCGAACTGTTAGAGCCGTGTTAAGAAAAAGTACACCTTGTCGAGCCCAATCCTCCAAACAGCCGTGTCCAGGAATTTTGAAATCAGGATAATTGTTCTTTAGTTCGGTGTAAATATTTTGTAGAGGGAGAGGAATGGCATCTGTTTTCTTTACACTAAACGACAATCCTGTGGCTCGAGGCAATCCACTTCCTAAAATTTGGGGATATGGATCTTGGCCAAGAATCACGACACGAATTTTAGGAAATGGTGTTAGTTGAAAGGCTCGAAACAAATCTTTTTGTTGGGGACAAAGTACGTATTTTTTCTTTTCTTCTTCGATAATTTCCGATACAACTTCTAGTTCAGGAGCACAATAGTCAAAAGTGGGTTTCCAACTTTCAGGTATACATTCTTCCGCAATTCTGGATACGGTCCAAGTTTCATCTGCGACAGGAATCAAACGCAATTTCGGCATCAATTTCTAATTAAAATTTTTGATAAGAATTTTGAGTATAATGGGTTTTCTTTGAAATCAATTTTTCAGTTTTATTCGTATTCTATAGGAATATCAATCTTACTTGAGTCCACTCCGGAATAAGCTACAGTTTTTCTTATAGCGTTTAAATAACTCTCAGAAGGTGGAGCTTTAGCTGGAAAAGCATCTTCGTTTCCGATGAAAGCATATACTAAATATCCATCGATACACGATATTGGTTCAAATCTATACATTCCTCGATCTACAGCTTCTACAATAAAAAGACCTTCCAAATTGATCTCTTTCTCACCCAAGTAAAATTTTTTCCCTTTTCGAGTGATAAAAGTTAAAACTCCCATCACCTCACTATTTTTGTCACGCGTTAACGATCCCACACTTCCACTCCATTTTTCCGAATGCCCAAAAAATATCCTTTTCCATCCTTCCACTAATCCAGGAGAACTGTGATAATCCACAACTTTGATTTCTTGTTTTGTAGGAGCATCTTCGATGTACCCAAAAAATCGTTTTGCCAAATTTTCCACGTTGTTTGCTCCAAACCCAAACAAATAAAATTTCTCGGGTAACATTTCAAGTTCGTCTGTGTGATAAATTATCCGTGTCATTTTCTTACAGTATCATTTATGTTAACGCAAAATAAGAATAATACTTATTCGATGTATAATCTACTTAAACTTAATAATATCTCAAAAAGAATAAAAGACAAATGAATCATCCGAGGATTCTACTTTCTCGATTGCGGATCGTGGGAGATGTGGATAGTTTAACTCCCCTATGCGTTTTAGAAGAAATTTTGGACTCACATCGTATTGGGTTTAAAAGAGGTATCATTCACCCGGAACACAGAAGATCGCTGATAAATCATATACAAAAAATCCCCGTAACTAAATTGGGTAGTCACTTGAGTTCTACGGATCTCAAAACTCTTGTGACTTATATCAATGTAGATAGAAAATGTAAATGGACCCCCAAAACACTTTTCGAGGCTTACAAGTTTTTAAACCAATTTTCTGGAGAATATACAGAAAAAGACATACTAAATTTGGTACCGGAAAAAATAGTAGCTGGAGCTCAAAATCCAGATCAAATTCACAATTTAAATGCTTGTGTGCTATACAAAATATGTAAAGCGAAACATATTATGACCTATCCCAACACCACGTTGAGTTCTATGGGGTTGGCTGTAAAACTGCTAAAAGGTGGTTCAGATATGATATACAGTGTGTTATCAAATTTTATGATTCGATCAGATCCCGAAGATATTATCAATGCTTTCGTTACCGGACAGCTACCAGAGGACAGGATCTCTCAAAGTTTAGAAGAAGTAAGTTACGAGTCCTTGAATACATATATATCTGAATCGCCTTATCTTGCTACTTCTAACCCGCCTACTAAACTAGGTGAAAGAATTATACCCATCACGAAATCGGAAGCTGTGGGCTTGGGGGCTATGATGTACCAAATCGATTTCAGCATTTCTCACTGTCCTATCAGCGAATTCAGAAAATATACAGCCTCACCGGCTCGATACATTCCCATCGACGAAACTCTAAGAGAAATGATGATTATCAATCCGGGGTTGATCGATCTTCGGTTAACTTTCAATCCTATATTTCCAAGAGAATATTACAATCAAGAAGCTCTTTTGGAGATGGCTATTTATGAAGGCTGCGATCCACAAGAAACTACATCGATGAATTGTTATGAAATGTTACAGATGTCTTATTTATTGGAAAATTTCTACGAAGGCTTGTATCCTGAAATCGAAAATTCAGAAACTCCTATTGCTTACGATGAAGTGAACGAACTGGATCCGGGTCTAATAATATGTTATGGTGTGCGACGCGAGACATTAGTAGCTTTCAACATTGAAGAATTGGTAGAACATTTCTGTTTGGTGAAAACGTTTGCTCATCCTATCAATGTTCACAGTACATTACCTCCAAATGCAATTGCGAAATTAAAGATGATCGCTCAAGATGCGGAAAGACACACAGAACAAGCCGTATTAATGAAAGGCCGACTTTTAAGAGCTATCGAAGAAGTAGAATTCTTATCCAACGAAGCCAATGCTCAGGCTCGTGAGTTTTTTGAATATTATTCACAAGCCGCCGAAACTATTCAAGAGGAAATCAAAGCAACTGTGAATGGATTGTTGTATACAGCAATGTTTATGCGCGGATGGCCTGGAGGAGATCATCCATTTCCAATACGAGAAGCTCCAGTACATGACCAAATCCGAGTAGACATTGATGTCAGTAATTCTATTGCAGAATTTGAGAAAAAGTGTCGAGATATGGGAGATGTAGGACATATGATACTTCACTTGCCTTTGATGAAATATCAAGGCGAATTCAATCTTATAGGCAGCGAAGACAACGGATACAACATTCAAGACCGATTAAATATTGTGAAATCAGGAGAAAGTACCGGTAACATGCAATCTTGCATTCGTCTCACTTCGAATATATTAGCAGCCACCGCGTATCGTTACCTTGTGTTATTAAGTGTACCAGCACCTTTTCCAATCGAAGAACTGAGGCATATTTCGTGATATACTACGTAGTTATAGTATATCTGACTTCAAACCTTTCAATTAAGAAACTTGAGCGATTCCCTGTCCTGGTATTAAATTGATCAAGGAACTCGTACCAGACCAAGCCAATATCCAACTTCCCTTAGAAGGCAGCGTGGAAGTAGTAGGAGGAGTAGGAGTAGAAGAAGTAAGTGGGAAAGAGGATAAAGTGACTCCAGTACCTGCAACCACATTCACTGCTTTATCGTTTTGGTTGGTAATGGCAAACCACTGTCCGGGTTTGGCACCACCGGTAGGGGAATTCAGGGTTATTGTACCTCCAGCCGGGAAAGTGGACGGTACCACATACAGCGTAAAATTCTTGCCGTCGATGGTTTTGGACGACGGATCCACATTCACTACTTTCCATTCCACTTCTGTCTGTTTCAAAAACTCGTTGCGTTCTGTGAAATAAAATATGTAGACAATAATGACCATAATCAGCGCAATGATTGCAATGATCAAAGCAGCCCAAACTGCTGGGCTCGTGCGACTCTGACTATTTTGTTCAGACATTTTTAAAAGCCAAGAAAATATTCAAGTGCTTCTGGGTTCCCTTTCAGATTACAAGACGTCATAAACTCAAGCAATAAATTTAGCGAAGGACATTTACAATTTTTAATAAAATTGTAAATATAGATCAAAAGGTTACTTTCGAATGAAATGTAACATGTAAGCTACATTACCTTTTTGATTCTTTTGAGGTTTGAAAATTTTGAAACTGGAGATTTTAGGATTATCAATTCGGAGTTTTATAGATTTTCTAAATTCTTGCATATCCATATTCACTGGAGCTTTGACAATGGCTAAATCCGATATATATTTTAGAACATAACCCACCGCTTCTCCAACGGCCGCTTTGCCCAATTTCAATACAAGTTTCTTTTTCTTGTAATAATCTGGTCCACCCCAAGGAGGATCAAAATAAACAAAATCGGCTTTTTGACCCCGAGCCTGCATTTGTTCTATATAGACTCTTCCATCTTCATTGACGACGTTAATAGATGCATGGGGTTTGTTGTTTAAAATGGATTTGACGTTATCAACATTCTTTTGCAATACTAAAGATGTATCTGGATTGATTTCGATTGCATCAATTGTAGCTTTGGGATACATTAGAGCAAAAAGAAAAGTATCTACTCCAATATGGGCCGTGACGTCTACGATTCTCCTCACATCCCCAGTTACATTTTCTCTAAATATCTTTTGAACTTGTTTGATATGTTGTGGCATCAAAGATGAGTAACGTGATTCTGGTACAGTTTGTATTCTGCCATAAAAAATAGGCGATTTCATCTTTCTAGAAAAATCTACGATCCACTTGGGAAACCGCGAGGGTCTTTTAGAATCAACTATATTAGGACTAGATCTCTTAGAATCAAAACGTCTGGATGTTGTTGATCTTTTCTTAAACACTCGTTTCTTACCTGTGGCTGCAAACTTTCTCAAAGAATCGATGGATTTGGGTTGTCTGCCGGCCTTTTGACCTTGCTCATTCAAACGTTTTGTAATATAACGCGAAAGCTCAACAACTTCTTTTTCACCATTGGGTTTTCCCATTTTCTCCAAATAATCCTTCAAAATAAAGGTTTCCGCTAGAGAATCGTAATCGTTTAACAATTCAGGATCGTCTATGGGAGTACTGTTCGGTGCATCCATAAAAGGATTACTGTACAACATATTGTCCCTGGACACCGTGTTGTGATAAAACAATTGTTCTTCGTGTTTTCTAGAATCCCACTTTTTCATCATATATCCATCATCTCCGCCTTTCAGAGGTATCAATCGAGTTTCTGTGGACCCTACAGGAGCCCAGGGCTGATAGAATATAGGACCATCGAAATATTCCATTTCATAAAACTCTTCAGTTCTGGGGAATGGAGTTCTAAACTTGAGGTGGGCTTCTACTGGTTTGATAATTTCTACCCATCTCTTTTGACGTTGGTTGTCTTCTACAATGCCTCTTTCGTTTTCTTCATCGGTGAATTGGTCGTAATCTCCTTTGCGAACGCGAATATCTGAAATAAAGAACACATCATGTTGATCTG
>Ga0114923_10002833_pt1 | contig 11702 bp, 10 predicted proteins | sample SumtaG_FD_89578 | JGI IMG/M metagenome (GOLD analysis project Ga0114923, IMG submission 89578) | Deep subsurface microbial communities from Indian Ocean to uncover new lineages of life (NeLLi) - Sumatra_00157 metaG | ecosystem: Environmental > Aquatic > Marine > Oceanic > Sediment | place: near... | reverse complement strand
GCAAGTGAAAAAAACACTAACGGGATTTCTGGAAGTATTGTTCGAGAATAATATACATTGTATGGAAGAATGGCAAATACTAGAGTAGTAAAAATTGCTTCAAGTTTGCCTGATAATAAATTTACTAGTAGGTATAAGAAAATTATGCTGCCAAGAGAAAATGTTATTGAAATTAGGCGAGAAAAAACATGGATTTCTAATTGTGAAGCAAGAGGAATTGTTTGGTAAAGAAAGGCAGTAAAGCCGTTGATAATGGGAAACTCGACCATGCGATAGCCTTGAGGGTTGTCTTTGCCTGAGGGAATGTTGGAAACGTCGTCGTATTTGGGGCGGAGTAAATTAATGCCTTCGTTTGTATAGCGTCGGGTCACGGCAGCAGTGTCGGCTTGTCGCCAAGAATGCCAGTCGGCAAGGGGGGTTTCAAGTTTATAAAGTCGGACAAATAATGCTAGTAAAAGAATTCCCAAAAGAAGAAGTTTTTCTAAGCGAGTCATAATTATTTGGTGGATTTTTTAGACTTTTTAGAAAGAGTGAAAATAATTGCTAAAAGCAATCCGACTAAGCTCCAAAAAGTAAAAGCAACTTTTGAAGCTTCGAAAACATCTATATAGGTGGCATTTAAAAGTAGGCCGAAAATGGCTGCTACCATGCCAACAGTGAAAGCTAAAAACAAAGGTTCTTTGATTTTTTTAAGATTTTTAAGTGAGAGGTAGATAACAAAACCAATAGTGCCGTAGAAAGTAAGAAAGCCCAACAACCCAGTCTCACCCAAAGCGCGCAAAAAGTCGTTATCAGTTGATTCTGCTTCGGTGAATTGGCCCCAACTTTCCTTGGTAATATTGGCATAACCGTAACCTAAAAGTGGATTTTGTTGAAATCCTGCGATAGCACGAGGCCAAAGGGCGTCAAAACGAATGGCAGCAGAAAGGCCGTATTTGTAGGCGTTTTCTGAATAGGTACGAGAAACGACGCGAGCGCCATCTTTGTCAACAATAGTTAAAGGAATATCTTCGTAAACATCTGCTGGTAATTGTTTGCCTCCTTCTCCTCCACCTGGTTTTTGGGGAACAGGGGGGGTGTCGGATGGAGTAGTTACTAATGAAATGTCGTCTATGCCAATATAATCATTGGGTCGATCGACGGCAGGTTTTAGCAGACCTTGACCGAATTGGCGAACTTTATCTAGTCCCAATATTTGAGAAAATCGCTCTGATAAATCACCAAAAGATAAAGCAATAAATAGACTGAATACCATCACACCCAGCCAACGAGGAATGGCCCATTTCCAACCTTTGACAAAAAGATAAATAAACATAAGAACAGTAATTGCAAGTAAATAGGCAAGAAAAGAAGTGCGTGAAGCAGAGAGAATAAGGAGCCAAAAAGCACCGACAAAAGTTAAGCCCAAAATCAATTTAGCCCAGCGATCTTTGATTATAAAGAATAAAGAAAGAAGAATGGTGAGTGAGATCATGGTATAAGCTGCTAGATCATAGTGGCCTCCGAAAGTACTTGGAACGCGGGCGTGTTCGGTAAGATATAATTTCCACCCTTTGGCAAATTCGCGATTCATGGTGGAATAAACTGGAAAGTAAAGATATTTTTGTCCATAGCCATAAAGAGTGACGCCGATCATAGCAATGACTAAGGTTGCTATTAAATATTTGGCATGAATTTTGGTTTTGATGGCTGAGTAAAAGATAAATAAAAGAGAAAAATATTCAATGCGCCTGGCGTAATGAAGATACATTTTGCCCACATGAAGGGCATTTAAGGGCAAGCTTTTGGTGATAAACATGGCAGATAAAGTAGAAAGAAATCCGACTATGAGATAGGCGGCAATCAGATAAAACAAGGGGTTTTTCCATTCTACTTTTTTTCGCAGAGCTTGGATGCTCCAAATAACGACGGTAATTGCCACTAGCAAATCTTCTAGTCTTACTCTGACTATGTATCCAGGGATGATGTCAAATAAAGGCCATTTGGGATATAGCGGGATAAAAAGTAAGAAAAAGCCAGCAAGAACTGCTAAAAAGTGATTGTCAAACCAAGTTAAAAGCTTTTTGGTAGATTTTTTTCTTTTGGACATCGGCTCTTATGATACCAAAAATGATAATACGCAAGATAGCGCCTGTTTTTAATAATAATTTAAGAAAAAGCATTTCCCAAGCGCTTTTATGCTTTTTAAAGACGTAAAGAAGACCTTTGTATTCTCCAAGCACTGCTCCTTCGCTGGAGCCTGATTTTTGGCCATGGTGGGTGATTTGAGGTTGGTTAAAATATTGAATAATCATATGGCGTTTTTTTGCTTGGTAGCAGAAATCAACATCTTCACCATACATAAAAATATTTTCATCAAAACCACCGAGTTTTTGCCAAGAGATTCGCTTAACTAACAAGGCCGTGCCGGATAACCAACCCATGTGCTGGTCTGACTCAAAAAAACTGATTCTACTTTCCTGATAGCGTTTGAAGAGGCGGTTTATAAGAGGAATGTCGTCGATAAATAACATCCATAAAGCAAGGTTTGTTAGTCTGGGTAAAAAACCTCCTTGGGGCTGGATAGAGCCATCGGTGTTGAGCAAGCGACATGAAGAAATGTCTGTATTGTTGTCTTTTGCCAGAGACAGCATGTTTGACAGTGCATTTTTTCCAACTTGAGTATCTGAGTTTAAAAAGAGTAAATATTTGCCTTTGGCTTTGGCGGCACCTAAATTGTTGGCTTTACCAAAACCAAGATTGGTTTTACTTTTGATTAATTTTACTTTGGGAAATTTGGTTTCTACCATTTTTACGGAGTTGTCTTGAGAATCATTATCAACAACAATTATTTCTGCTTTGATTGTTGATTGAGATAAATCCTCATCAACTGAAGTAAGACATTTTTTCAGATAGTCTTTGGTGTTGTAGGAAATAATAATGATGGATAAATCCATATGTAATTTATTGGAATAAACGAGGTCTACCGAGACGGTATTTGAGATCTTTTACTTTTCTTTTTCTAATTTCTTTGGCAGGTATACCACCGACAATACTCATGGGCTCAACGTCTTTACTAACCACTGCGCCGGCGGCAACGATGGCGCCTTTGCCGATAGTGACGCCAGGAAGAATGATAGCTCTGGGGCCGATGAAAACATAATCCCCTATTGTGACTGGTTTATTGATGGGATGGAAGTCGTGGCTGTCAACAGCGTGTTGACTATTGAAAATCATAACTTGAGAGGCAATATCGACGTGGTTGCCGATAGTGAGAGACGCTCGACCATCAAAAGTAGCGTGATCGCCAATAATAGTCCCTTGTCCAATAGAAATGTTTTTGGGTTGATAAAAACGGCAACCAATATGAATGGTGGATTTTTTACCTAGTTTGACTCCGGCGAGAATAAACATGATGCGACGAAAAAGATGAAATGGAACATGGCCTAAACACCAAAGGAGTGAAACTTTTAAATCCAGATAGTAATTGTAAAAACGATTGATGATTTTGTTGGTGGCTTGAGAGTAATTTAGCTGCCTACCCATACGGTCTTTAAGCGGCGATTTCATAGAGAACCTCCAATATTTTTTTAGCTGATGTTTGCCAACTAAATTTAGAAATGTGTTTTTGGCTTTTTTTAATTTTTTTAATTTTTTCTACTTGGGATAATTTTAACGCTTTTTCTAATCCTTTTCTAATGCTGGTAATGCTGTACGGGTCAACTAAAATTCCTCCCCCTCCTACGACTTCAGGAAGTGAGGCGGTATTGGAAACGATTGGAATCGTATTATATGAAAGGGCTTCCAGAGGGGGAATGCCAAAACCCTCATAAAGACCGACCAAAGTAAAGCACTCTGCCCCTGAATAAAGGGCGGAGATGTCTGCGAAATCAACAAAACCGGTCAGGCGGATTTTGTGTTTTTTAGCTGATTTATTGAGATGGTCAACAAACTCTTGGTAAAGCCAGCCTTTTTTACCAGCAATAACTAAAATTGTGTCATCAAATTTTGAAGGGAGAGTTTCAAAGGCCTTGAGAAGACGGACCAGATTTTTTCGAGGCTGAAGAGTGCCTAAATAGAGAATATATTTGCCATTGATATTGTATTTGGTTTTTACAATATCAATATCTTTGGGGGTAGGTTTTTTAAATTTTTTGAGGTCAAAGCCAGGGTAAGCAATGGTAATGCGATCTAGGGGAAAATCGTAGTAATTAGCAATATCTTTGGCGCTATTTTGGGAAATGGTGATAATGTGATGAGCGTTTTTGACTGAATAATTAGTCCAACTTGTAAGTTGAATGACGTCTTTTTTTAAAAAAAGTTGGGGAAAGCGAAGGAAGGCTAAATCCATGATGTTGATAACAGTAGGCATGGGAGAAAAACGAGGAGCATAATGACCAAGGGAATAAAAAACATTGGGCCTGTTTTTTTCAAGAGCTAGTTTTAAGGGCAAACGCCATTGGGTCCATAGTGGCTTGGGGCCGAACACTTCATATTTCCAGTTTTTTCTTGCTTTGGGTAAATCTGCAACCGGATCATCTCTTAAGTAAATAATAAATTGGTTAAAATGATCGAGCTTTTCAATGTTTGACAAAATCTCGAAAGCGTATTGGTTGCTACCAACCCTACTCAAAACATTGGCTTCGTTAGCATCTATTCCAATAATCATAGGTTATTTAATTTCTAATGCTCTCTGGTAGACTTTGTGTGTGTCTTCGGCTGTTTTTTTCCAAGCAAATTTTTCAAGTTGTTTTTTGCCTTTTTGGATCAAGCTTTGGGATTGGTTAATAGCTTTGCTAATGCCTGCAGCAATAGAATTTATTTGAGTAGGATCAACTAAGACAGAGGCATTGCCTGCAATTTCTGGCATGCTGGAAATGTTGGATGTAACAACTGGTGTTTGATGATAAAACGCTTCTAAAATGGGAAGTCCAAAGCCTTCGTAAAGTGAAGCGTAAACTAAACATTTTGCTTCTGAATAAAGAGTAGCCAACTCTTTACCTTCAATAAAACCAGTAATGATTAATTCTGGCTGAGGTTCGATCTGAATAAACCCGGGTTTGCCAACTAAAACTAGTTGATACTCAGATTTGTATTCTTCCCAAGATTGAATAATTCTGTCTAAATTCTTTCTTGGTTCTTGAGAGGCGACTGCAAGAATAAAAGGTTTAGTTATTGAATACTTTTTTTCTACTTTTTTCACGTCTTCTTTCTTTATTTTCATGTTACTTTCTAAAGGAAGTGCTTCGTATACAACATGTACTCTTTTGGGATCTATTTGCAGCAAACTAACAATATCTTTTTTGGTAGCTTGCGAGACTGCAATGATGGCTGAAGCTTCTTTTTTGATCCACTTGAGGGATTGTTTATGATGGCTGACAATTTCGGGATGGGTTTCTTTGGGAAATTTAATGGCTGAAAGATCGTGAATCGTGGTCACTAATGCGGCTCGTTTGGTGGCTGGAGTATACCAATCCCAACTATGGAATATGTCTAAATCTCCAGTATAATTTTCTATGGGTAAATGAAGAAGGTTGAAAAAAAGACTTTGGAGTTTGGGTGGCATAGAGTGAATGCTTAAAGTCACGTTGCCTGAAATTGATTTAGCAAATTTTTCGAGTTGTTTTTTTAGACGCAGAGAGGAGCCGAACAAAACATATTCTTCTTGAGAAAATTGGGTAGTTAAAGATCGGGTTAAGTTGGACGTGTAGCGAGACACACCAGTGCCATAAGGAACGGAAGAAATGTCTATACCGATGCGCATAAGAGTATTATATATCTAGTTGGGCTTTTTTAGAAAAAATTAGTGGAATTGTAGCAATTAGGCCAGGCATAAATAATATTCCCCAATAATCAGTATGAGCGCCCGTAATTATGAAAGGGATGGTAATAAATAAACTCCATGAACTAGCCAGAAAGTAATAAAGATAATGATTTATCGGTTTTTTAAGTATATTAATAGTAAGACTGAGGGCGGATATTAGAATAATAATTTGATTAATTTTGTGCTGAATTAATGGATAGCGACGCATGAGAAAGGCAGTGATTTTAAGGAAACTAATTTTTTGAAAACCATGAACTCTTTTCGTGATCGAATTTAGTATGTTGCCAGTAGTTTGAATGTTTGTTGCTAAGACTACAGATTTATAGTGTTGATTAAAAAATAAAAGGAAAAATAAGATGATAAGCAAAAAGTAGCGGCGGTGTTTTTTAAAAAATAAAGAAAGAATAAAAAAAGCGACGATAGGAATAATCATCTGCTCTCTGATTAAGCAAGAGAGAAAAAAGAAAGGCCATGCCAAAAAAAAGCGACGATAAATAAAAAGAAAAAGAGCAAAAATTAAGACAAACCAAGCCCACCATTCGGTTAACAAAAATGAGGTTTGGCAAGTTAGAGCATCATAGAAGTAAGGAAGTAGTAATATTGGGCCTAAAAATGCAAAAAGTAGGTTGGTAAATTTTTTATTGATAAAGAAAATGCAAGCAAATGAAATAAAAGTGAGAAACCAAAAAAGACGAACTATTTGATAACCGTCTGCTGCAAAGATTTTCCAGATGAAAAAAATAGTAGGAAGTCTCCAAGCAAAAACATTGGTATCTAAAGTAATATTCCCCTCTTCTTTTTCAACCGCAAGAAGTTGGGCTTGGTAATAAGAGAGTCCTTGTTTTTGAAGGTAAAAACTTTTTAAATATATTTTTTCATCTGTGGTATACATGTTGTCTTTTGGTTCTGATAAATCAAGAGAGTAAAAAGTGTTGGTGATTAAATTGGCAAAAATCAAACAAAGAATGAGAAAAACAGCAAGAAGAAAATACTTATTCATTGGTTTTGAAATTGATTATGAAAATATGGCGATAAACAGGTGATTGGTTGAACAAGCGTAAAAATGGAATAAAAAAGATAAGAATTTTTCTAAAAAAAATGTTTACAAGAAAATTTTGGCTAATCCATCCCCTCATAAGCCAGAAACGTACTTTAAGATTAATGTTGGGAGTGATAGAAGTGGTGATAGTTTTATTGTTTGCTTTAGCAGCGTTTTTGATTGTAGTGAGAATATCTTTTTTTTCTGGCAAGCCGAAAGTAATTTGTTCTTTTAAGAATGGATGGTGCTTTCTATGTTTTTGCTGATAGATTTGATCAAGCTGCTTATCTTGAAAATGAGCCAATTTGCCAGTTGGAATACCAATGATGACCTTTTTATTGGCAACACGCAACATTTCAGCGATAGCTAGTTGGCGTTTTTGAGCTGGTAAATGTTCCAACATGTCCATACTGATGACAACATCGAAAGAATTGTTTGGCTTTGGAATTTTAGTTGCAGAAGATTTGAGACGCTGCATTTGTGGCCAAGTAGGACCAGAAAAATTGACATCTAAGCCGGTAAATGGGCGTTTTAAGTAAGGACCGATGCCAAGAGAGCCTGATCCGACTTCAAGCACTGATTGATTTTTGGATATTTGTTTAACAACTGGTAGGTAGCGAAGAGCTAAAACTGGATGCCAGCGGTTTACAAATGGAATTTGCATTAATTTAAAGCGAATTTTGGAGATTTTTGATAAATGTGAATAAAACCAACTCCATGAAAATCTTTTTGTTCGATTTTACTAAACCCGTTTTCTTTAAACCACTGAAGTACTAATCTGTTAGGGTCACTTAAATCCATTAAATATTCAAACACAAATACTGTGTCTGCGCTTAGGGCGGGTTGGAAAAGAGTGTTTAAATCTGTATTGGTTGTGGTAAGCAAAGTTTTGGTTGTGAGAGTAGTGGTTTGGTTGGTTTGATACCACTGCCATGGAGCAAATGGTTTAGGAAACGCAAAAATAGCAAATGAGTGTTTACTCGCTTTGGATTCGGTATAAGAAATTGCCTGGCGCCAATTCTCGCGTTGAAATTTGGGAATTGAAAGATAAAGATAAGAAGAAATAAGATTAGTAAAAATGAGAATACTCAAAGATGCGGTTTTTACTGGTGATGGTTTTAAGGCAGAATAGCCTATGGCGGCTAAAATATAGATTGCAGGAAGGATAAAAATTAGGCGGAAGTAAGAAAGAACAGGAAAAATAAAAGAAATAATAAAAGCTAATACTGTTGGAATTATTAACCAAGCAAAGAAGAATTTTGTTTTGAGAGAATGTTTTTTAAAAGCCTGATAGAAAAGAAAAGAGTAGAAAAGAATTAAAGGGATAACTGCTAAAGCATATATTGTATTGTTGTTGATTGAAACTCTGCCTAATAGGAATTTAACTGGAATTAGCAATAAGTTTTTAAGGGTAGGTCTTCCTAAAATATTGCCCCAAAAGGTAGGAGCAGTCTGAAAACCATTGCTGAGCTGTTTAAGAAAAGTGGGAAGCCAAGGGATTAGTATTGATAAGGATAAAATTAAATGAATGATGGTGCGGCGATAATTTTTTGAACATAAAACAAAAACCGGTAATATAATAAGAGTGAGATAGTGAGTACTTATCATAGAGGCTGTAGATAGAATAAAGCCGACTTGAAGTTTTTTGGATTTGTTTAATCTTAACTTGAGAAAAAAAAGGGCAGAGAGAGAGGAAAAAAATAAAGCAAGAATATACATGCGAGCTTCCTGAGAGTAGTAAAGATGAAGTGGAGCGGTAGCAGTTAAGATTGCAGCCAATAATGCAGCTTGAGTTTTTGGAAAAAGATGATCGACGATTAAAAAAACGATAATTATTGATAGGGTACCAAAAATAATTGATGGGAGGCGTAAAGTAATTTCATTAATTGGAACTGCTAGAGACCATAGTTTTATAAGAAAATAGTAAAGTGGTGGATGAAAGTCTGTTGGTGCAAAGTTGGTAACATAGTGATTAATAGAATATCGAGTTTGAAGGGCAGTAATGGCTTCGTCAAGCCAAAAACTTTGATTAAGATTTATTAGGCGCAAACCAAAACCAAGAATGAGAATAAAGAGGAGAATATATTTTTTATTTAGCATGATTGCTGGTAAAAAATGATTCAATAATAGAGACAAAAATTGCTAAGTCATAGTATAGCTTGAAAACAAAAAAGCCAGATTTTTTAAATTTAATTGATTTGATCAGAGCAATTATTAAACTGACTGGTAGACTGGCTCGACAAAGGGCGATGAGTTTTCCCAATATTTGAAGTTTATAGCGGCGTTTACCAATCCATTTGGCTTGCTGCCAGATTTTAACAAAAGTGTCTGGGTTGTGGTGATAGCAGGTAGCACCAGGAGCAGCTTGAGCTAGGTAGCCTAGCTTTGCTGATAAAGTCCAATCGTCGGTGTAGCCAATGGGGCTGAATCCTTCCACTCTATTGAATTCTGTTTTTAAAATGGCTCGAAAAACTTTTGCCTGATTGGGATGATGAGGTGGAATTCGTCGATTGGTGGCAATTCCTTGTTGGTAATTCCAAAAACGCGCGAGCGGCTGTTCCCAGTTTGATACTAACTCCTCTTTGGCAAATGTGCCTTTAGCTTTATTTTTTATTATTGGCTCAATAAGCTTTTGAATATACTTTGTATCAAAAGTCATGTCTGCATCAACAAAAACTAAAATTTTTCCTCTAGCTTTTTTAGCACCCTTGTTCCTGGCTGATCCTGGTCCTAGGTGGCGTTGTTTAATTAGAGTAATATCTTGGTGTTGTCTTACTTTTTTGACAGTGTCGTCAGTGGAGCCATCGTCTACAACAATTATTTCTATTGGTATGGTTTGTTGTTTTAAAGAATCAATGCAAGAGAGAATGCTATCTGCTTCGTTATAGGTAGGGATGATAATTGAAACTTTACTCATGATTTATTGATTGTAAATAGATACTGCCTAGCTCTTGATAATTATTTTTATTAAATTTTTCTGGAATATATTCTTTAATTATAAACTGATAATCAGCTTTGGGCAGAGATTTTGTTTGATCAAAATTTAAATAGGAAATATTGCGGTCGGCATAAAAGGCAGTGAATTTACTAAAATGCATAGAATAAACTAAAGAATGGCCAATTATTTTATCTGTAATTTGAGTTTGTTCTTTTAATTCTTGGCCAACAAGGTTACCAATAAGATGCATTTTGGTTGCTTCTAAGGCTTTTAAAAATTCAAGTCGTTCTGTGAAAGTAAGAATTAAAACTATAGCTATTATTAGATTGCTGAGGAATATTTTTTTTGATTTATGCAAATATTGCTTTAACAAATAAATTACTGAAGTTGAGGCAATTGCAATCCCAGGAGCTAAGTAGAAGATTAGATATTCGTGAATAAAAGCTGCGTTTCTAAAAATTGCTGCATAACTGATGCCATAAATTAAGAGAAGTATAACTATGCCTGATTTTACTTTGTTGGATGTTTTTGCAAAATAAAATAGGAAAATGGCTGTAAGAGCAACCTGAATTCTGGTGAAATATGCCAATGACCATTGAAATTCTTGTTTAATAAACCCAAGTGGAGTGAAGCCGTAGATTTGTTGCTGGTCTGAAGATAGAAAATTAAGACGAAATTTTAATACATCCACTATGCCTCCGCCTAAAGGATTTCCAGTAAGAAGGTAAACGTGAAGTAGATGGAGAAAAAAAATAAGGACTGATGATAAAAAAAGTGGTAAAAAAGGCTTTAAATTTACTTTTTTTGAAACTATCCAGTCGTAGATAAATAAAAGAGGAATTAAGAAAAATCCTGACCAGCCAATTAACTGGAGCGCAATTGAGCTTAAAAAAAATCGTCTCCAATTTTTGCCTGTTTTTTTCCAGTCAAGATAAAAATAGATTACAAAAAGAGCTAGGGCAGTAATAATGGGTTCATGAACCGGCATTTTGCCGAAATAGCGAAACATGGGAGTTGAAATCAAAAAAATTGAGGCAATAAATCCGGTATTTTTGCCAATTAATTTTTCAGATAGGATAAATGCGAGAATTACTGTTAAGAGAGAAAAAATAATTGCTACTAACCTAGCTGACCATTCATAAATACCAAAAAGCTTAAAGCTAAGTGACAAAAGAAGAGGAAAGGTGGGAAGGTAGTGAGTGTTGAAAGCAAAATTTTCTGGTAAAACTATACCTGCATTTTCGACTTGACCCAGTTTGGTGGTAATAAGGCCGTATCGTAAATAGTTTCGAGCTATATTGGAGTATTGGACTCCATTCCAGCCATGATGACCAATAAAAGGCTTGCTAATGTTTTGAGTTAAAACAATGGTGGCAATAAAAAGACTGATAATTAAAAGCGGAAATTGTTTCATTCTTTAATTATTTGCTGGAATAGCTTGAGGTATTGTTTAGCAATAATTTGTCTATCGTATTGTTTGGTTTGTTTTATTAATTGTGATGTTTGAGGTTTGTTTTTAAGTGCTTTGTTTAAAGCAGTTGCGTATTTGTCTGGATTGGTTATATCAGTATAAATCGCCATCTTTCCCAGAAGAGAGCGGCGTAGAGGATCGTCTGTGGTGACTATTGGAAGACCACAAGCCATTGCTTCGATAAGAACCCGACCAAAAGCTTCCTGAGGCTCACTGGCAAGAGTAAATACGTCACAAGCTGTGTAAATTGTGGACAACTCTTGATAGGTAGAAGTGATAATTTTAAACCTGTCTTTTAAGAGTTTATGGCTAAGCTGAGTAAGAGATTCTTTTTCTTCACCGTGACCAACGATTAATAATGAGGCGGATTTGAGTTTAGATACGGCTTTAATAACAGCATCAATGCGTTTGTATTTGGTGAAAGCGGCAACAGTGAGAATAATGGGGTGGG
>Ga0114923_10002832_pt1 | contig 11708 bp, 8 predicted proteins | sample SumtaG_FD_89578 | JGI IMG/M metagenome (GOLD analysis project Ga0114923, IMG submission 89578) | Deep subsurface microbial communities from Indian Ocean to uncover new lineages of life (NeLLi) - Sumatra_00157 metaG | ecosystem: Environmental > Aquatic > Marine > Oceanic > Sediment | place: near... | reverse complement strand
GAAAGATTATGGCAAAAATACATAATTTATATGGATTTAAGAAAAAGAGGATATATTGTCAGGACAGGCTTTGGGGGTGGTATTGAGTTTCGCGTTTATAAGAGAGGAGCTGATTTTGAAAATGATACTGCGAAGTATTTAATTTACCCCGTATTTGAAGGGAATCCTATAGAATTAAGAGATTTAGATAAAATGTCCCGAGTAGCATTAGGGTCACGTAAAGATTTGATAGTTGCAACTGTAGATAGATTGAGTAAACCAATTTATTACAGTGTTAAGAAATTTCAAATATTGAACAAGGAAGAGAGAAATGAACAATGAAAGATAAGTTTGTATGTGATACTCCCTTGATATTCAACGGGTTAATCCTTGATCTGATTGAAGATGGTGAATTGGGTGAGAAGACTTTACATTTTTACTAAAATCTATTAATTCATTTGATTTTAATAAATGCTTAAAAATCAATACTATTATATTTCTATTTCTTTATTCTTAGCACATATATATGAGTTGGATTCTCTTACTTTATATAATAATTTTTTCACAATTCAGAGTTAAAGAATAGAGATTAATGCCTTCTTTTCTTAATCTTATCATTTTTTATGAGTCCAAAATAATCTTCGTGGTCCTTCTATATCTTCTTTAAAAATCATCAAAATCAGAATTTAATATTTGAGATTTGAAGTATCCTTTTAAGTGACATATTTGTCGTTTTTAGATTCAATTTAGGATTTATACATAAATTTAAATATAATTTCTATCTTGTTGTATACTGCTTTATTGTCCAATAACAGAATTTATTTCTAAATGGGTTAAAAGGGTTATTCTATGAGTAGAAATAAACAACTTAAATTTGAAAATTATGCTACAGAAGATTTAATTTCTAATATTCTTAATAATGTTCACTATCCAATAATTATCTTTAATCTAGATTTATCTACAAATTTTGTCAACCTTGCATTTGAAGAATTAACAGGATTTTCCAAAGATGAAATTATTGGAAGGAAAATGCCATATCCGTGGTGTCCTGAAGAATCTATTTCAGAAACGATATTAGAATCTCAAAAGGACTTTTATAAAGGAGTCGTTAAACATGATAAGCTTTTTAAGAAGAAAAATGGTGAAAAATTTTGGGTAGAGGTAACAACAACACTATTAGCAAATGAAGAAGTTAGCTATTTGTTGTCAAATTGGGTTGATATCACTAAACGCACGCAAAAAGAGAATGAACTTAAACATGCCAATTCTGAGCTCGAACAAATATTTAATATTGCAATTCCAATGTATGTAATGGATAAAAACTATAATATTGTCAATGTGAATAATCAATTCTGTTCTCTTTTTCACATGGATAAAGACAAGATAATTGGTAAAAAATGTTATGATGTTTGGAAGGGACATTTATGTAATAAACCGGAATGCACAATGAAACAACTATTAAATGGTAGGGACAGTTATGAATACGAAATTGATAAAGAACTCTGTGACGGAACAAAAATATCTTGTATTGTTAGAACAATTCCATATTTCAATCTAGATGGTGAGATCATAGGAAGTATAAAAACTTTTATAAATATTTCCGAGAGTAAGAAAGTAAATAATGAATTAAGACAAATTAAATGGCTTCTTAAGCCAACATCTATACAAAAAGAAATCTATCAACCAATTTATGGCGATTTAAGCGAACTTAATACTTGTCGTTTGATATTAGATTTAGTTGGGAAAGATGTTCTATCTGATATAGTGTATGATTTTCTTGATTTACTGGGTACATCCACTTCGATTTATGAGAAAAATGGAGATTATGCTCTTGGAATGTTTAATTCAGGATGGTGTCGAAGCCTTGATCATGCCTCACGCATATTATGTGAAACTGATGATAATAAAGAAGCCTTAAAATGTGGTAAGTGGCTTTGTCACAAATCTTGCTGGGAAGAGGCTTCAAAAATATGTATTGAAACAGGCAATCAAATTGATATCGAATGTCAGGGTGGTATCCATCTTTATGCGGTTCCAATAAGAGCAGGAGATAAAATTATTGGTAGTATCAATTTTGGATACGGTGATCCTCCTAAAAATCCTCTGAAATTACGAGAAATCGCAGATAAATATAAATTAAGTATAGAAAAACTCTTTGAAGTATCTTATTCATATAATTCTCGTCCACAATATATTATAGAGATTGTTAAGAAAAGAGTGATGATTGCGGCAAAGATTATTGGAGAAATGGTCAAACGCAGACAAACAGAATTAAAACTAAAAGATTCTAAAGAAAGATATCGCGATTTATTTGAAAATTCGCCCGTTTCATTATGGGAAGAAGATTTCTCTAACATAAAGAATTATATTAATCAACTAAGACTGTCAGGAATTAAAGATTTTGGTACTTATTTCAATGAGAATCCGCAAGAGGTTAATAAATGCTCATCAATGGTGAAAATAATTGATATCAATAAAAAAACTTTGGAGATATATGGGGCAGAAAGAAAAGTAGATATCTTGGGGGGTTTAGATAAAACATTTACTAAAGAAACGTTTTCAGTTTTTAAAGAAGAATTAATTGCTCTTTCAGAAGGAAAAACCAGATTTGAAACAGATGCTATAACTAAAACACTACAAGGAGATCCTATTTATATTTCTTTATTATTGGAGATAGTTCCAGGTTATGAAAAAGATTGGTCAAAATTATTAATTTCAATCATAGATATAACAGAGCGTAAGAAAGCAGAAGAGAAATTAAAATTTCAAAACGAATTTGAAAAAATTATTTCTCAATCTCAAGCGAATTTGATTAATTCTCCAAATGATTTAATAGATGACGTAATAACAAGCATGTTAAAAGAATTTGCTTTATTTATAGGTGCTAAGAGATGTTCATTATTTATTCTTTCTGAAGATCTAAAAACAATTACTAACACTCACGAGTGGTGCGTAAATCCTCAAGATTCCCAGATCAAGGATATCCAAGAGTTACCTTTTGAAACATTGGGTTATTATCAAAAATTACTCTTGAGAAAGGAAAAAATAATTATCACTAATATTAATGATTATCCACTCAATGCTTTAGAGGAAAGAGAATGGATAAAAAAGCATGGTTTTCGCTCTTTATTATTTATCCCGATGTTAAACAAGAATAAACTTTATGGTGCGATCGGATTTGCTAGTGAAATAGATAAATCTATTATATGGCCTTCGGAATTTGCAGAATTGATGAGCTTCGTTGCGGATATTTTAGTTTCCACTTTAGAGAGCAGCAAAGCAGAACAACAATTAAAAGAATCTGAAGAAAAATTCAGAACAATCTCCGATCAATCATTAGTGGGCATAGTAATTGCCCAAGATGGAATTATCAAATACTTCAATAAACAAATGGAAATATTATCGGGATATACTATGAAAGATTTGAAAAATTGGAAAGTTGGAGAGTTTCTTAAGATAATACATCCAGATTATAGGGAATTTATTGCTGAACAATCAAAAAAAAAGCAAATGGGATTAGATGATGTTTTAGATCAATACGAATTTCTTGGAATTAAGAAGTCGGGAGAATTTATTTGGGTAGATGATTATTCCAAAACTATTACATATGAAGGAAAACTCGCAGTTTTAAGCATACTAGTCGATATAACCGAGAAGAAAGAAGCAGAGCAAAAATTCAAAGAATCTGAAGAAAAATATCGAGAATTAGTTGATAATGCTAATAGTATAATTTTAAAATTGGATAAAGAAGCTAATTTTACGTTTATAAATGAATTTGGTGAAAAATTTTTCGGTTATTCACAAGAAGAATTAATAGGAAACAGTATCCTTGGAACAATTGTTCCTAAAACCGAAACTTCTGGTAGGGATTTAGAAAAAATGGTCAATGAAATTTCTCAGCATCCTGAAAGGTTTGAGAAAAATGAAAATGAAAATATAACGAAAGATGGAAAAAAAGTCTGGATCTCATGGGCAAATAAACCTATTAGGGATGAGAATGGGAACCTAAATGGAATTTTGTCTGTCGGTACTGATATTACAGATAAGAGAAAAATTGAAGATCTAATACAAAAAGAGAATAAGAAACTCAATGAAATCAATCAAATCAGAAAAGATCTGATTAATCGAGTTTCCCATGAATTAAATACTCCCCTGGTTTCGATATATAGTGCTTCAGAACTTCTTTTAAACTATTTTGATGGGCAGATGAACGAAAAAGTTTATGATTATATTAAAATTATAAACGATGGTGGAAAGAGAATGAAAAATCTAGTAGATGACCTGCTTTATGTATCAAGGTTAGAAGCTAAAAAATTAGTCATAACAAAAAAGGAAGAAAATATAGTTAAGATTATAAAAAATTGTCTATTTGAATTGAATCCTTTTGCAATAAATCGAAAAATTTTTTTAACCCCATATTTCCCTAAAAAGTTATTTTTGGAAGTTGATAAAGAAAAGTTTAGAGTTATTGTTACGAATATTCTATCAAATGCTATAAAAAATTCTTTTCCAATGGGAAAAGTGACTCTTTCTCTAGTAGATAATGATGAATATGTAGATTTAATCATTAAAGATAAAGGAGTAGGATTAACTGACGAAGAAAAACAAAAGCTTTTTAAAAAATTTGGAAAGATAGAAAGATATAGACAAGGATTGGATATTGATACTGAAGGATCTGGTCTTGGATTATATATTACGCAAGAATTAGTTAATTTGCATGAAGGTGGAATTTTTGTAGAGTCAAAAGGAAGAAACCAAGGAACAACATTTACAGTGAGATTAAATAAGAATAAATTGTTGCATGAAAATGTCTATTAAAGATCTAAAGATAATCAGATAATATCTCTAACTTTTTAAAATCAAAAGGCTTCAAAAAAAAACCATTTGCTTTTGTTTCAGATAGTTTATTTTCAACTTCATCAACAGGAATAGCAGTTATGTAAAAAACAGGAATATTTTTGAATTTAGGATTTGATTTTATCATTTTACAGATCTCAAAACCACTGATATCAGGTAAAATAATATCTAATAATATTAGTTTTGGCTGATATGTTTCTATTTCTTCTATTGCATCCCATCCAAGTGTCACAATCTTAAATGAATATTTTTTTATTTCTAAGAAACCTTCTAAAACCTTTATCGTGTTATAATCGTCATCAACAATCAAAATGCTATAATCTTGGTTTTCATGTTTAAAATCCTCAGATATATTATTAATTATTTCCTCAAGAATCTTGCTTTGATCAAAAATATCTTTTATTTTTTCTAATAAATCCCAATCTGCTTTATCTTTATAATTTTCTATTATTAATTGTGAGAACCCTTTTATTAAAGTTAAGGGTTCTTTTAAATCGTGCGTAATTTTTGATATTGACTTTGTAAAGGAGGGTGTTTTTAATCTTATATCGATAAAATAGTCAACTGCCTCTCTGATTAACATAGATAAAGAAGGATAAGCATATTCTTTTATATAATTTAGCCAATTTTCTTTCATTTTTTCTGAAACTAAAATTGTAACTCTCTCCTTTTCTTTTTCACTAATATTTTGTCCTTTTTGCCATTTTTTAAAACTTTCTGTTATATTACCGCGCCATATAGCGGATTTACCTGTTTCTTTTTCATATTTCTCCATTTCGTCAGTCTTTTCTTGATTTCTATTGATAAAATTCCCCTTAGTGTGAACTGTTGTAAATATTGAATTTATTTAATTATAATATATTTTTTGAAAATTATAATTATCTTACAATTTAAATAATCAAAAAGATAATAAAATTACTTCTATATATTGAAAAAAATTAAGAATTTTTCATTATCCTCGTATTTTTCTTGATGTTATCGGATTCCCCGAAATAATGAAATATCTTTAAAGAGCTTGTTATATCAATCCATTGAAATCTCCTATGCTAAAAATTGCGTTAATATTTAAAACATAAATAAATAAATAAAAAAAAAAAATTAGTTTAATTCTTCTAATATTATTTCATAAGCACCTTGAGACAATAAAAAGCTAGAATGGAAAATAAATTCCATTCCAGCCATTATTGCTTTTAGGTTTACATAAATATTGGAAGCATAAAAGATTTATAATTAATTTAATAATGAAAAAAATTTGAGAGTTTTCACTCTCTCTGTTTATTTACTAATAACTTGTTCTTTATTCTCTTCCTTCTGAATTTTAAACACTTTTAATTGGTCATTTAGATCTTCTGCAAGTGTTCCCAACTTATTTGCTGTTGATGAGATTTCTTCCATTGAGGCAGTTTGTTGTTCAGAAGAAGCACTAATTCCCTCTAGGGCTTTAGAGTTTTCCTGACTTGACACAGTAGTTCTTTCAATGTCTTCTGTAATTATCTTAATCAATTCTACGGTTTTTTCTATCCTTGTTGTGATTTCTTCAATTTTGACGGCGGTTTCACTTACAGCATTTTGCGATTCTTCTGCTAATTTTCTAACCTCATCAGCTACAACTGCAAACCCTCGACCTTGTTCACCTGCTCTTCCCGCTTCAATACTAGCATTTAACGCTAGTAAATTAGTTTGCTCTGAAATGGAAGTAATGATGTCCATGATATTATTTATACTTTTGGACGATTCCTTAACTTCTTGTGAATGCTCTTGAATCTCATTTGCCATTTTGTTAAGATTGATAAGAGAGTTAACTTGGTCCTGAGTATTAGATGAAACTTCTTGTGTTGATGAAGAAATCTCTTCTGATGCAGCGTTTACTTCGCTAGAACTTGCAGATAATTCGGTTGCGATATTCGAGACATTTACACTAACATCTTGAGAAGCTGAAATTATATCTCTTAAATTATTAACCATTATGTCGAAAGAACGACTTAACACACCTAATTCATCCTTCTTCTCTTTAATTTCTCCAATATCCCGCGTAAGATCCCCCTTTGAAATATACTCTGAAGATTCAACCAAACTATTAATAGGCCTTACTGTTGCACGTATGGTTGTAAATCCTACACCGACTCCAAGAACAATTGTAATGCATAATAAAACAATAACAATTACTAATGCAAAAGATACAGCGTTTTCTGCAACTCTTATTGAGGCTTCGATGCGATTGTCCAATTGAGTAATAATCTCAATCACGTCTGCTTTTAATTCAGGATATTCGATATGAACTTGGTCAGAATTAGTTTGCATTTGATCAATCAAACCGAATAAACCGGTATCAGCAGTTTCAAGTAAAGCTTCAAAATGAGTATGCCAAAGATCTATATCAGAGACTAAAGAAACATTATTACTTCCAGCTAAAAGAGCTGAGACACAATTTTCAAAATTTGTACCTGTATTTGCGAATTTCTGACGTGTTACTTCAACTGTTCCTTCAATGTAATGATGCATCATATGAACTTGATAATCAAAGTGGTATTTTAAAGCACTAGCATTTAATATCATATCAATATCTACTTCTTGAGAAATTAAATCATCAATATCTTGAAGCCATCCTGGAAAATCTTCATGAATTTCATCAGAAATGTCCCAAACTGAATCCATGATATCAAAGATACCTGTATTATTTGATACTAATGATGTAATACTAGTAAAACGAGACCTAATTTCTAATAACTCCGCTTCATTCCCAGGAACTAAGGTTTCCAGAATCTGTAAAGATGCATCAAAGTCAGTTGTATGTGAATCAAAAGCCTCTCTTGTTCCTGTTGTAGTTCCTTCTACATAGTGATGCATCATATGCACCATGTAATCAGCATAAAATTCCATTTCTCTTGATTCTTCACCTACGACCATATGTATGTTAGCAAGTTGGTTAGTATTCGTATTCAAACTCATTATTTGAGAAAGACTTAAAAAACCAACTACACCTGTCAGGACTATTAAGCTAGTAAATCCAATAACTAATCTATTCCTTAATTTCAATTTTATCACCCTTTTTTTTAAAATTTGTCCAATATTGTTTTAATAATAAACTCAAAATTTCAGTTATCATTTTTGTTTTTATTATTTAGATTTTGTTATAATTGATTTAGTCTTGAATGATAACAGAATCATTTAAACATTATAATAAACTTATGTTATTTAAATATTCATTTTTCAAAAGAGGTTTAATTATAACGAAAACATTTATAAATTATAATCATTATCTAGATTATCATCATCATTAGATATAAATATTCAAAATAATGAATGTTACTCAATTTGATTTGGAAAAAAAGATTCAAATTATTAAAAACATCTTAGAGTTGTTTTTAGAAATTATAATTGCATTAAAACCTATACTTGAAAATAAAATTTATAAAGCAGATATAAAAAAGAAAGGCACTCTTCATAAATTAGCAAATTTATTTGAAGAAGTTTCAGAACTCTGTAAAGGTTTTGGATTTCCTTTCATTTCTGATGAATTTTTAGAAGATCTTAAAAACTAGATTTTTAAGGACAAATGCTTTATTAATAAATTTATACCGAGTTATATTATTTTATAATATATAAAACATAGAAGAAAGGTAGCTATAAAGAAAAAAACTTAAAATTTTGAAAAGAATAATGAAAGGGAATATGCAAGATAAGTTTGTGTGCGATACTTCAGTAATATTCAATGGTCTCATACTCGATCTAATCGAAGATGGAGAATTAGGTGAAAATCCAGAAATTTTAATTCCTAATATTGTTATTGCTGAAATTGAATATAGAACAAATATACATAAAGAAATTGGATTTTTTGGTTTAAATGTTCTAAAAACTTTACGTGAATTAAATGACCTGAATAAGATAAAGCTACAAATTGCGGGAAAACGCCCAACTAGAGAAGAAATAAAAATGGCACCAGGAGGGGAGCTCGATGCTCTAATAAGAGAAATCACGTTAGAAAATAATGCTTCATTAATAACTGCTGACAGAATTCAAGGTGATGTTGGAATTTTCGAAGGGTTGGATGTTTTCTTCGTGAAGGAGAGAGGGATCCATAAACCACAAGAACCTCTTTCTCTTAAACTATTAGAATATTTTGATGATAAGACAATGAGTGTACATCTTAAAAGGAATCTACCTGCCTATGCTAAGAGAGGATCACCCGGGAATTGGCTGTTAGAAAAGATTGATAATGAAGTAATTACCCCTAAGCTCATTGAAGATATTGCTCTTGAAGTAATTGAGAATGTACGGGAAGATGATCACTCTTTTATTGAGATTGAGAAAATCGGAGCAGTAGTAGCTCAATTAAGAGAATTCAGAATAGTTATTACTAGGCCACCCTTTTCTAATGATGTAGAGATTACTGCAGTTAGACCACTTGTGAGTTTGAAGCTATCTGACTATTCTATTGATGCAAAATTACAAAACAGGTTAGAAACAGCAGAGGGCATTTTAGTATGTGGATCTCCAGGAGCGGGAAAGAGCACATTTTGCGCTGCATTAGCAAACTTCTATTTAAGTCAAAATAAAGTAGTAAAAACATTAGAAAGTGTGAGAGATTTACAAGTAAGACCAGAAATTACTCAATACACAAAATTAGAAGGAAATCTTGAAAATTCTGCTGACATCCTTCTACTTGTTAGACCAGACTTTACAATTTTTGATGAAGTCCGAACTACCAAAGATTTCGAAATTTATGCTGATTTTCGTTTATCTGGTGTAGGAATGGTTGGTGTTGTTCACTCCTCTTCTGCAATAAACGCAGTCCAAAGGTTTATTGGTCGAATAGAACTTGGTATGTTGCCTTCAATAATAGATACAATAATCTTTATTGAGGGTGGTGATATTTCTGCAGTATTAGTTATAAAAATGATAGTCAAAGTTCCATCAGGATTTAGAGATAAAGATTTAGCTCGTCCCGTAGTTGAAGTACGAGATTATAAGACCCATCAACTTGAGTTTGAAGTCTATTCTTTTGGACAAGACATAGTAATTAATCCTATCAGAACTAAAAAACCAAAATATAAACCAGATCAAAATAAAGGTTTCCAATCCTATAGAAAAAGCAAATATAAAGAGGGAAGAATCAATCTAGAGTCCGAGGTTACAAAAGATAAAGTGATTCTACGAGCTTCTCCTCAATATGCTAGCGAAAATGTTATTATATATGCAGACCAAGATGAGATTTTTACAGGCTCACTAAGTAGAAAAAGTGAAATTAATTTATCTCTATCGAACAAAGAAGGAAGAAGAATCCTTAAAGAAATTGATAGAAATAAAGATATTTATGCTATGATAAAATGAGGTAAATCATAGGTTAGAATTATTATTTTTAAGGAGTATTCTTATGAACTCAAGGGATCCAAAATTAACTGTACTCCAATTTAATGAGTACATCAACAATCAAGACATAAAAGGACTCACTAGCCTAATAGCAGAAGATTTTTGGGTTAAAGTTAAGAAAGAACCCGTTTGGAATAGGGATATGATTAATGGTTGGAAAAGATTTTTCAATGATAACCCTACTTATCAAAATATTTTTACCAGAGTTGAATCTCGAGAGAATTTGGTAATCTTAATTGGTTACGCTTTATGGTCTAAGGATTCTAAAGAAGAAGATCATTGTATTTGGACTGCGATAATTGAAAATGATCTTCTTGTTAATTGGCAGATTTATAAGGATATAGAAGATAACAGAAAAAAATTAAATATCACTTAATAATAGAAATTTTACCTGATTTCTTCAATAATATTAATCCCTCTAAAGTCCATATAGGTCTCCACCAAGGTAGGTTTTGGTAGATTATTTTAAGACCACCATCTTCTTTAAGACCATTAAAAAAATTATTCGTTTCAGTTTCTACTACTTTTTCATCCACAACATCGAGAGCATGATACCAAGCTCTACTAAATAAAGGATAATGTTCTTTATTATTTTCAAAAATACTCGGGAGTTGGCTGATAATTTGTTGTAGTATCTTATTTTCCTCTTTGTTTGCTCCTAAGTATTTCAGATAAATAAAATATGGATACTCGTAATATCTAAATTCCTTAGGAAGAGAGCTCTTTAAATAAAAATCTTTTACTTTTTTAAAGAAAGTCGTGTCTTTTAATCCCCACTTATTAAGAAAGCCTGATAAAGCAAATATTCTTATATCATCAGCATTACCCCACCATTCCTGAAACGGATAATCATACATTTTCTTAGGAGGATGATTAATATATCCTTCTTCATTTTGCTCTGTAATTATCCAATTAAATAATTGATCAGTGATTTCATTACCTACATCTTCCAAGAGATCAAGATAATACATTGCAGATTCAGCACCAATAGCAGTACTATCTGGACATAGTAAATCTGGTTCAATTCCATTACCAAAGCCTCCATCCAAATTCTGATATGCCAATAAAGCCTTAATCACGTCATCTTTATTTCCGTTTTCAAAAAAAAATGAAAATAATCTTCTTTCAAGGAGTCTTCCATTTTTAAAAATAAACTCTTTTATCTTTTTAATCTGATTTTCATCAATAGTTCTCATTCAAAATACCATTTCATTTAAGTAAAAAAATTAAACCTGAGTATCTATATATTAAGTTCTATTTACCATTACTCTTACTTTTTCCATTATTGGGGGAAGAATTTCTTCGATTTTATAATCAAATTTAATATCGGCTACACTATCATAAGGTGTATCTCCCTTATTTATAATAATCAACTTTGCTCCGTTTTGTTTTGCAATTCCGGGCATGTTTACGGCGGGTGTAACTACCAAAGATGATCCAAATACGAAAAAAACATCAGATTTTTTAGAGCGTATTATTGATTCATGAAGTTCATCATCGGG
>Ga0114923_10002831_pt1 | contig 11710 bp, 14 predicted proteins | sample SumtaG_FD_89578 | JGI IMG/M metagenome (GOLD analysis project Ga0114923, IMG submission 89578) | Deep subsurface microbial communities from Indian Ocean to uncover new lineages of life (NeLLi) - Sumatra_00157 metaG | ecosystem: Environmental > Aquatic > Marine > Oceanic > Sediment | place: near... | reverse complement strand
TTCTTTAAACTAAATTTGAATTAATTCAAAATATTTAATAATAAAAAAGAAATCAATATTATTATGAGAAACTTAAAATTGAAGGGTCTTAAATATAATAAAGGCAAATTTGAATTATTTGATGAGAGATTTGTTTTTTTTCCACCTCAGTTAATTGATATATTATCCTCTATTTATGGTGAAGGTGTGAAATCATTATTAGTATGGCTGGGCAAAAAGGCTGGCTGGACATTAGTACAAAATTGGGAAGAAAATTTAAAACCAAAAACGTTAGGAGATTTAGTAAATTATTTTTGTAATACCATTAATAATCAAGGATGGGGGCTTTTTATACCAAAACAAGTCTCTGAAGATTTAATTATCATTGAGCTTCAGCATAATATATCTTCAGAGTTAGAAAATAAATCTAAATATATTTGTTATTTTATAACTGGATTATTAACTGGATTTGGCGAATTTGCTTTATACAAAGTTTCTGTTGTTGAAACTAATTGCTGCCTAGAAAAATCTAGCTTATTATATTGTGAATATACCATTAAAAAAATTTAAAAAATTACCATGGGTCCCAATCTTCAGGATTCAAATCTTCGGTATCATTATTTTCAATTGTTTGTTCTGTAGGTTCGGATTCAGCTTTTATCAATTCATTAATTTTCTGTGATGTACTTTTTTTTATTTCTAAATTATTTTCAATTAATATAGAATCTTCTCCTATTACAACATCTTTAAATGCAGATATTAAAGAGAGAAATTTATAGAATTCTTCTTTGTTTAAATCAACTTTAATAGATTTATCTTTATTTAAGAGACCAAGCTTAATTTGTCTAACCTCACCACTTATCTCTACTGAAGTAATTTCTACATACTCTTTTTTTTTCTTTAATTGAATTTTCCACGATGTCTCTCTTTTTTTTTCAATCTCCATTCTAATTTTTTCACTTTACCCAATTTTAAAATTTCATTAATTAAATAATAATTAGTAAATTTAAAAATTTATATCCTTGAGGTTTTTTTATTATAGAATAATACCTAATCTTGTATTGGAAGTTAATTTTTATTTTAACCTAGATATAATATGATAAAAATCTGAAATTTAACTTAAATTCTTCATAGAATAAAAAAAAGGAATAAAATATTAAAACAATTTTTCTAAGAACAAATCCTCAATAAAATCTGTAAGGTCCTCGTTTTTAACGATCTTTTTTGTTAATAAATTTAAATCATTTAAACTCATGCTTTCCATAATGTTTTTCATTAATGTTTTAATGCTAAATTGTTCGTCAATTTTATCTACTCCTGATATCTTCTCTAATTTCTCTTTTATTTTTAGATTCTCAAAAATTGGTTTAAATTTTTCAAATATCTTCTCATAGTCCTCTTCATTAAAATCTATTTCTGAAATAAATTCAATAGATTTGTCTAAAGAGTCTTTTGTGATTATCTCCATTTTTGAATCATAACCATTGAAATTTAAATAAGATTATATAAGGAACTATTTAAATTACAATAATTAGTAAGAATAATATCAAGTAAGAAAGTAACAGAAACAAGACGAGTGGAATTCGGTATTGTATCAATATTTGGAATTTTCGATTTGTAAAATTGTATATTATAGATGATGAGATTATTAGATATTTTTTATTTTGAAAATCCCTAATTTTTGTTGAAGATTTGAAATTATAAAACATTTTAAAATAAAATCTTTTCAAAATCGAAATCTTTGGATTTATAGCAAATAAAAAATTGAATGCAAAAGAATTTTTAGTAAATGTATTAGTTAAAGAATTAAAAAAAAACCCCAACAAGTATAATAGCGAAAACAATAAAAAAAATGAAATAATAACGGAGAAATTTAGAAATTTAACAGGATGAGTAAGAAAAATTAAGATTATTAATTTCCCATCGCTACCTCCGATAATTTTTAGAACGTACAATAAAAAAGAAATTAAGAAAATTAGGATAAGGAATATAATTTTAAAAATAAGAACTGAAACCTCAATTTTTTTTAAAACTACAAATTCAATGACATTTAAAATTACACTCAAAGCTAAAAATTTTTTTAAGTATACGTTTGGAATTTTCCGAAACTTAATATCTAAATATAAAGAAATTAATAGAAACATGCTTATAAGGCTAAAAGCAATAACTGTTATTATTGAAAACAAAACTTAATAATCCCCATCCCATATTTCGATAAACTTTTTTAAACTACGTGCTTTAATATTTTCATCCTTATATCTATAAATTCTAATGCGACCGAATCTTTTTTCTTGAATTAAATTTTGGGCCACTAGAAAGCTTAGGTGTTTTATAACATTTGAGTGGTTTAAATGTGTTCGCGTAATGATAGCGGATATATTTAATTCTATCTCCGATGCGAGAATTTTTAGTATCTTAACTCTTGCTTTAGAACCCAAAAGTTCTTCAATTGAATGACTCTCTTTTTGTTCTTTGACAATCATATTCTTATTCCTTTAGAGTTTAAAATATTAATGATGATCTTTTCGAATTTTTGCAGAGGAATATTTGTAATTTCAATAAAACCCTTTCGGCCGACAATATTTTTACTTTGTTGTCTTACTGAAACAATATCTTCTTTTTTAAATTCCTGCAAATAATTCCATAATTGGGAATTTGACTTGGGCTTCAAGCCTGCGTTTTCACATAATACCTTATAATAATCCAGGAATTCTGAAAAGGTAGTTACGCTATTTTTACTCTTTTTTATTAGAATTATAATTGCTAGTAAAAAAATCAATTTTTGGTCTGTCATATCTTTTAAAACATCTAATGTTGAGAACGGAACTAAATCTTGATTTGCAAGCCTAATACATTCGGACGATATAGATCTTAAATTTCGACCTTCCGCAATTTTTCCAGCTTTCCATAATAAATTTAATCCATATCTAACATCTCCTTTATTAAATACAATTTCAGCTATCATAGTTAATAACTCATCAGATATGATTTTTTCTCTAAAACTAATTTCTGCTCTATATTTTAGAATATCAAAAATTTGGTCTTCTCTATAATCACTAAATCTTATTATATTTCTTTGAAGAGTACTTAATGTACTAATATCTAAATTATTAATACATGAAATATCCCTTACAATTCCAATTAATGACAATCTTTGAGGTTGATTAAAAGAATCATCATTTATTCGAGTTAAAGAATAGATTAAATCTGTATCTTTATTAATTAAATAATTCAATTCATCTAAAACTATTAAAAGATGAAGATTTTGAATATTTAAAGACTCAGTAATGATTTCAAGGAGATCTTGTGGAGAATATCCCCTTTTTGGAAAATTTTTGTTTAAAGACTGAATAATTTTTATCAAGGCTTTATAGCTAGTTCGTTCCTTACGACAATTAATATGAACATATTTTATTGAAATATTTCTTCTATCCGAAGCTTTTCTTAATAATTCTCCAAATAATTTTATTGTTACTGTTTTGCCAATACCAGTTTTCCCTGTTATTAAAATTTTTCGTGAAATTTCGTTTGGATTTGTAAGAAGTATTAAAAAAAGTTGAGATAGCAACGACAATTCCTTATTTCTATGGGGTAATCTATCTGGAACAAAATTTATATCAAGTTTACTCTCATCCTTAAAAATTGATGGTTTTTTTAAAAGATCTTCAAATATATCTATAGTCATTTTACTTAACCCACGGAGCGTTATATAATCATAAAAACTTTTTTGTTTTTATAAAAATACAGAGTATCAATTTATCAGTATATCACCTTGCATTTTTTTAAAAGGGTTTCACGCCAGAATATATGTAAGAGCTCTTTTTCTTCCGGAAAAAAGGATTTTTTTATAATTTTTTAGAATAAGAGAATTTTAAAATTTAGTCGGAAGTTTACTCTTACTACTATGTTCTTTTTCTAGTTGTTAAACATCAAAATCTAAATGTTAAATCAGCCAACTTTTGTTGTTTCGTTCTTTTTATGTTATTAAAATATATTAAAAATACAATGAGAAGCGATACGCCAATTATGGAGATAAGAGACATAATTTTTATTTGAAATGATTCATTTGTCTTTTTAACTTTCTCTTTAGAATCCGTTTCTTGTATTATCGATGATTCTACAAAAAGTTCATATTTAAAGTTTGAATCATTGAAAAGCGGATTGTCCTCGATAATAAATATTACATAATTAAGACCTAAGGTTAAATTATTGGATGATATAAAAATATTAATAATTCCCGATGAATTTGTAGTAAAATTATTACTATAGAGAATAATATCATTTGAAATGATTTTAAGCAAGGTTGATTGATTGATCAGATAAGAATTACTACCTATCGATGTATTATAGAATCTTGCTCCAAAGTGTAAATTTTCACCATATTTTATATGATTATCAAAATCAATTAATTCACAAGATACATTTCTTTTTATAGTTTCAATTTGTTTTTCTCTTACAACGCCTGCAAATTGCAAACCATTTAGATCATGATAATTATAATGATATATCCTAATATACAAATAATTAGAAAAGTTTTCATAACTTAAATTCAAGTCTTGAATCCTTATTATCCAATTCTTTTCAATAACTCCTAATTCACTATATTGGGAGGATGTCCATAATCTTGTATCATTGCTACTCTCTATCCATATTTGAATATAAGAAGTCTCATCTTGAGTATCGTACATCATATCATATTTTAAAGTAATATTTATGGATTCATCATTGTAATAAGTAGTTTTATCTGTCTCAAAATTCAATGGAATTAAATAATAACCTTCAGCATATTTACTTAAATTAATAATTAATATTGAGAAAATTATTATCAATAATAAGAAACTCTTTCTTTTCACATTAAAATTTTTTATAAAAATATAAAAACTCAACTTTTACATAAAAAATTTATTTTATCAAGTATTTATTTCAAGAAATAATCAAATTTATACTAGATGCAATTCTAAGTTTTGAAAAAAAAATGGGAAAAGTTAGAACGATTTTAATTAAAAAGGTATCAAAAGAGTTGATAAATAAATATCCAGATGTTTTTACTACAGATTTTGAAGAAAATAAAAAACTATTAGATAAATATCTTGAGATTGATTCAAAGCATTTAAGAAATAGAATTTCAGGATATCTCGTTAATCTCTTAAAAATAAAGTATAGAGAAGAATCAGAAAGAAGTAAATGAAATCATCTACAAATTAAAAGAATAGAAAATATAAACAAAATAATTCATTATCTCTCCTTTATAGAGATTTATTATTTAAAATAAAATAGAATATTTAGTGATAAGGATTAAAGACAACTCTAAAATAATGGCAGATCTATTACGTTCTGGGAATACTATGCTAAATTTAGCATGTCCAGTTTGTAATAGCCCTCTTTTTAGAAATAAAGCTAAAGATATTTTCTGTCCAATTTGTAATAAGAAGGTTTTAATCAAGAAAAATCAGGATCCTCCAAACGGAGCCAATCATATTGAAAAGGAAAAATTAGCTAATAATTTTAATATCGACAATTACTCGTTAAAAGAGATAATTGAAAATAAAATTCACTGGATATCTCAAAAGTTAAAAAATGAGACTCAAGTAGATCTGATTGAAAGATATATAACGACTTTGTTAAACCTATATGAACTTTTAGATAAAATAACAAAATATAATGCTTCTGCCGGGATTTGAACCCGGGTCACGAGGGTGAGAGCCTCGCATGCGTGATCCTCCTTCTTTGTTATAAGAATAGATTGACCGGACTACACTACAGAAGCACGGTAATTTTATGATCGCAAAAAAAGATTAGAAACTTTAATAATAATAAGCTCTAAATTATTAAAAAAATTTTGAAAATCTTTGATTTAAAATGATTATCACTACAAATCACCGATATTAATATTTAATAGAATAATATTTTTATTAATGATTGTTTTAATTTAGAATAAAGGTTCATTAGGTTAAATTTAATCCTTTTTTCATAAATAAGGGTTTCAATAAATTAACATAATGATCTCTAATTGAATATTCTGCAATGTTGGTCGCTTCTGCTATAATTTTCTGTGTCAAAACAGCCTTCTGTTCATAATCTTTAGCTAAAAGTTTATCTGCTAAGTATATAATTGCACCTGTTAATATAAACGGATTCCTTCCCCCGCGGAGTTTTAAGGTTAAAACATTAAAAATGTTATAGCATTTCTTAGTTATTTTGTTCTGAAATTCTTTTTTAGACCATAGTATATCTTTTTTCAGTAATCTTTTTACTAATTCTTCATGGTTGATAACATCATTTATCAAGCGAGTAATATAATCTTCACTTCTATGAGGGGCTGATTTATTCGTTAAATATTTTTTATATCTTATACCATCCCTTAAAATAAGTCTAGAGTTAACTCGGTGACCAAAACTTTGAAAAGCAATAGAGATTTCATTGATTGTAATTGGAGCGTTATGACTTTCTTCACGAGCGGCGTAAAAAATACAAAATGCTATTAATGAGATATTATTAATTACTTTTTTCTCATTCTTTATAATTTTCTTATAATTATAAGCTGCCGTGTTACGAATATTTTTATTGAGGCTTAGATATATAGAAATTTTATTTAAAATATTAAAAATTCTATATTCTGTTTCATGATTTTTTATTCGTATAAATTGGGCGTAATTTTTTTTTAATCTTCTGTATAACTTTTGCTCGTTTGGGTGTAAAAGCTTTCCATATTTATCCTTTAAATACTTTGAATTTTCATAATCTATAAATGAGCCTAAACCTCCTATAAAGTTAGCTCGATCACCCAAAGCGACATATTGTTTATTTAAATTACTTTTAGTATTTTTTTCGTTAATTAGATAGGATGATTCTCCAAAAATTTCATTTATTACTAAACCACATTCTCTACATGTTTTTTCAAAGTTAGATAAAATTACATATCCATTGCATTCAGGACATTTTTGATGAATGTTATTAAAAAATGCTTCTTGTTTAATTTATACCACCTGAAAATATAGTTTCTTAAAAAATAATTATAAAGGAGTATTTAAAGGGATTTTTCAGAACAATATTCTGATCAAATGAAATTAAAATCAACTTAGTAGGAATTTCATTCTATAGGGAGAGAGTTAATAAAAAATAAATATGGTCATAGATTACTTTCTGTGAAACTTCTTAGAAAAATAAATACTATTTATTTTTGTACAAAACCATCTATAATAATTATCGTAAACAAAAACTTAAAATATCAAAAACGACATATAAATACTTAATTATAATATTATAAATTAATACTAAAAGCCCATTCTAAAAATATTATAATTTTTGCAAAGTATTATAAACCTAAAAATTAATTTCTCTAACAATTAAAAATCTTTGGTATTTTTTTTTATGGTCAGATTTACAGCAGATCACAAGGTCTACATTAAAATTCTATATTGGGGGATGGCGGGTTCTGGCAAAACAACTATAGTTGACACACTTTATAGATTAGCAAAAGAGCAAGAAAAGGATATTGAACCTACGGGGAACCTAACAAAAATAGCAATGGCAAGTGGTTCAACATTATATTTTGATAGGGGTATATTTAATTCTACAAAACAAAGAAAAGTCTATTATCATGTCTATACTGTTGCTGGTCAGAGTAGGTTTTCTCCTTTAAGGAAAAAAATATTTAAAGGAACAGATGGAGTTATTTTTGTGGTTGATTCACAAACTCATTTTTTTGAAGATAATATAGAATCATTAAAGGAGTTAAAGAGTATTACGCGGGATAAACTAATTAAAGAAATTCCAATTATTGTGATGATAAATAAGCAAGATCTCACAGAAGTTATTGGAGAAGAAGATTTTAAGCAGATTTTAAAAGATGAAAAACTCTGGCTTGAACCCGATGATGATTATTATATTTGGAATCCAATAATTTATAAAACTTGTGCTTTATTTAATAAGAAAAAAGACATCTATCGTAGTTTTTCAGAGTGTGCAAGAAGGACCGGTTTATACCAAATATATGGAAATGGTAAAGCACCAGTAGGAGATAATCTCTCAAATATTTCAAAAGAAATTCCAGAGTTATAACAATAATTAGATTTTCGAGTTAAAATTGAAAAATCCTCAATACTTTAATTCAAATTTGATTAAATTAAAATTTAAAAACGCTTAAAATATATTATATAAAAATTAAATAAGTATTCTTGGATAAAAATTGAAGGATATTCCATTCAGGATAGGTTATAAAATTCCGATGAGAAAACTAAATGAAAATGACCTAATCTAGGGATGAAATTTTATAGTTACCTTGAGGATTATAAAAACCTTATTCTTTTATAAGCAATCAATAAAATATAAAAGTTTTATTTGTTTTTTTAGAATAACATATATCATAAATTTTATAGTGATTCACGCTTGGGCTTATATGAAAATATAAAGGACAAATTACCAGATCAGTTTTCTATATTTCAATTAATGAGTCTTTTGGAAATTGATGCGATTGAAGTTAGGAAAGCAAGAAATTTATTGAAGCAATTTTTTCTAGAGGGTTATGTGAAACGATTATCTAAAAATATGTATGAAAAATTATAATTTAACTTTTTCAAACATAACGATTTATCGTTAATTGAGGAAAAATAAATTTTATAATCTCTAAAAATGAATCTATAACCCCTTTTCCATTGATAGCTATTGTATTTTTTATTGACAAAAATTTAAACTTTTCGGCTTCAATGTAATTTAATAGATTATTTTTCTCTAATTTTCTATTATTCTCTAAATCATATTTATTCAACGCAATAACAAAAGGAAGATTATAAATATCAAATCCAAATATTGTTTTTAATTCATTCCACGATCTCAGATTATTTTCTAAATTCTCAATTTGAGAATCCGCAACAAAGATTATTCCGTCTACGCCGTTTAATGTTGCAGGGCGAGTACTTGCGTAAAAGTCTTGACCTGTTGCGCTATATAATAAGAACTTTAATCCCCATTGATTACCCTTAAATTGTAATACTCCAAAATCAAATAATAAAGTACGACCGACAGTATTTTCAATTGACTCCAATTCATTCTGTTTTCCAAAATACGAAAACAGAAATTTCAAAGAGGTGGTCTTTCCAGACATGGCAGGACCATAATAAACAATTTTCACCTGAATTATTTTATTTTCATAATCAAAAATCATCTTCTTTATCCCCATAATGACTGTATTTTATCACCGATAAATATTCTTTTTTCATTTTCAATTAAATTAGTAAAATCTTCCCCCCATTCATTTGTAATAAATGACAGGATTCTTTCTATTGGAGCATCCTCATAATCAATTGTTTCAAGGAGTGTATTACTCCCTATTTTCGTATTTATATCTAAACTATTTAATAGGTCTAGCCTAGTAAGGATGAAAAGAGCTCTTTTAGAACCTGAATAGAAATTTTGAATTTCTTTTTTAAAAATATTTTTTTTCAATTCATTTTTTTCTGTATCGAAATCTAATAAGGTATTAATTAAATCTTGATCTAACTTGTTAGATTTTATCTTTTCAGATAAAACTCTTTTCATTCTTGCTACCGATTTTTCAGTATCTTGTGTTATTTTGTGCAAAATTTTTTGTTCAAAAGAAAGATCAATTAACTTGGTGTTAGCACCCTCCAAATTTACTGAGATGGTATTTGAAGAAATTAAAACACTTAAAAATTTATTGGTTTTTTTTCTAATTTCGTTCCTTATGGTATGATATTTATCCTTTTGCTTTTCTAAAGATATTCCAATAATCCATGAATTAAAGAAATCGAATTGATCTAAAGCTTTAAGTGCGACATTACAAGGGCATCTAATATGAGCTCGCTGAGAATTATAGTCAATGTCTTCAATTTGAATTAAATTGTTGTAATCATTTCCAGAGATAAAATCAGTATAAAAAACAAATTCTTTTCTGAAATGAACTAATTCCGATAAAATTACTAAGAAATCATCAATCTTATTTGAATTTTCTCCAAATACAATAATAGGAATTCGGTCCAATAATGAATAAAGAATTAATGAAGTAGATTTTCTTTTCAATTTATCTAAAAGCTTGAAGAAATTCAAAGTTTCACCCGAATATTAATTAATAACTAAATCCCCTAATAATCTTTTAATGTCAAAAGTCCTATGATCTTGAATTTCCGAGGCTTTCTTAATCAGATTTTTGATTTTTTTTGAGAATTGAGGGAGTATAAGCCTTAATAATCCTAATTTTTGCCTAGATTTCTCAATCTCTGTATTAAATATCGTTTTCCCTAACCCGTTTATAAATTGAAAAGAATTACTGCAATCAATTAATATCCTTTCTGTTTTCATTTTTTTTAATAACCATGAACATCTGTTGGCGGTCTGAAAAACGGAATAACTCATTGCTGAAATATTATCCAAATTCCCTTTATATAGGTGAGGTTTCTTAATTATTTTAGAAGCAATAAAACCTCCTTCAACACTAATAAATGCATACTTTAAGTCGGGTATTGCGAAGGAAAATTCGTTTAACACTTTTCTTAATTCTAAAGAGATTTTTTCTGAAAAACTTAAGGAGAAGGATGCAATATTAAGATTGTAATCCTCATTTTCTTTAACATTGAATCCTTTGATTATTGATTGAATCCTTTGATTATCAAATTGAATCAACGGAGGTTTAAAAGATTCTCCCGAAGTTATTAAAGAAGTTTTAATTTTTTTTAAGCATTCACTTGTCTGTAAAAAGATGCCTCCCAAATTTACATCAGGTTGAGCTGTAATTGCAATAAAAAACTCATGCATGTCATTAATAATTCCCTGTTGTTCTAGAATCCTATTTAAAGAATTATGTAATTGACTTTTTAGCGGAGCAATTAAGATTTTTGCTTTTTTACCTTCTATTAATATATATTTCATATCGTTTGGATGTAAATGTATTCCCACATTAAAAATTGCGCTGGTTGCCGAACATACGTTAAAAATCTCATCTTGAGAAAACCAAACGCCAGTCGATTGAATCGGATTACCATCTCTCTGTGTCAAGACGGCATTTTCTACACCTTTAAGTTGTTTTATTTGATCTAAGTGGATTTTAATTTTATCAGTTAAGTTCATTTTTAAACATGATTTTTTTTAAAATAATTGATTAAAAGTAAAAAAACAAACTTTTAAACTACGATAATTTTGGAGGATACACTTTATCTCTGGAAAAAAATGAAAAAATTTATAATGTAAGAACGATATATAATAGTACTGTTATTCGTATCATTACCGGCGTAAGCTTGGATTATGGAATATTCCATTAGATGAAGAGTATTTTCAATGATATGATATAAAAGATGTAGTTTTAATCGTATTGATTATTACTGAAGAAGGTTAAATTAATAATCCCAAAAAAGATAAATTCCTAAATTAAGTTATGAATTTAATCTTTGCGACAAAATTATCAATAATTAATCAATTCCGGTTGATCCTGCCGGACCCGACTGCTATTTGGGTGAGGATAAGCCATGCGAGTTGTATGGGATACCTAAAGTTCCCATGGCAAACTGCTTAGTAACACATGATCAACTTGCCCTATGGAGAAAAATAACCTCGGGAACCTGAGGATAATCATTCATAGTTGAATAGGCTTGGAAAAGTTTTTCAATGAAAGGGATAAGAAAAATGGTTTTTATCTGCCATAGGATAGGATCGTGGTCGATTATGGTTGTTGGCGAGGTAACGGCTCACCAAGCCGATAATCGATAGGGGCCGTGAGAGC
>Ga0114923_10002830_pt1 | contig 11712 bp, 12 predicted proteins | sample SumtaG_FD_89578 | JGI IMG/M metagenome (GOLD analysis project Ga0114923, IMG submission 89578) | Deep subsurface microbial communities from Indian Ocean to uncover new lineages of life (NeLLi) - Sumatra_00157 metaG | ecosystem: Environmental > Aquatic > Marine > Oceanic > Sediment | place: near... | reverse complement strand
CTGCGCATCCTCCAAGGACTGGTCGGGGTGCAGGAAATAAGCGCAGGAGTAATTCATTTCGTCATCCAGAAACAGCCGGTAGAAGTCGTTGGAAAGGTCGTAGTGGTGCGCCACGTTGGCCTGAGCCCGGCCCAAGCTGTTGCGCTGCTGGAACCGGCGCAAGGAGTTATGGGCGCGGCGCAGCGAGTGGCGTAAGGGCTGATCGCGCAAGCTTTGCCGATTCAATGCGAACAGCATCAACAGATCTCGAACGCTGCCGTCCTCGATCACCAGAGTTCCGTCCATATAGGCTTCACCGGTCCGCAGCTCCGGATTGAGGAATAGGGATCTGGATAGGTGCGGATCGGTTATCCGCAGCGTCACGGCCGGCCCGGGACGCCCGTGATGGATGTGCTCTTGTCCTTGGGCATCGATGACGCGCAGCGTCCCGGTCGACACGAAGCGGCTCAGCATGTAATTCATAAGACGCATCGGAACGAGCCCTGGGGGTTAAAACGCCTGCCGCGGCCTTAGCTCTTCCAATTGTCCGTCCCCGATCGCTGCGGCCGACGAGACTGCGGCTGACGATACTGTGGCCGACGACGTTGACTGGGCAGGTCCAGCGCCTCTCGTCACGAGCGCCGCGCCGCGGTCTCATCGGTGAAGCCGAGACGAACATTGCGCTTGCGCCGCCGGTAGGAGGCCCAGGAGCGGCTCCACGTCAGGGAGGCGGTCAAATAGTAGATCGCCTTGAAAAGCGCGATCGGCGCGGTGGCCCGGTCGCCGCGGAAAACATTGCCCGACAAGGTCGAGAGGATGGCTTGCTCCATTCCGAGAATGTTGCGAGGCGCCATGAAGAGGTCGTGCGTCGCCGGCGTCGTGAAGCGATGGATGAACCACGACAGCGTTCGAAGCCCGCCTTTCATTCGGCTCTCGAATTTCTCCAGCAGCTGATCGACCGATCGCCCCTCTCGCAAGCAGGTATCAACCACCTCAGCACCCATCGCAGCGCCGCTCATCGCCAGATAGACACCGCTCGAGAAAACGGGATCAACAAACGCGTAGGCGTCTCCCACCAGGATATAGCCTTCGCCCCACATGCGCCTGGAATAATAGGAGTAATTCCCCGTGGCTCTGGCCGGACCAATCAGTTCCGCCTGCGTCATCCTCTCGTTGACGCCAGGGCACAGGCGGATGGTGTCCCAGAGAAACGCGTCCAAGCCGCTGGCCCTGGTCTTCAAGTAGTCCGGCCAGCAGACGGCGCCCACACTCATCACGTCGTCGCGCAAAGGAATCATCCAGAACCAGCCGTGCTCGAACCAATACAGCCCAATATTGCCCTCGTCCCGGCCCGAACGTCGCAGCGCGCGCTTGAAATGACCGAAGATTGCAGCCGAGTTGTGCCGCTTGTCCTTTGCCTTCAACCCCAAACGGGTGGACAGGAAGGTGTTGCGCCCTGACGCGTCCACGACATAACGGGCCGCCCAAGTCCGCACACTGCCCGAATTGTCTCTGGCGCTCACCAAGCTGGCCGAGCCGGGGCGAAAGGCTATGTCGGTCACCCGTATGCCTTCGTGGATCTCGACGCCCTGCTTTGCGCTGTTTTGCAAAAGAATATGATCGAACTCTGACCGCCGGACTTCGAAGGCGTGTGGATAGACATGGCCAGACAGCCTGTCGAAATAATAGGTTTGGCGCCTGCCTGGATGGGGATCAGAGTTCATCTCGACGCCAGGTTTCACGATGCCGATTTGCCGTACTTCCTCCAGCACGCCAAGTCGCTCCAGGATCGGCAGGTTCATGGGCAGCAACGACTCGCCGATGTGGAATCGAGGATGGTGGTCCTTCTCCAAGAGTGCGACATTCCAGCCTTTTTCCGCCAACAGGCTGGAGACGGTCGAGCCGGCGGGACCGCCTCCGATCACCAAGACATCGCACCTGGCGGTCTTCGTGGCCGGCGTGGGGGCCGACGACTGCTCCACGTCCTGCAATGACGGCATGCCGCGCACAATCCCTTCATCGCAGCAGTTTCTGGCCTCGGGTCGATCTATGACAACCGCCACTCAACCCGGTCGTGATGTGTCAAGGGAAGGCGACCTTACGAGTCTTCCGATACGCGATCATCAACTCCCGGTGCGCCGCGGTTCCTTTCAATCATCTCGTTTCGGTCTTTTCGAGCTATGGCCCAATGCTGTGTTGTTTCCTGATCTTGCGTGCAAGATAAACCCAGCCGGACGCGGCGACAACGAATTGACGGTGGCTCTTTGCGACGTCAATTGTCGGGACATCAGCCAAGATTCTGTCGCCAGCACCTGGAACGCCGCGAAAAAGCACAGCGTTTCGTGCGTTGTGTTGGCGAAGATCGGCTCAAAACAGTGATTTATGCAGATTATCGGCATCAGCACCAAGAGCCTGGGCAGTTCTGGGATTGATTCGGCTGGACAGGGGTCTGCCTTTTCAACAATATTCGCGTCTCAAGGGATGCCTCGGCTGGAGACAAGAACCACTCGTGAGGGAGCGAGTTGACGGAACACCCCGCTTAGGGCGCGTAACGTCATCTCATCAATCATCTCGGAGTTGTATATTGTGAATCTGACTTCAATGCAGCTAGAAGTCGCGACTTTTGTTGTTGATACACTTTTTTTGGAGATTGCGCCGACCGACATTGAGCTCGACGGGGCGCTGTTTTATGATGGCCTTGGGCTTGATTCGATCGACGCGCTGGAATTGGCTTTGGAGATTTCCAAGAACTATGGGTTCGAAATGAGCGCCGAAGACGAAGATAATGAAAATATCTTCGCGTCCCTCAGGAATCTTGCCGAGCACATCGAAAAAAATCGGGTTGGATGAGAGACTAAGAGGCACTTAGAACTGCTTCGATTCGCGCTGCCCATCATCTTCATCTTAACGGTTCACGTGGCGATCACGTCGGGCGAGCCCATGCTGGCTGTGTTCTGCCTCCTTGCCATAAGTGTCTTCAATCTGGTGCTCAATCGGCTGACAGCCGGAGGCCGGCGCGGGTTCCTTCTCTGGGCGGCTCTGACGGTTCTGTCGAGCCTCGCTCTGGCCGGTGCGTTTGGTGACGCCAATGATTTGATAAAGATAACTTTCTTGCTCCCAGTGATAATCAACGGCGGCTTCCTTTACCTCTTTGGCCGCACAATCCTACCGGGACGTGAACCACAGATTGCGCGCTTCAGGCGCTTGGTCGGCGCCGAACCATCTCGGGCCGGGGAACACTACTCGAAATGGCTCACGGTGTGCTGGGTGGTCTTCTTCGCGGTGTCGTTGGGCGCTTCGATCTTGCTCGCGCTCTACGCGGACCCAGTGACCTGGTCCTATGTCGTCAATCTGGTCCTACCGGCCGTTGCGGTGATATTCTTCCTGTCCGAGCACTTTTTGAGAACCCGCTATCTGGCCCACTATGGCGCCGTCCCGTTATCGCGGACCCTTGAAATCGTGCTGCGTCCGGACGCCTGGAGCACGTGGGACATGACTCCGCGGCAGATAGATGAAAACTGAGGCAGCGATACCGCTCCTCCAGCTTGACGAGCCGCAGCAGGTTGCCGTCTGGCGAGAGGGCCGGCCGCTGACGCGGGCCGCTCTGCTGTCCGAAGCCCATCGACTAGCGGAGGAACTACCCGACCGCCGTTACGTGCTCAACGCCTGCACGATGCGTGATGCCTTTCTGGTGGCGTTCCTGGCCGCGATGCTGCGCGGCCAGATCACAGTGTTGCCGAACGATCGCTCTCGCCATGTCTCCGTGGCTTTGCTCGCCCGTTGTCCCGGACTCTACTGCCTGAGTGACGCGGCTTCGCCCCACGAAGGGCTTGAGACCTGGCCGATCAAGCTCGGTCATCCGGGCACGCCATCCCATCAAAGCGTGCCAGCCATCCCAGGGGACCAAACGGCGGCGATCGCCTTCACATCCGGCAGCACGGGTGACCCCCAGCCGAACGTCAAATCCATAGGCATGCTTGCCACGACGGCGCGCCTGATTGCCGATCGCTTCCAATTCGGTCAGTCCGGCCCAACTGCGATTCTCGCCACGGTTCCGCCACAGCATATGTACGGACTGGAGACCTCCGTTGCCCTGCCGCTGTGGGCGGGCCTTTGCGTGCATGCGGCCAGGCCTTTGTACCCCGCCGACGTGACCGCGGCCCTGTCGGCACTGCCGTCACCGCGGGTCCTGGTGACCACGCCCATTCATCTGCGCGCCCTGCTGGCGGCCGGGCTCGAGTTGCCGCGCCTGCATTTCGTGGTTTCGGCCACGGCACCACTCTCGCGAGAGATGGCCAAGCAGGCCGAGCAGTCGTTCGAGGCCCCCGTGTTCGAGATTTTTGGGTTTGCCGAAGCCGGAACAATCGCGACCCGGCGCACCATCGCGGGCGAGCGTTGGCGTACCTGTGATGGTCTTACTCTCAGCCAGAATGACGGAGTCTGCGTCGTGCAGGCACGGCACTTTCCCGCCCCTGTGCCCTTGAACGACCTGGTCGAGCTCATTTCTCCGGAAGAGTTCGTGCTGCTCGGCCGAACGTCCGACAACATCAACATCGCCGGCAAGCGCGCCTCGCTGAGTGGCCTCAACAGCATTCTGAACGGCATAACTGGAGTTGTCGACGGCACGTTCTATCTGAGTGAGCAAAGCGATGGGAGCAAGGTTGAGCGCTTGGTCGCCTTCGTCGTCGCCCCGGACCGCAGCCGGGAGAAGATTAGGTCGGAATTGCAGCGTTCCATCGACCCGACGTTCATGCCCAGGCAGATCTATCTTGTGCCGCATCTACCGAGGTCGGCGACCGGCAAGCTGCCCCGTGCTGACTTGGACAGCTTGGCGAAACGCCTGAGAGAGAACAGACGATGACTGTTGAAGAGAACTTCGTTTTTGCCCCGGACCACCCGGCGCTGGCCGGGCATTTCCCAGGGGATCCGATCGTGCCCGGATCCGTCCTTCTGGACCGTGCCGCTGCAATCGCCCGTGAGCGGGGTGGTTGGCTTGTAACCGGAGTTCGAAGGGCGAGGTTCAAGGCGCCTCTGAGGCCCGGAATCGATTGCGTCATGCGCCTCTCGCCGCGCGACGATGAGGCGCTCGACCTGACCTGTAGGGTTGGGCAGAAGATCGTTCTCGTGGCAATCCTGGATTGCACCGCCGATGACGAGAAGGCGTGATGCCGACTTGGCAGGATCAGCCCGAGCGGGGAAGTGGCACACTCACACGGTTCATCGTCTGGCTAAGTTTGAACACCCGACGACCGCTCGTCCGCCTATTGCTTTACCCCATCACGGCTTACTTCTTTGCGTTTTCCCCTGTCATGCGGGCCGCCTCTCGCAAGTACCTGTCGACGGTGCTCCGGCAATCTGTATCGTTGCGGCAAGTTTTTCATCATTATTTGACCTTCGCGCGCGTTTCTCACGACCGGATCTTGCTGTTGTCCGGTCGCCACAAGGAATTCGACGTGTCCTTCAAGGGCCTCGAAGTCGTCGAGGCGTTGCTTGCGCGGAATCAGGGTTTTCTCTTCTTGGGTGCGCATCTGGGCAGCTTCGAGGTGTTGCGGGCATTCGGGATGTTCGAAAAAAAAATGCCGATCAAGATCCTTCTGTATCCGGACAACACCCGTCGGATCCTGGCCATTATCGAGGCATTAAATCCGGCTCTGTCACGTGAGATAATCTCGCTCGGCAAGCCTGAAAGCATGATCTTGGCCAAGCGGCACGTGGACAATGGTGGCATAATCGGCATCCTGGGCGACCGTATCGCGCGGGGCGACAAGGTGGTGTATGCCAACTTTCTTGGGTGCCCGGCGGAGTTCCCTGCCGGCCCCATGTTGCTGGCGAGTTTCTTGAAGGTCCCGGTGGTACTATTCTGTGGTCTTTACCTGGGCCGCGATCGCTATGAGATCCGTTTCGAATCATTTGGCGATGAGATCATCATCTCCCCTGATAGCCGCCAGCAGGATTTGCAGGCCTGGATCGACCGCTATGCGGCTCGGCTCGATCAACTCTGCACAACCTCGCCATATAACTGGTTCAATTTTTACGACTTCTGGGCGCCACACAAAATGTAGACGCAACCTCTCGGCGACGTTCATCCTGTTGTTCGTCCTGCTGAGTCCCCATTCTGAACTGGCGAGTCAGACTCCCTGGTCCCTATCGCGCCTGACCGCCGCGCTAGCGCAGGATGTCGGCTCAACGGTGCGCTTCTCGGAGGAGCGGCAACTGCAGTACCTCACCGAGCCGCTGTTCCTGGAAGGAACACTGACATTCAAGCCTCCGGGCTACTTGGAAAGGCAGGTTGTCCAACCGAAGTGGCAGAGGATGATCATTGATGGCGATCTGGTGAGTATCGAAGAGAATTGGAAAGACCCTCCAATCCGCGTTTTACTGTCGGATTATCCGGCGCTAGAGGCGTTCGTTGCCGCCCTCAGGTCAATCCTGGCCGGTGACCAACGCTCGCTCGAGCGCACCTACGCGACGGCTCTGGAAGGTACGGAGGATGCCTGGCTGTTGAGCTTGACGCCACGGCCCCAGCATCTGCGGGACGCTGTGAGTGAGGTCCGCATTACGGGCGCGGGGGGCAATATTCAGTCGATCGAAATAATGGAATCCGAAGGCGACCGCACGATCATCACGATACACGGCAAGATATGAGGCACGGCCGCCTCCGCGCCCTCGTCATTTCGTACGGCTTGCTGGGCCTGTGCGTTGCCTTGGTGACTCTTTGGACCAACCTGCGGACTGACCTCAGTTTCGTGTTTCCGCGCCAGTCCACGCCGAACATCGAACTGTTGACTGATAGGCTGCAGCGGGGACCGGCCTTGGGCCTCGTATTGGTCGCCTTATCGGGAGCCGAGCCCGAGGAGCTGATTCGGCTCAGCAACGGCCTTGCCGAGGCCTTCGCCGAGAGCAGCCGGTTTCGATTTGTGAGCAATGGTCGAATTGGGCCTTCCGGGCCGGATTTGTCGTCCCTGTTTGCCAAGCGCTATCTGATGAACCCGCCCATCGGACCATCGGACTTTGGCGTCGCGGCGCTGCGTGACGCCCTCGAGGAGGCCCTGATCTCTCTGAGTACAACGCCCAGCATGGCGATCAAGCGCCTCCTGCCTCGGGATCCGACCGGGCGGCTGCGGAAAATCGCAACGTTTTGGGAGGGTGGTTCCGGGTTGGGACAGCAGAGCGGCGTGTGGCTGTCCTCAGACGAAACAGCCGCCCTGATGATGGTTCAATCGTCGGCGCCTGCTTTCGATTTGGCCGCCCAGGAAGAGCTGCTCGGATTCATGCGAGACCTTTTCGACAGGCTGAAGACGAACGACGGAGTGCGTATGGACCTCGCCGGGCCCAGCGTAATCGCTACCGCCAGCAGCCAGATGATTCGGGTGGAGATGCACGGTCTGACTCTGGCTTCCGTGCTCTGTGTGATTGCAATTTTTTACGCGGCCTTTCGGTCGCCCTCGTTGCTCCTCGTCGTGATCTTGCCGCTTGGGTTCGGTGTTTGTGCTGGGGCGGTTATAGTCCAAGGCCTGCACGGGCACCTACACGGCGTAACCTTGGCCTTCGGCAGCATTTTGATCGGAATCGCGATCGACTATCCGATCCACTTGATCAGCCATACTGTGGAGACGGGAGGCGCAAGAGACGCACTAGGGAGTATCTGGCGCACGCTACGGCTCGGCATGCTGACCACTGTTGCCGCTTTCCTGCCCATCACTCTCTCGAGCTTTCCAGGCTTGTCGCAGCTCGGCACGTTCACGATCGTCGGTCTCTTGGTCGCCGCCTTGGTCACGCGTTGGCTGTTGCCGGCGATCCTGCCCGCCATGCCGATGGCGCCACCGTCCACGATTTGGGATCGGCTGAGGCCGACCAATGCCGCGACCCGCGGGCTACGCCTTGCACTACTGATCCTTTCGCTTACCGCCCTGGTCTATATCACCACCCGAGACGGGACGATCTGGGAGACGGATTTGCGAAATCTCAGCCCGACGCCGGCCGCCATGCGAGCGCTGGACCGCCGGCTGCGCGCCGAGATGGGAGCGGCGGACGTGCGCCATCTGCTTGTGCTTCGACAGCCATCCATGGAAGAAGTGCTGCGCGGTAGCGAGGCTCTTACAGCGGACCTGCAGGCGCTGGTCGAGGCCGGGCGCATCGCCGGATTCGATATGGCCTCGCGCTACTTGCCCAGTCTCCACAGCCAGCGGCAGAGGCGGCGCGACCTGCCGGAACGCTCAGTGCTGCAGGCCAATCTCGATCGGGCTGCGGCCGGCCTTCCCTTTCGGTCGGGCTTGTTTGAGCCTTTCCTCGACGGCGTCGAGCAATCGAAGCTGGGGCCGCCCCTGACATTGGACGATTTTGTCGAAGCCGGTCTCGGCTGGCGGCTGCGGCCGCTTCTCTTCCGACAGGGCGGCGATTGGGTCGGCTTGATTGCGCCAATCGATGTGAGCGACCCCCAGACCCTCGCTGACCTTGCCCAGGCTCGCAATGACCCGGCGCTGGCCTATCTTGATCTGAAACTCGAATCGGAGACGCTTGTCGATGACTACCGCCGGGAAACGCTAGTTTGGCTCGCCGTGGGTGTGCCGATCGCTATGGCCATACTTTGGATCGGTTTGCGTTCATTCGCGCGGATGATCTGGGTTGCGGCGCCCGTCGGCATGTCCCTCCTTCTGACCTTGGCTGTTTTGATGCTATTCGGAATCTCCCTCTCTATTTTCCATTTGCTTTCACTGCTATTGGTCGTTGGCGTCGGGCTTGACTATGCCTTGTTCTTCGAGCGCTATGCGAGGGACCCGGTCAGCCGAACGCGCACGCTGCGGGCCAACGTGTTCTGTGCGGCAACATCGGTGAGCGTTTTCACGATACTGGCGTTTTCCCAGATTCCAGTGTTACATGGAATTGGAACGACCGTCGCAGTGGGCGCTGCGTTTTCCTTGCTTCTGGCTTTTGTTTTTTCCGAGGGTGGTGGCGGCGCGGAAAGATGACCAGCAGCCTGATCCTGACCGCTTACACCACAGTGAACGCGTGCGGCTCCGGCCTGAACGAGACCCTACAAGCGCTTCGCAGCGGGCGCTCAGGCCTGCGATCCTGTGACTTCGGCGAGGCTGAGCTCGATACCTATATCGGACGTGTGGCGGGTGTCGAGGACGCTCCAGTCGGCTCGGACTTAACCGATTTCGACTGCCGGAACAACAGGTTGGCTCAGATGGCCTTGCAGGCCGACGGATTTTCCGAGGCTGTGGCCGGCGTGGTGGAGCGTTACGGATCCGAGCGTATTGCCGTTGTTATGGGAAGCAGCACCTCAGGCGTGGGCGAGGCAGAGATCGCCTACCGCAACCGATCACCCGACAGCGGTGCTCTTCCCGAATCCTTTCGTTTCGACAAGACCCATGACTTTTATTCGCTGCCTTACTTCGTTTCTGCATACTTAAATCTTGACGGACCCAACACAACAGTATCAGCAGCCTGCGCCTCGAGCAGCAAGGTCTTCGCCGACGCTTGGCAGTGGATTGCAGCGGGCATCTGCGATGCGGCCGTGGTTGGTGGCGTGGATAGCCTCTGCCTTCTGACGCTACGTGGCTTCAACTCTCTTGAGCTTCTTGCCAAAGGGCCCTGTCGTCCGAACGATGTCGCCCGCTCCGGCCTTTCCATTGGCGAAGCAGCGGGATTCGCTTTGCTCGAGCGTGTGCAGATGCCGCCGCCGGGGTCGGTCGCCTTGCTGGGTTATGGCGAAAGCAGTGATGCCTACCACATGTCGGCGCCCCATCCCGAAGGCAAAGGGGCGCTCCTCGCCATGAGGGCCGCTTTGGCCCAGGCCGGCCTAGAGCCTGGCGATATCGATTACATCAACCTACACGGCACGGGAAGCCGCGCCAACGACACTGTCGAAGACAGAGCGGTTTACGAGATCTTCGGTTCCGGAGTTCCGACCAGCTCGACCAAGGGTTGGACCGGCCACGCATTGGGTGCCGCCGGTATTGTCGAAGCGGTGATCTCGTGCCTCTGCCTACGCGAGGGCTTCATCCCTGCCAACCTGAACCTAGAGACCCTCGATCCGGAGCTTAATTGCGCTGTGCAGCAGGTCTCTGTCGATCGCCCGATCAAACGAGTCCTGAGCAATTCCTTCGGTTTTGGCGGCAGCAATTGCAGCATCATCCTCGGCACGGCGTCGTGATGCGCGTCTACGTGGCGGGAATTGGAGTCCTCGGACCGGGATTTCAGGGCTGGGCGAAGAGCGCGCCAATTCTGCGAGGCCAAATGCCATACATCGCTGAGCCCTTGGTATTGGATGCACCTGGGATCCTCTCCAGCAGAGAGAGGCGTCGCAGCGGCCCAGCCATTCGCCTGGCCCTCAACGCCGCCCAGGAGGCCGTCGGCCAAGCTGGTATTCCGATGCCGGAATTGGCTGCGGTATTCGGTAGCTCTGCTGGCAACAGCTTGGAAATTCATCAAATTCTCGAATCACTGGCGACACCCGAGATGCTCGTATCTCCAACCCTGTTTCATAACTCTGTTCATAATTCCGCGGTCGGCTATTGGTGCATCTCGACAGACTGCCACCAGCCGAGCACCAGCATTGCCGGCCATGATTTCACGTTCCCGGCCACTGTTTTGAAAGGGGTCGCACAAGTGGTCACCGAGGTCCGCCCCGTTCTTCTGACAGTTTTCGACTCTCCATTTCCCGAACCCTTGGATAGCAAGCGTCATCTCGTGGACGCCTTCGCTGTCGCTCTTGTGATCACGCCGAGGCCAAGTGCCGAGTCAAAGTTCGCCATGTCCGTGTGTTGGCACCATGGTGCACGCGATGAGTATACTTCCTCACCCGGGCTTCCCGGTGTGCATGACCTTTTCTTGGGCAATCCGGCTGCTCGGGCGCTTCCCTTGCTCGAGGCCATGGCCCATGAGAAACCGGCGCGCGTGCGCCTGCGGTATCCTCGCAGCGGCCATCTCGATATGGAGCTGTCTCCGTGTTAGACCACGACGCGATCGCCTCCTTGTTGCCTCACAGTGGCCGTATGGTTTTGCTCGATTCGGTCGAATCTTGGACAGATACTACCATTGTCTGCCTTACCGGTTCGCACCGGGCGGTCGGCAATCCCCTCCGCCAAAATTCCCGATTATCCAGCCTTTGCGGGATCGAATATGGCGCGCAGGCCATGGCGGTGCATGGGGCCTTGATCTCCGGGAGCAACCAACGCCCCGGCCTCCTGGCCGTACTGCGGAATGTGAGGTGTCATGTGACTCATCTCGACGATATCGGGGACGACTTGACCGTACGGGCCAGGCTGTTGATCGGCGAGGGCGGGCGCTCCATCTACACCTTCTCCATCCAGAGCAACGATGTAGATCTGTTGGCTGGCGAAGCTATTGTGGTGCTCGGATGACAAGGCGAAGAGCCCTCATCACAAGCGCCGTCGCAACATCCGTTTGCACCATTCTCGGCGCCGGCTCGATGCTCGTCCTCGCGGCCTGCACGGCCACCACCGCAGCCGTCGGTGCCGGGGCCACGGTCGGCGTCACGGCGGCGCAGGAACGCGGCGTCGAAGGCGCCGCCAGCGACACCCAGATCCGGTTCGTGATCAATCGCCTGCTGCTTCAGGATAGCACCGAGCTGTTCCTGGACGTCCATCTGCAGGTTCAGGAAGGGCGCGTGCTGATGAGCGGAACGGTGCCCGACCCCGAGTCCCGGGTCGATGCCGTCCGCCTCGCCTGGCTGGCCGAAGGCGTGCGCGAGGTCATCAACGAGAT
>Ga0114923_10002829_pt1 | contig 11714 bp, 12 predicted proteins | sample SumtaG_FD_89578 | JGI IMG/M metagenome (GOLD analysis project Ga0114923, IMG submission 89578) | Deep subsurface microbial communities from Indian Ocean to uncover new lineages of life (NeLLi) - Sumatra_00157 metaG | ecosystem: Environmental > Aquatic > Marine > Oceanic > Sediment | place: near... | reverse complement strand
ACTCGCGCTGGATCGCGGGCAAGGCGGTATTCTGATCGCTCCTTCCGCCTATTTTTGCAAACATCCGCCAAAACAATTCACAGATGACGAAGCGTTCGCAATGACTGAAGCGTTCATTAAGGAAGAATAATTCGTGAAGTGCCTGATCATCGCAGCCGGGCAGGGAACCCGGCTTAAAGCAAGAGGTGAAGTCAAGCCGCTTGTTCCGTTGCTTGGTGTTCCGCTGATCGAGCGTATCATCCGTTCCGCTATAGAAGGCGGGGCGGATGAGTTTTATGTGGTCACAGGCTATCAGGGGGAAAAGGTTGCCAACTTCTTAAAACAGCTTTCCAAACGCTTGAATGTTGAAGTCACTCTTATTCAGAATGATGACTGGCAAAAAGAAAACGGTTTTTCGGTATTAAAAGCACGCGATGTCATGACGGAACCTTTTCTGTTGCTGATGGCGGATCATCTTTTTGATCCGTGTATTATTCGGGCATTACAGGAGCATTCGCTTAACAAAGGCGAGGTTCTGTTGGCGGTGGATACTGATAAAAACAATCCGCTGATTGACATGGAAGATGTGACCAAGGTTCGTATCAAAGACGGGTATATCCTCAATATAGGCAAAACCATCGACGATTTCAACGGTTTTGACACCAGTCTTTTCCTTTGTACACCGGCGATATTTGAAGCATTGGAACGTGCTTGTGAAATTCATAATGATACAACCTTATCTGCTGCAATACGGATTTTAGCAGAAGACAAACATGCAAAATCGGTACAAACAAAGGGATTCTGGATTGATATTGATGATGAAAAAGCCCACAAAAAAGCAGGAAAAACGCTGTCGGATTCGTTACGTCGCAAAAGCAACGACGGCCCAGTGTCACATTGGTTGAATCGCCCGATTTCCACCCGTTTATCCAAATTTCTGGTCAATTTCAATATTACCCCGAATCAAATTTCTTTTTTCTCATTTGCGTTCTCAATGATTGCAGCGGGACTTTTTGCGCTGGGTAACTATCGGTTTCTGGTTTTGGGGGGAGTCATCGCACAATTCGCCTCCATTCTTGACGGGTCTGACGGTGAAGTAGCCCGTCTGAAATATTTGTCATCCGATTATGGCGGCTGGTTCGATGCGGTACTGGATCGGTATGCGGATGCTTTTTTACTGTTTGGACTGACTTGGTATGCTTATAGTCAAGACTTGTCCCCGTGGGCTCTGGGAATAGGATTTTTGGCTATCATCGGCTCCTTTATGTTGAGCTACACAGCGGACAAATACGACAAACTCATGAAAAACCGCCTCCCAAAAGGGATAAGGATGGGGCGTGATGTCAGGGTTTTCTTGATTTTTCTGGGTGCAATATTGAATCAAGTCTACCCGGTATTAATCGTGATTGCTGTTTTGATGAATCTGGAAACCATACGCCGGATCTTTATTTGCCAAAATGATAGATAGTATTGCCTGTGCAAAACAAAAAATACGTGCGGTTATTTCCAAATCCGGCGTGCCCGAAGATCCGATTCATGCGGAAAATGTGCTTGAATGGTTACTGAAATTAAAACCTGATGCCGATGAAGCCTTACAGGTTGCCGCTCTGGCTCATGATATTGAGCGATCCGTCGAAGGGATGAAAATACAGCGTTCCGATTTCAATGATTACAATCAATTTAAAGCCGCTCATGCTAATAATAGTGCGAAGATTCTGAAAGAAATTTTACATAAATGTAAGGTGGAACAATCCATCGTTGATGAGGCATGTCGGTTGGTGGAACGGCACGAAATTGGCGGTGATCCGCGCTCTAATTTGCTGAAAGACGCAGACAGTATTTCTTTCTTTGAAGTTAATATGCCATTGTATTTTCAAAGAGAAGGATACGAAGAAACCTTGAAACGTTGCATCTGGGGTTATCAACGGCTTTCCTCAAAGATGAAAGAGATTTGTCAGGATATAACTTATCCGCATCATACGCTTGTTAAGATTTTGAAAGAAGCGATTTATAAAGCATCTGAAGGGGGCAAAGGAAGAAAAAGGTGCCAGGCAAAAAAAACCAAAGACCTGGCGGTTCACCCAGCCCGGCAGTAATTGAAAAAATTTGTTGATTATTTTCCGATAAAGCGTTAATATACTATAATGAATATCTATTTATAGTTTGGAGTGAATCGATTAAAGCTTTAAAGGAGTTATGATGACTACGAAGACAGTGTCGGTAAAAGATGCGCAAGCGCAGTTCCTTGAATTATTAGACTTAGTTTCAATGGGGAACCGGATCGTGATTCAAAAAGATGAAGAACCCCTGGCTGAAATAGTGGGGATCAGTTCACCCAAAAAAGGGAAACAGGTGGCCGGGTTAAATCGGGGAAAGATTCGGATGAGTGATGATTTTGATGCGCCCTTGCCGGATGAGTTCTGGTTGGGTGAGCAGTGAGACTTTTATTGGATACTCATGCCTTTATCTGGTGGTCAAGTGAACCTGAAAAGCTTTCAAAAAAAGTATTGACAGCCTTTGAAGATAGCGAGAATGAATTAACCCTCAGCGTTGCCAGCATCTGGGAAATGCAAATTAAGGTTCAGTTGCTGTGGTAGAAATCTCTATTGGCCTGGCACCAAAAATATTAACCATTCTTATCCCTCCGTTTCTTTCCAGCTTTTAGTTGCTTGACTCCCTTTTCCACTTCGGCGAAATGCTTTTCTATTGCCGTTGGAGCGCTAAGTTTCTCTCGGCGGTATTTTTTGTATTCCTGATGCGCCTTGTCCAATGCCTTTTCGTGGCTGATCTTGCCTGCGTGAGTCAGGATGTACCGTCCCGAGAGTTTCAGGAAATCATCAAGTCTGGCGATCCAGTCACGCATATACATGGGGTTACGATTCAGGGCTTGCAATTCGTCGAAATAGTTACCGCCGCCGGCCTGTTTGAGCCTCTCATCATCCATGGTAAAACCCTTGATGATGTACTCGCGCAAGCGTTGGGTCGCCCATATGCGGAACTGTGTGCCACGGTGCGATTTCACTCGGTAACCGACCGAAATGATGACATCAAGGTTGTAATGCGCAACCAGGTAGTTTTTTCCGTCTGCGGCAGTTGTCCGGAATTTCCGGACAACTTGTTCTTCCCGTAATTCGCCTTCAGAAAATATATTACGGATATGCTCAGAAATCGTACGCTTATTTTTGTCAAAAAGTTCACACATCTGTGCCTGGGTGAGCCAAACAGTTTCATTTTCCATCCGGGTTTCGATGCGAATGTTGCCGTCATCGGTCCGGTAGAGTAGAAACTCGGTTTTTGTGGGGAGGTTGTTTTGGTCTGTCATTTCACACCCCTTCCTCGTCCCACATGCGTCTCATTAATTCTTCCCCAGGGGGACCGGCAGTAAATCAAAACGTTGTTGGGATGCAAATCACTCATGACAACATTTTAAAGGAATACCTCAGGAATTTCAAGAAAAATCTTGAACGTGACGAAAACGTGTCTACTTTATACCATATTATACCGGATTTAACTGGATTATAATGACGGCGAAAAATCTCGAAAACAATCGTCCATCAACGCTTTCCCTCTATTGACTGAGGCTTTCAAAAATCCCCGCAAAAACCAGCCTGCTGGCTCCGGCGGCCACCATGCGGCGTATGGGCCCTCTTTTTTCGAGATGATGTATGTAATGTAGCAAAACTTTTTATTAATTTTGATTTATTACAATTTGTTACAATTTGGAAATAATTGGGTTACTTTTGTCGAGTATTCTACTACCAGGAGTAGAAAAATGAAAAAGAAAGTACTGATCGGAACATTTGTAATCGCCCTAGTGGTTCTTATGACCGGACTGCCCTTCGGGCTGTTCGATGAAAATAAACCGTAACCCACCCCCGGTTTGCAAACTGCCCGCGTCACCCGCCGCGATATCAGCTCGTCGATAATAGCTCCCGGCATCATAAGACCCGGCGTAGGCGCAGAAGTACGAGTCGGTTCCCGGATATCAGGTGTTGTGAAACGACTCTACACCAATATCGGCGACCGGGCCGAAAAAGGTAAACTACTGGCTGAATTGGACCCCATCGAAAACGAAGCCAGGTACAACCAGGCAACGGCTTCCCTGGAACTGTCCCGGGCTAACCTGAACTATGCCCGGCTGGATTTAAATCGACAACAACTACTGCTCAAAAAAAATTTCGTTTCACAAGATAAATGCGGCTTTCACTGTCGATACCTTTCCGGACACCTCTTTCGACGGCAAAGTCACTTTACCCCAAAGCCGAAATTCAAAATAACGTGGTTAATTATATTGCTATTATAAAAATGTCCGACAATAAAGAAAAAATCTTGAAACTGGGGCGGTGCGTTCAAAAGTTCAAACTTGCGAATCCGAATCCGTGCACGGTGCATGCAAACATGATAAAGATGAAAGATGGGGCCGGTGCGAGTGACTGTGTGAATTTATGGGGAAAAGGTTACAGACGAAAAAAATTCGTCCCAAATCATTTACACACTTACAGGCACCGTCCCCGCACTGTATAATAAAAATGTCTGAAGATTTAAGGTCCCTTTTGGTGCTGGAGCTTGAGACAGAATTTTTTAAACGTTGCAGCGGCCTACGTTACCCCACAGCGATTCGTTTCAAAGAAAGTTATCAAGGCGGCCCCCTGATTACCGGTCTAAGGGGCACCAAAGGATGGCTTCGGACACAAACCGTCACCATTTTTTCAGATTATATGTTTTTTAAGGTAGACCTGGATATCACTTATGAATAATAGAAACCGGGGCCCATTTTCTTGCCTGTCCCCGTTTTTTAATCGGCGCTTTCACCTGGCCCCATTTCTTTGGAAAAGAAAAAAAATTAAAAAAAAATTATTTTATTGTTGACATTTCGTTAAATTTAAATTATAATATTAAATTGTGAAAAACAAAAAGACTTTGAAACCTGTTTTTGCTACCTGGAAAAGAAAAAAATTTGGATATAAGGAAGTTTTTTTAAAAAATTTAAATGATTAGACGAAAAGAATGTATGAAGGAAAAAACGATTTTCCCAATGAGTTAAGAAGTCGCAGTCTAATCAGCAGCAGATTAATTGCAACAAAATAACTAACATTTTGAAAGGAGAGTTAATAATGTTATATAAAATTAGAAGTAAGAGATTCTGGTTATCCCTAGGGATAATCTGTTTTTTGACTACGTTGTTGCCCATTGAAACGGTGCAAGCGGCTGATGTTAAGGTTTATCCTGCCTGCATGTGTGTAGAAAACGGGAATGATACCGGAGACTTTAACCGCAGCATGTATCGTATTACAAGGACAGGAAGTACAGGGAGCGGAATTTTACTCTGCCCTATCGTCCGCGATACTGTTAGGTCCGGTAGTACAGGAAAGGAATCTAAAGGAGGGATCTGGGCAAAGGCTTACACGCCTGGATTCACCGTCAAAGTGAGGACATACCGAACAAATTCTGGTCCTAGCATTCGCCTCACTTTGCATAATCGTGCTTATGATGGTAGTTCTATCTCAAAAGTAACTAAATATGCGGGTGTTGGGCATAAGGTTACCGAGATATTCACCAAATCAAAGGCCAATAGCGGGTACTATTTGCTTGAAGTTGAAATGGGTGTGAATGGAGCTACGACAAAGGGTGGTTATGCAAAATTACATTCCTATGAAGTGGTAGAATAAGAGGCGCCGTTGACGCTTACCATAAAAATATACCATAAACGCGCTCGGTGCGTAAAAACGTAAAAATATAAAACTTAAAAATAAATTAACGCCATTCTTGCCTGTTCCTAAATCCTACCCGGTTTGGGTTTAAATTTTAAAAAGTCTAATGTTTTCATGGTTAATCCGGGAATACCCTGCTTTTTACGTAATAGCCCAGTATTTTACGTAGATAATTGGAGGGCCGGTTTATTTTTTTTAGAGCGTAATATAGGAGTTCCCGCATTTGGGAGGGAGAGATATGGGGATGGTCCCAGACCAGGTGATATGAATCGTAATGGCTCCAATCGGTGTCAATGATCTGGTTTCCCAACTGCCGCCAAAGTGGGGTACCCGGGTATGGTGTTAGGATTGTGAATTGCATTAAAAAGAAATCCCATGTGGCCAGAGTATCGATGTCTTCGCGGATACTTTCGACGGTATCATCCGGGAAACCCAGCATATAGGTTCCATCAGGGAAGCAATTATGGGCGTTCAGTTCCCCTATAACTTCTTTTATCAATTGGATATTCTCTTTTTTTGCCACAAAATTGAGGTTCTTGTCATGAAGAGATTCCACCCCGATAATGGCACTGTGAAGTCCTTTTTTTTTCAATTGGCTCACTCTCCCCACGATACGGTCCGCACGGGTGAGGCAGACCCAGCGGAGGTTTCTTTCGGCCAGTTTTTCAATGATGATCCGGGAACGCTCTTCATCATTTAAAAACGTTTCGTCATATATGATCACGGGGCTGGCATTCAATTTTTGATATTGGTCCAACACGCTGTCCACTCCAGTAATATCATGGGAATTATCTTCGGTGGTAAACCATGGTGTTGGACAGAAGGTACATCTTGATTCACACCCCCGTTTAGTATATAGAAAGCCTATATTTTCCCCCAGGAATGACCATTTGGCTTTCCCGATAATAGGGGGGTGGGTAATCGTGGGCAGATCAGCCCCTTCGATTTCCTTTTTAAGATCGGCTTCGCAATTGCCCGGGAATACTTTGTCGAAATAGGTGTCAACGCCGGATGTCATGACACCGTAATTGCCGGCCCATACTTCCGCCACACCGTTTTCCCGCGCTGTATCCACCATTTTCACGGCTTCCGGCAGCGTCCATGTAAAAAAACTGATGCCCACGATATCGTATCCTCTCTTCACTACGGTACGGAATTCATCCCATGTCGGATACTCGAGAATATCCACACCTTTTATGTTTTCCTTGATGAAACGCAGACCGAATGGAGGATTTGAGACTCTAAGCTGGTATATGCGTTTATTCATTGCAGTCCAACTTTGATACGAACTGGTGGTATCGAAGATTTTCCCGTTTAACCGATTCTCATATCTCAGCGAATCGACCGGGATGGTAGAGAATAGTACTCTTGGATTACTCATCTGATTCTTCTCCTTCTTTTTTTAGCTCCGTAAGAAACAGCGTGTTTTGCCATTGTCCTTCCCGGTGCAATATTGAAATTAAATAGGAAGATATCTTTTAAGTTCAGGATTATCATTTTGAGGTAAATTCTCCTGGATCAAGTTTTCATTTTCGTCATACAAACCATGTTCATATTTTTTCAAGCAAGCCATATACTTTTCCATGGTTTCCAGGACAGGTTTCAGGCTGTAGACCTGTGCAAAGTAGTCAACTTTGCCCTTAAAAAAAAGAGCTTTTAAGCAGCGCATTTTAGAATAGAAACGTTTCGTCCCTTTTATTAACTCTTGTTGAAGGGTGCTTGGTTTCATTCGTTTGGGATAGTGGATGACAAAATTGCCGTTATAAAAACGCCAGTCATTGTGGATAAAACGGTTATCCGGGAAAACCTGGGGTATTCCCAGTGTTTTCTCTTTATAAGGGAAATCGTAAATGGAAAGGACGCAAATCGCATGGACGTTGTGCTCTATTAGGAAAGTAAAGGTATCCCTGACAGATTGTTTTGTGTCGTGGTCAGATCCCAATACCAGGCTGGCAAATATTTCCAGTCGGTGCGAATAAATTGTTTGAATACTTTTTTTAATGTCATCTAGTGTTTGACTTTTATTATAGTCTTTTAAAGAGTTGTCATTTACCGATTCGATACCCAGGTAAATACGGTAGACACCGGCTTTTTTCATTAATTTTAGCAGTTCCTCATCCCGGCAAATTTCAATCCTCGCAAAAACCAGCAATTGTAATTTACCGCCGAATTCCTCTATGAGCCGGTTTAAGAGTTCCCTGGTTCTTTTGCGGTTAATGGTAAACTCATTGTCTACCACATAAAACCAGGTGCTTTTCAAAATTTTGATTTTGTTTTTTATATCCTGGATAATCGATTCGATGCTGCGCATCCTGTATTTACTGCCCAATTCCACACGTCCAAAGCAGAAACTGCATTTATTGGGGCAGCCCCGGCTGGTTTGTAATATCTGGGCATTGACATGAAACCGTTTTTTCCGTAGATAGTACCTGGCGTTATCTATAAAAGAGATAGGGCGGTAATTTTCTACCAGGGAAATATCCGGCACCATATCTATATCGGTCATAAATTCTCGATCCGGGTTGTGGATAATCCGGCCATGTTCATCCTTATAAGAGATACCTTTAATATCTCCGACCCCCCTGCCTTCATCCAGGGCGTTCAACAATTTCAGGACAGTGGCTTCGCCTTCATTACGCACCACATAGTCGCAATGTACAAGGCAATCTTCGGCCAGAACACTGGCGTGACTGCCCCCGAATATTATGGGTATTTGGCGTTTCACTTTTATCAAATCCGCCATTTCATAGGCTTTCAGAGAAGATGACGATAATGTCCCAAAGCAAACATAATCCGTATCCAGTACATAATCCCAGTCGATTTCACAACGGACATATCCCGAGAAAACCCTGACTTCATAACCGGCATCCCTGATGGCTGTAGCAACAGAGATCGTGCCGTAGCGTGGTAAATTCATTATACGGCTAAATCCCTCCAAAGAGGGAGTCTCTTCTAATGGAGATATCAGTGCGACTCGTTTAACCCCGCTGCTCATGTCACAATCCCTTCCAGGATATTCTTTCCAGAAAACCTTATCATCCCGACTTCCTTTAGTTTGGATTTGTTTAAAATAAACTTTTACCACGAAGAAAACAAAAAGTCAATAGATTGGGGGGGGGAAAATAAAATAGCGGCGACCGGCGCGGGCCCGTATTGGGTCCCCGGCAGGGTTTTGGTTACCTAATCGTAAAATCTTACCATTGTTTGGCAGAATATTTTTTCACAAGTCTCGAAACAATTTATTACAGATCATTTACAGACCGAACTTTTCCCCTCAGCTTTTTAAATACCTTTTATCTTCGTGCCCTTCGTGTCCTTCGTGGTTTAAATCTTTTTGGTTCCGGCTCGTCCGGGTTGTGGACAGGCGAAAAAAATTTTTCCAGTGAGTTCTTGCAGCAGCAGATCATCGATTTCTTAAAAAAGTACATGTCATAGTCTCTTTGTTGTACAATCCGGGGATTTGGGTTATAATTTGGTTTGGTTTAATTCAGGCTGCAGTGCCTTTTGGGAGAAATTATATGACTGAGTATAGATATCATCACCTGGGTATACCCAATAATATAGAACGGGAAGGGGAAGACTATTTTGAATCCGCTAAAATGTTTCACACCAATTTCGACGACAACCCTTACGGCATCGAGTGGCTGCGCTTCATGCCGGGCAGTAATGTGACGGAAGTGGTTAAAACCTATCCCCATGTTGCATTTACCGTTGACAACCTGGAGGCAGCGATAGAAGGAAAAAAGGTTATCATCCGTCCCAACAGCCCCAGCGCCGGAGTAAGAGTCGCATTTATCGAACACAAGGGAGCACCCATCGAGTTCCTGGAGTATGACTACGCGGAACATGTCACCGGGTTCCCTGAACTGGAAACAGAACGGCTGGTTTTAAGGCAGCATCTGACCAGTGATGCCGAAACCCTATACAATCTGAGGAGCAACCCCGGCATCATGGAATTCATGGATATGCCCATGATGACATCGCAACGGCAGGCGAAAGAGTCGATCGATAAAGTGTCGCGGAGCTTTATCGATGAAAAAATTCCCCTCTGGGCACTCTCCAGGAAAGATGATGCGTCCCGGCGGATGATCGGTTATGTCGGTTATACCCGTCACCTGGAAGCCCACTACCGGGCGGAGATATGTTATGTGCTGGAACCGGTTTACTGGGGTAACGGGCTGATGACCGAAGCGTTACATGCTGCACTGCAATACGGTTTCCAGCAGATGGCATTGCACTCGATTGAAGCCAATATCAGCCCTGCCAATACCGCCTCGATCAAATTGGTAGAAAAATTCAACTTTCGCAGGGAAGCGCTATTTAAAGAGAACTGGTTTATTAACGGTAAATTCGTGGATAGTGCGATCTACTCTTTGATAAAGGGTAATTTTTGATAATTTTTGTCAAGTGTAGTTTACGATTTTTCCCATATTTCGTAAAGTAGAGTTGACGATTTTCGCCCTATTTCGTCAAGTATACTTTACGAAAACTGAAAGATGGCTTTCTGTATTGAGATGTGGTTATAAAAACGGGATCAGGTAAAAAAATCTCCCTTTACCATATAGTTTCTACCTGAGAAATTTTAATTCTTCCATCACGACTTAATAACGGAACATTTAGATGTAATGCTGTAGCAGCTATTATTCTGTCCGGCATATCTGGGATACTTTTTCGGTCGATTTTAGCCAACTCTATTACAATCCTGTTCGTTAGAGGGATTTCAACCAATACCGATTGGTTATCCTTTAATTCACTATTTAGTTTAGTGAATGCATCCTTCTTGATACGCCCTTTTTCAATTAAATAAACAATTTCAACCAAAGTTATAATGGAGATACCGATTTGGTTTCCTTGCTCTTTGTTTGTTTCAATAAGTTTCTTTGCTTTCTCTGAAATACGAGTATCATCATAAAGGTACCATATTACAGTATGAGTATCAGCAATAGCGGAAATCATTAGATATCCTCTCTTGGAAAGTTCCCCCATACATCTTTACGCATTTCCTCTATTTCTTTTGAATCGGGCGCCTGGCCATATTCTTTCCATAAGCCGAGGAGAGATTTTTTCTTTATAGGTTCTGTTTTTTCGTCGATAACTACTACAATTTTATGTTCTCCCAAAGGAATGTCTTCCGGTATATCTAAAGTCAACAGACCCGGCTGTTTGATATAAGCATTGGTTTGTATCGTTTTCATTTTTTCCTCCATTACATGTGAAAGAATGATACAATATGCGAAAGTATACCACAGGGAAAGAAGTTTTGCAACGTGGAGTTGTTTGCCCGGCGGGTTTTAAAAACGGGTAAAAACGGGATCAGGTAAAAAAATCTCCGGTGCCATTCGGGGATTGGAGAGCCAGGGGTGATTGACATTTTGAATTTTCTTTTTTATAATAACTCCCCTGTGAAAAGAGTGGCCCGCGACGCGGGCTAATTTAAATTGGAGGTACATATGATACGAAGAATCTTTTTTTTGGGTATCCTGCTGTTGATTGTCTCACTGATAATCCCATTGGCAGCGGCTGAAGAGAACCCCAGGATCATGTTGGTATTGGATGCATCCGGCAGCATGTGGGGAAAAATCCAGGGCAAGACAAAGATTGAAATTGCCCGTGAAGTGATCGCTGATTTTCTTAAAAAGTTGGAACCCAATGTTGAAATCGGTTTAGTGGTCTATGGCCATCGCCGGAAAAGCGATTGTAACGATATCCAGACATTAATCCCTATCGGTAAAGCAACGGCCAATCAGATCATCGATACTGTAAATAAAATAAATCCCAAAGGTAAAACCCCGCTCTCTCAAGCGGTAAAACATGCGGCTAAAGAGCTGAGACACACAGAGATGCGTGCCACCGTCGTATTGGTGAGCGATGGTGTAGAGACCTGCCAGGCGGATCCCTGTCAAGTGGGTAAAGAGCTGGCTATGTCAGGTGTTGATTTCACAGCCCATGTGATTGGTTTTGATGTAAAGGGAGAGGACCAGGTTGGGTTACGGTGTTTGGCTGCCAATACCGGCGGACTATTTT
>Ga0114923_10002827_pt1 | contig 11717 bp, 16 predicted proteins | sample SumtaG_FD_89578 | JGI IMG/M metagenome (GOLD analysis project Ga0114923, IMG submission 89578) | Deep subsurface microbial communities from Indian Ocean to uncover new lineages of life (NeLLi) - Sumatra_00157 metaG | ecosystem: Environmental > Aquatic > Marine > Oceanic > Sediment | place: near... | reverse complement strand
AGCTACAATTGAACAACCACATTTAGTGCATGTGGCTCGCCATCTAAAATCTGTTCTTTCTGAAAGAATAGCATCGCCTTCATCAGAAGCGTCAATTTTTCTTATATTTTTTACTTTATGTTGTCCAGTTCCTTGGCATGGAAATATTTTCGGTCTTTTAGGCTCTTTCACTTTAGTACTTCCTTTCTTACTTCGATGATTTTAGAAATAGTTTTCGCTATTCCATCTACTAATGAACTTGACTTGTCATCTCTGGGATCAAAAATGGTCTGCAAGTATTTTTGACATAGTACTTCCCACTTTACTCCATGCTGTAATGCTACACTGATTGTAATAGCTAAGGCGTCTACGAAGCCGGCTATAGTACTGCCTTCTTTTGCTATTATAATAAATACTTCGCCGGGGTCTGAACTATCAGGGTAGAAATTTACAATAGTATAGTACTCGAGTTTGGCCACGGAGGCTTTCATGGTAATACCTGCTCTTGTATCTGGAAGACGTTTTCTTAGTTTATTCTTCATTTGATTCTAGCTCTATTTCTGGTGATTCAATCATCATGGAATAAGGAATTTTCACATTGTCAATGTGGCAAGCATTTAATCTGTATAAGCCATCGTGATTTCTGTACTCTGCATAGTAATAAACTTTGTCAATGTTAGATTGCGCTATCAAGTTGGCACAACTTTCACAAGGTTCCATTGTTATGAATGCTACTTTGTTTGGTATTGTCCCATCTACCATGGCAATAGCATTTTGTTCAGCGTGTAAGCAACCACATTTTCCTGTCATGTCTCTGCAAGAATCGTTTGGCATTGCTAATGGACTTCCATTGTATCCAATAGCAAGTATACGGTCCATGTCTTCTGTTGTAATTACACAGCCTACTTTGCGATTTGGTAATTTACAAGTTGAACGCGCTGCCCACAAAAAAGCCGTCTTCATGTGTAATACTATACGGTTTGGTCTGTCTGACATTGTTTAGTTCTCCTTATATTATTGTGTTTTTAGCTTTAGGTTTAAAATCTGATTTCATGACGGTTTTGGGCTCAAAAGCAGACCTCGGACTACGTATTGCACGAAGTAAAACAAGTTCTTCTTTGGTCATTTTACTTATTGGTTTATACATCCAAGCGTCTCTACGAAGTACTAGTCGTCTTTTTTTTGCCATGTTTTTTTCCTCTTAGGCTTTTTAGTGCCGGTGGTTTATAATATTCGAACAAATTAGTATACTTTATTACACTTATAGAATGTTTAGACAAAGAATATTCAAACCCGCGCAAGCGGTCTTGTTTCTTTATGTTAAGTATTCTATGTATAGCAAGGTCTTCTAGAATACGTCCTACACTATGGCGGCCTAAGGCCGTTTGTAATACCATGTCCTGTATGGAAAACCACACTGTACTTGACTGTTGTGTGTATACCCAAATATGATACATCATAAATATCATTACAGCGGGCATCGAACAAAGTGATATATACACCGCTTTGGCTGTTTGTATTTGGTTTATTCTTGTACTGCCACGCATCATAGCTCCGGAGGCGGCTACTTGTACCATTTGTTGAACAAGGCGTCCTGCTGCTTCTGGTTGTGGCAGTGTAGTAACATGTCGACCGGTTGAATCACGTGATACGTGTGTTCTAAGTCTTGCTACGAAGTCAGCACAACGTATAAACAGTTGCTCAGTATGTTTGTCTATTTGTATGTTTGATAAGTCTACTACAGGCATTCTGCGCATAAAATTGAATAATTTTGATTGTAGTTTATCGTGTCGACCACGGTAATTGTGTAGTTGATTATCGTAAGCGCGCTTTGTAAGTGCCAGTCTGTCGGGTATTTGTAGCCTAAAGTTAATGTATCTTTCGCCCAATGCTTGATTATATAAAAAGTACCTATCAATCTGTGGCGTAGCTGCCGTTAAAATATTAAAATGTACTTTGTGTTCTACTTTTTCTTTGACATTGCCGAATGTTTTAGATACTACACCATCGTAGGCTTTGCGTAACATTGCTTGCACAGCGTTTCGGTCGTCTTGTCTTTGTTCCATCATAGTGCTCTCGTCAAGAATAACTAATACTTTTCCATTGAGCTGTGGCAAAGTGGACATGTCTTGACCATTGTATCCTCTGAAGCCTGATATTAAACTCTTCGGTGTAAATGTATCCAATGCGTAACTAAGATGAAAATCAGATAACAATGACATGTGCGCAGTTTTGCCAGAACCCGGCGGAGCGATCACTCTGTACCAAGTTGGTACTCTGTTCCATTCTAGTGATACATAAGGGTATAACATAATTTCTGGTAACCACCTATCTACGTCACAACCGTAATAAAATAATTTCTGAAAATCGTGCATAAGGCTTTCAAACGCTTTAGCTGCATTATATCTTTTGTGCTTTTTCTTATGCGCCATTGTAGTTTACATCTAAAAAGTAATATGTATAGTATACAACGTAGGTAGCCGGGTTGAAAAGACTCCGGCTACCACGTTGTTAAAGTGTTATCTGCAAAAAACACTGAACAAGGAAGTCTGTTAAAGCTCTGCAGTTACTGCGCGTCTAAGTGCTGACAAAGATTTAAAATCGTCGGGTTCTACATCAAGATCATAGTCATCAATGGCGTCGACTAATTCGTCTCGGTCCATTTTACGTACTTGAGCTTTTGTCAGCTCTTCTTCTTCCTCTTCTTCCTCTTCTTCAGATTCCTCTTCTTCTTCTTCTTCCTCTTCTTCTTCGGCCTCTTCGCCTTCGTCTTCGAGTAGCTCGATAAAATCAATGTTGGTAAACTCATTAGATGTACGGACATTGATTTCAAGAAGTAGTCCAGCTGCTTCTGTGAGTACTTCGCCTAAGTCGTTGATTGAATCGGGTATGGCGAGTTCCAAAGTTTCGAGGTCGCCCTGCAGAAAAGCCAAGTTGTCTTCGGTTTCTAAGCCGGAGAATTTGTGCACTTCACGGTTTTCATAATCGCCTTCGACAATCTTTAAGCCCCAGTTTACTTGCATTCTCTTTGATGATTTGGACTCTTCGATGACAACGCTTTCAATGCGTGCTGGGTACTGACCGTCGGGCACAGGAACACCGGCTTGACGTGGCTTTGTTTTCTTCCAGTTTTTCTGCAGTTTGCTGAGTGTACTGGTTAGGTCACCTTTGCGTGTTTTTCCAGATGTTTTTTTCCTGCTTGTCTTTTTACTTTTCTTTTTCTTTTTTGCCATGTTACTACTTTTCCTTTCTCTGTTTTGAAGTTACATAAATATTTTTGCACAACGACTTTTGCTACTATTCTAAATCATAATACCTCCTTTCTTTCTGACTTTCTAAGTGTCAATCCGTACACATGTTTTGTTTATTTTTTCCTTCTGTGTTTACGTTTTTTTGTTTTGCGTTTTTTTCTGTGTATCTCAAAACATCTTAAAATGATGTCAACGGCTTCTTGTTCTTTGCGGAATGGTATTTCGTCAGGTAGTTTACCTGTACGGTCTCCAGCGTCGTACATTGCTGTTGGCTTAGTATACAAGCACCGCTTACTTGACAAGGTGTCTTTGCGTTTTTTTATTTTACCTGTCCAAGATACTTTGAGAATAATATCAACCAAGTTGTTTATAACTGTGTAGGTCGTCTTGGGCATAGCCGGGACTTCTTTTGGCATTTTCACACCGTGTACTACTACTTCGCGTTCATTTTGGTGACTGATAAATGAAACACCCGGACCAAGCGCACATAGTCTAAGAATCCAATGTGTAAATTCATCTTTGAAGGCCTCCCAGCCCTTGCCCCAGTCTTGGTCTGTTGGATGTGATATATTTTCGCGGCCGCATACATATTGCATGCAGAATTTGGACAAATTGTCTACTGTATCTATACACCATATGGACACAGTGGAATATAGTTTGGGTCTTTTTTCCATTGTGGTTATGAATTTGGTGAATGTAACCCAATTTGGAATATGTGTCTTACGTATTTTAAGAGATTTGTATGCTGCTTCAGTAGGCAGAAAATAAACACCGGGAAATAAACTCCATAGTGTACTCTTACATATTTTAGGTGGGCCGTAAGTCAAGGACAGGAAATCTTGGAACTCACCTCCTTCTTGAGTGGGTTCATCTTCAATTACAATTGAGTCGGCTTTTTGTTTATAAGCCTCTGCTGCTAAGGATTTTGATTTAGTGCTTCTTAGTTTCATTTTTGTGTGGCTCCTTTCTGTATGTTTTGAATTGCAGCGATTTCAACGGCTGTTTTTTCAGCGTCTAAGTTTCTTGTACGAGCCTGTTCGTCCGAGTATTTTTCAGGATATCTAACGTGTAGTTTAGCACTGTTTATGTTTAGTATTTCCCAGAATACATCCTGTGACAATTTGTCTTCCGCATCTGCTAGGTCATCGATTGCTAGACAGAGATACCAAAGAATGTCGCCGAGTTCATCTTTATATTCTGGTATACTAATGGGTTGATTATAATAATCAGCTCTTAACATCATTTTGGTTAGTTCTCCGGATTCATCGACAAGACCAATCATAGCATGGCGCATACGATTGCGCATGTGTCCTGCATAGGTTGTTGATACTTCGGTTCGTCTCATGTTCTTAACCGCTTCGGTTACGAAATCTTCCATTGTGTTTGCTCCTTATTTTTTGTAGTGTTTGGGTTTTAGTTTCAGTTTTGGTTCTTCCATTTTTAGTGGTTTGTCTGCTAGTTCTTTTTGCTCATTTTCGTAACGTAGTTCGCGTTGTTGGTATAATTTTAAATACAGTGGGTATTTCTGGCAGTTCTTACATAGAATAAAATATGGACATACGCCATAAGACAGACATTGTTTTTGTCTGCGTGGCCAGTAATACGGATTTAATAATTGTGCTGTTGATAATTGTTTGTACTTAGAGTAAAGCTGTGCTGTGGCACGTTCTATATCAGTGAAGGCTTCCATTATAGAATGCTTACCGAACATGTGCCTATGTGAAACATAGTACCAATCTTTGCGCGCATGTAAGTCTTCTTCAAGTCTAATTAAAAAGTCTTTTGGAGATTCATCTTTTCTTACTTTTATTTTGGGTTTACGGAAAGCTTCGTATATACAGTGTGTGGGATATTCTCCGAGGAGTTCGGATTTAATAGCCTGTGCGTATCCGTTTATTTGTATGTCAAATTTTAAAAGTTTGAAAAAATCGTCGCTTATTGTACTTGTTGTTTTGCGTTCTATTAGAACGGGTTTTGACCGCTTGTATCCGTATGAGTCTATAGTTCCTTCGTATATAACAGGCGATTCGGTCAACTTCGTCGCGAACATTTCTTCTGTTCTTGTTTCGCTAAGTTGTGTTATTCTTGATGAATATTCTTCTAAGTATACTTTAATAATGATTTTCATTATGGAAAGTTGTAATTGAATTTCTACACTGTCTTCGGCTACCAAAGCATATTTGGCGATTTCTATTTTGCTGGCCTCGTCCATGATTTTACATATATTTTTGTATTTTTTGGTAGTTACCATGGCTTTGAATGCGGCGTGCATAACTGTGCCGAACCAAAAAGCCATGTTCAGTTTTTTTGGCACTAAGTCTAGAACCCACTGCCAAAAATAAAACCTATCACAACTTAGAGATTGCATTTTGCTTGAGCTCATTGAAACAAGTTTTGTACTTGGGACTATGTTAGTTTTCATTTTCTGCTTCTTTCATTTTTTCTTTTTGTTATTACTTCTGAAATATCGACTCTAACTACAATTTCGCCGGAATCAGCGTCAAGAAGTTGTGCTTTTGCATCAGCCTGCGTCGGGAACAAGCATGCTCCGTTCAATGCGTCAGAATCGAACCCTAAGCCGGAAACATATTTTCCACTTTCAGTTTTAATCACGTATGCTTTCATCTTTAGCTTCCTTAATTATTATCTTGCCTGTTTTGCAATAACATATTTTGGTTTTTTTATTGCGTATTATTAGTTCCCAATTATAGTGGCGGTAGTTCAGGCCTTGCTTTGAGATTAAAGTTGCTATGCCTATTATGCTTCCTAGTATAGACTGTATAAGTCTTGAAAAATTACAGTCTATATTGGTTAGTTTATCATAGGCCTTGTCGAGTGCATCTGCCATTTTGTCAGGCGTACACAATGTGAATTTACGTGCTTTTGACATTTTTGCTCCTTTCTATTTTAGTACTATATACAACCAAGAATACGTTGTAACCGTAATTCAAGTCTAATAGGTCTAAAAGTTATCTAATTTTTCCAAGTATTGTAATCATAATAGTTTGGCCTGTTTGAGTGCTTCTGTAAATAAATAATGTAAGAATTCTTCACGTTGTGGACGACTCTTGCCTATGAATAGAACAGGTATTTTATATTCTACTGTAATAACAGATAGCCAATAGTAAATTGAAGCGGGACTTAAATGTGATTTTGGGCACGCTCTGAACGCCATGTCAGTATGTGAAAATGAATCCTCGACTACAATACAACGTATAGGATATTGGCTTAGTTTTTCCAAAAACTTTTTAAAACGTGGTCGGTCTCTGCCTGATAAATTGTTAATCAGTTCTACAATACCGCTTTTTTTCTCAATGGCAATCTTATCTTCGTATCCTTCTATGGTGTAGTCGCCGACTTTGAGTCGTTTCTTTTTGAATTTGAACATCAAACTGTATACTTTCCAAGGTTTCTTTTCCCGGTCATCAACTAATATGGTAACGGGATAACTAGACTTTGAAGATTTTTTCTTTAGGTATCTCATTTTTGGGTTTTATCCTTTTTGTGGCTTTGATTCTTAGTTTGGATATTCTACAATATTCTTTGTCGAGTTCTATTCCTATAAAATGGCGACCGGTGAGTTTACAAGCCATTCCGGTGGTGCCTGTGCCCATAAAAGGATCGAGGACAAGTCCACCAGTCGGAGTTTTCGTTAAGGTACATAAGTATTCCATTAGTTTAAGAGGTTTAACTGTTGGGTGACTATTCTGTATTAAGATTACACCACGGTTTCTTGGATTGTCACCGCCAGGTTTTCCTTTTTTTCTTGTAAGATCTCTTTGCTTTGGTTTTATTTTTTCCAATCCCAAGTTGCGTTCTCTTTTCGAAGCCTTCGCACAGTATAAAAATCTATTCGGTAGGTCGAGAGTTCTCCCCTGCAACAAACACTCATCGCACAAAAATACATGTGGGCCGACTTGATGATTGCCGCGTTCTTCAGTATACCCACAGAAGAAGCATGGTTCTGGTTCAAGCACCTTGAAAAAACGTGAAGCACCTTGTAGTTCTCCGGTCTGATAGTCTAACATTTCTGCTGATTTTTTATCTAGGATTATGTTGGCGGGCCATCGTCCTTGTTTTTCGCCTTCACGTGGGTCATTATAACCTTTTCTGGTTGTAGTTTCCCAGCCACCGGGATATGTCTTGTTTTGTGGTGGTATATATTTTTTTCTTCTTTGTCTGGATGGACTTCCTCCGAGGCACGGTATCCTTCCACCGTCAATATTTAAACCAGCTACGCCGTATTTCTCAGCGTTTTGAGCGAATGTACCTTCAGCAGGTTTCATTGCCACTATAATTGGTTCAAGGGCTGGTTTGAGCCCTGTACCCCAGCCGTCCCACTGTTTCGCTGTATTACTCGCTGGAGCAGTTATTGGACTGTATGGGAAGACTTTATATCCGATATTTCCAGCAGAGGATTCTTTTCCTAAATGAGACTTCGGTCTTGCGTTTGGATTTGTACCTATCACCTTTCTTTTTTTACCTTTTGCTTTGTCAATCGCTTTCGAAATATTGTGAGACTTTGGAAAACCTTGTCCGTATAACCACATTATACAGTCTTTGATTTGCCACCCTGCGTCTTCTATGTTACAAGCTATTCTGTGAAATGTTCGGGTGCCACCGAAACAAAGTAGAGTAGCACCCGGTTTAGCCACTCGCAACATTCTCTTGAAACATTTTATAGATGGAATGTCATAGTCCCATTCTTTGCCCATGAAGTTAATTCCGTAGGGTGGATCGGTAATTATCGTATCAATGCTATTACGTCTAAGACGTTGTCTCATTACTTTATTGCAATCACCGTGGATTAGTCTGAGCATTTTATTTCCTTTTTGTCTTCCCAACTTTTTATTGACTTCTCCGCATCTACTCTTATTTTTAAGCCTCGGTCTGTAAGTTGTTTTATATCTTGCATTTCATGTATAGTTTTTTTGACAAAGATATGTTCTGTCTCTTGGTCCGCTGAAGGCCTCTCTAAGATCAATTCATCGTGCGACGGGAATAATATATTTACTCGCTCTGATGAACCTTCAATATACTCATTGACTTGAATAAGAGCTATCTTTAAAATCTGTGCACAACTTCCTTGTACAACCGCATTAGCCGCTTTATATGCGTGGCCGGGTTCTATGTGATATCTGCGCCCGAAAAAGTCCTCAATGTAGCCTTGTGTATATAATTCATCTCTGCATCGATCACGGTATTCGATTACAAGTGGACAAGCGTCCAGATATCCTTTTAATAAACTGGCGGCACGGTCTTTTGGCATTTGTAATATTTTCGCTGTGCCCGGTACACCCGCTCCGTATAGAACAGCTAAACTTAAATGTTTCAGTTGTTGACGTGGGTCACCGAGGTTTTCTCGTATATACTTTAAGTTTTCTTTTGATATTGCAAATTGCGCAATCACTGTATATATATCTTCGCCATTGTTATATGCATCGACAATACGTTGTTCGCCAATTAAAACAGCGTAGAATATCATCTCAATTTGCGCGTAGTCAAAGTAGTAATTCCAATACCCCGGCCTACATACAAAACAAGACCTGACAGGATTTTTCCTTTTTCTTCTGCTTAGTAAGCGAGGTATTGTTTGTAAACCGGGATTCGTTACTGCCATGCGGCCTGTGCGTGTGTCAGCGGCATTTATGTTACAGTATATTCGGCCATTGTTGAACAAAGCTCTTTTGCGCAGTGGAATTAAGTAACTATTTAAAAGTTTATATATCGCTCTTATGTCAAGAAGTGTTTCTATAAAATGTAGTCCTTGTTTATTGCAGCTTTTGTTATCTACAATGGCTTCCAGAAGGTTCTTATCCGTTGATAGCTTACCATCTAGTGTGAGTAGGTTGTTAGGTATCTTTAATTTAAGTAATATATCAAGAACTTGCTGCGGACTTTTAATATTAAACTCTGATTTTGCTTGTTTGTATAATTTGTCTTCTAATTTGTGTACTTTGGTACTAAGTATACGTTCCTGTTTGGAAGACCTGCGGCAATCGTATTGAAGACCTTGCTGTTCCATTTTTAGCGCAAGGTGCATGACCTTTTGTTCTCGGGTGTATACTTCGTTGTATGTATCCTGCATGTGTTTATATGTTATACAATGTAGAACAAAACACAAAAAAGAATCAATCATTGAGTACTTGGACATCTTTTCATCTGGTAAAAAAGAATAATTAGTGTAGTCTTTTGGATGTCCACTTCTTGTATACTTTGATTTGATTTTACGCGTTAAACTTTTTATCTCGTCTTCCCAGTCTGAGAGTTCCGGAGCTATCATTTCGCATAATGGTAATAGGCCGAATTTTTGTCTTCTGTTCCAGTATATGCGAGCGGCATTCAATGTACAATGTGTAGTCGGTGCTACTTTTATATCATTGATTAGACAAACACGTAAATCATAGCGGGCGTTGTGTGCGACTTTTTGACCTTGTACACCTAGTAACTTTACGGCCTCTTCAAATAGGTCGGTACCTAGCCGTGCCCATATTAGGGCAAGTCTTTTTTTCATTGGTATTGCCATTGAAATTCCGAATACTTTTATATCGTATACTTTGATATCATTGTTTCCAATGTGCAACATTGAAGGGACTCCGAATGAGAGGCCGGTCGTTTCAGTATCCCATCCTAGGGACTCATACGGTGCTGTTTGGTTATGTTCAGACCAATAGCGAAATGCGTGCTTTTGTAGGTCACAGCATTTTGTAATTTTTGCTGCGTTGTTGTATAAGTCTACAATGTCTGTGGAATTCATTTTTTAAAACTTTACAGTTATAATTGGTATACGTTTCTTTCTTGCTATGTCTATTGAATTTTCGGTACCTTTTGATTTGCCGTCCCAAAAAGCAACTAGTACATCACTATCTGCTACGATATCAGCATTGCGTATAAAGCCTGCGCCTCTACCGTATTTTTTCCAGTTAGGTTTATGAATGATTTTTTCTAAGTTATGTTCATCTGCAAACTGTTCGGACAATTTGTCCGCGCCTTTGGCTCCACCTGATACAAGAGTAAAAGGCATTAACGGTGTGAGTACATTACACAACTTAGTATAATCTGAAAACTGTCGGCTACCAACAACGCCGATTCTTTTGTTTATTTTTGTTCTCTTTTTCATGTGTACTTGTCCAACTCAGTTGACATTCTTAACATATAGTCTTTAAGTCCCTGTTTGCTGTACAGAAATTTAGCTGGATGTACCATGTGCAGATGCTTACACTCTAAGACATGTTTAGATGTTACATAAGACAAAGCAATTTTTGCTGAATTTCCTAATGTGACAATAAGTTTTGGTTCTACTAGTTCAATTTCATCGTCTAAAAACATGCGTGAGCATTTTCGTATCTCCCTGTTTGTAGGTGTTCTATGTCCAACGTGACAATGTGCAGAATTTGATACAAATACATTGTATCTAGTTAAGCAGCTTAGCTCTAAAACAATGTCTAGTATTCTACCACTTTTCCACGCAAATGGAAATTGGTTGCTCATACTGTGAACACACGGGGCTTCGCCGATAAAGAATATATCTGCATTCAGATTTCCCCAGCCGGGCACAGCCTGTGTGAAACTTTTCATATTGAGTTTTGGACACTTAGCGCATTTAATAATTCTTTTATCAATTATGTTTTTACGTAGTATTTTATCATAGAGAATGCTGCCCGGATTTTCCGCGCCGATTATAAGGTCATCGGTTTCTAAATCAATAAACTGCTTAAGGGCAATAAGTTTACTCTTGCGTGTTTTTAGTTTCATTTTGGGCTTCCTTGTCCGACAAAATGCGTATGTTTTCCATTATTGCTATATAGTTAATCCAATCAATGAGACTATCATGTAAAACTTTCTTATGGTTTGCCATGTTCGAATGCGTCAATGCGTGTTTGTATCTAGCTTCTTTTGTAGCTACCATACAAATAGCAACGTCCATAGGTATGTAGTTTTTGTCTGATAATCTAGTCATTATATTAGCTATGTTGGTAAAATTGCCATAGCTGCTACCGTATTGAGTATCACGTTCTTCGTGTACCTTGATACATTCTTTCAGTATATCTGATACAATATCAACGGGTTTGTTTTGATTATTCATCGTCGTCTCCAATTGTATCTAAGGACATTAAATCTTTATCAGATACCTTTGGTAAAGCCTTCTGTGCAATGCCTTCTATAGATCCGCGCATACCTGATAAATTGTTTAAAACAGTTGATATTTGTTTATCACGTTTTTTCCATATTCTGTTTATAGAACGTTTTTCTGTTTCTAGTTCTTCTTTCATATTAGAAAAAGCAGAAACTACCAATTGAATATGCATAGCAAATTCTTTACCTGTCACATATTCGTAGATAAGTGTTTTCGTGCTTGCATTGCCGGAGCTTACAAGTTTTTGCCTTGATACTTCTAGTAAAGTATATCTCAAAGCGGTTGCGAGTCCTACTGCGGATTTATAATCAGTAATCCAAACACCGTTGTATATACCACAGTTTTCTATT
>Ga0114923_10002826_pt1 | contig 11718 bp, 12 predicted proteins | sample SumtaG_FD_89578 | JGI IMG/M metagenome (GOLD analysis project Ga0114923, IMG submission 89578) | Deep subsurface microbial communities from Indian Ocean to uncover new lineages of life (NeLLi) - Sumatra_00157 metaG | ecosystem: Environmental > Aquatic > Marine > Oceanic > Sediment | place: near... | reverse complement strand
ATGAAGATGATGACGATGATGACGATGAAGACGAAAAAGGCAAGAAAAAGAAAAAGAAAAAAATGCCTTTCGACAAGAAAAATGGTGACGATGATGACGATGAAAAGAAAGACGAAGGAAAGGGCAAAGTCGATGCTGATGGAAATCCCATCAACGAAGATGATAGTCCATTCAAACAACATCTAGAAGTATACAAAAAGATTTTACAAGAAAATAGAATTGATACATAAAATCATTTTAACTTAGAGGATGTTGAAAATAATATAGGAGGAAAACAAAACAAATGAGAATCGCTGAATTAGTAAAGAAATGGAAGGATGTTCTCGATGAAGGTACTGAAATCAAAAGAAACAGTGTTGTTTCTTCAACAGCAGTTATGTTAGAAAATCAACATAATTACTTAAATGAAACAACTGGATGGGGTTCAGACAGTCTTGGAACCGGTGACGGTAGAGGATTGGCTAACTGGTCAACATCAGGTATGTTTAATAAAATTGCTGTACCTATGGTTCGTAGAACTTTCCCAGAACTTCTTGCTCATGATTTAGTTGGTGTACAACCATTGACAGGGCCAGTTGGACTTGCCTTTGCGTTGAGATTTAAGACAGGTGGGCCGGATACTTATGGTGGAAATAGTAATGTTGAACTTGGATACAATACTATCGACTCAACTTACTCTGGTTCATATATCACATCTGCCGGTGAAGCCCTTGGCTCCGCAGCAGGAAGTGGTGTTGGAAATGACATTGGTTTAGGTATCGGTGCTGGAACACACATGAATGAAGTCAACATGACTGTTGAAAAAGTTCAAGTAGAAGCCAAAACTAGAAAACTTAGAAGCCGTTGGTCATTGGAAGTAGCTCAAGATTTAAGAGCTATGCACGGACTTAACCTTGAAGAAGAAATGATGGATATTCTTTCATACGAAATCACACAAGAAATTGATAGAGAACTTATTGCGAAGATTGATGCAGTTGCAGTTGCAGGTGGAGCATCTTATGATACTACTTGGAATTATACAGCAGCTTCAGGAACAGGAGTTCCCGGTGGACGTTGGGAAATGGAACGTTATCGTGAACTTTATCACTACTTAGTTAGAAGAAGTAATCAAATTGCTATTCAAACTCGTAGAGGGTCAGCCAATTGGGTTATTGGTGACGTGAACGCAGTAGCTATCATGGAAACTCTGGCAGCTTTTACTATTGCACCTGTACCGGGTAATGTAGTAACAGCAGGAATCGGAATTTCTAGACTTGGTTCATTGGACGGTCGTATTTCTGTTTACAGAGACACTTTCCAATCAAGTAGCCAATTTATCCTTGGTTATAAAGGCCCAAGTGAGTATGATACCGGTGTTATTTATTTGCCTTATATTCAATTGCTTGCAAGTAGAGCAGTATTTGAAAATTCATTCCAACCAACAATGGGATTAATGAGTAGATATGCAATACATGAACATATGTTTGGGGCAGCTAAATACTATCAAAAAGTGTCGTTAGTAAATATTCCTACATAATTGAAATAATTATAAGGAATTAAAAAATAAAAGGGAAATCATTAATTTGGTTTCCCTTTTTTGTTTTGAAACATAAATAGATATGTGTACAATTAAAATAAAATATGTTATTATGGAGATAAAATATGACATTATTAGATAGAGAAAATTTAGAAAATGAATTTAATGTAGCAAGTGAACCAGTTGAACCCGAAATATTAGATGAATTTGAAAATGAATGGGATGATGAAAATAATCCACGCACTATAATAAAGGATAATATAGAACGGGCAAATACAATATTAGATAGAGTTGAACTTGAAATAAATTCTGGAAACTTTTCAGCACGACTTGTTGAGGTAGCCGGGAATATCATCAATTCAATTACAGTAGCAAGTAAAGAATTAATATCAGACGAAAATTATAAACAATATTTGTCTTTACGTAAAAAATTGGTAAAATATAAAAAACTTGAAGTTGATTATAAAATTTCAGGCAGAAGCAATAAAGTTACAAACCAAAATCTTATATTAACCAACCGTGAAGACTTACTAAAATTAATGGGAAAAACTGAAGAATTACCCGCACCAGAAGAAAAAAATAAAAAATAAAATTTTTTATGTGTACAAAAAGTTTTCGTTTTGGTATAATGCTTTTTAAATTGGAAAGTATAAGGAAATTTTATGTCAATAACCATTAAAAGAAAGGAGAATGCCGTGGATAATATTAAAGACTTCAGAAAAATTATTCTATCTCAAAGAGGTAAGAAACCAGTTGTAGACAAAACAATACTAACAACTCTCGATTATATGAAAATTATAGTCAAATCACCTAAAATCGCAAGTTTTGCTCCCGGTCGTATTTATGATATGATTATGAAATATGGGACAGATGATGTACCGGATGATGTAAAAACAAGAGGTTATGAAGACCTTGTTTTTTACAACTTTTTCAATGAGCAAATTTATGGTACATTAGAACCTATTCATGATTTAATGCGTTTCATGAAAGCAGCAGCAAGACGAACAGAAACCGGCAAGAGAATTCTTTTAATGGTCGGCCCTGTTTCTTCAGGAAAATCTACAATTGCCGGGCTTTTTAAAAAAGGATTAGAAAGAGATGATACACCCATCTATGTTATTGATGGTTGTCCTATCCATGAAGAACCTTTACACCTTATTCCTGATGAAGACCGTGAAGATTGGCAAGAAAGACTCGGAGTAAAAATTGAAGGTACTATTTGCCCGGTGTGTCAACAAAGACTTGATACTGAATTTCTTGATGCAGATGGGGTTGTCAGATGGGAAGATGTGCCTGTTAAACAAATTCAAATATCAGAACAAAGAAGACTTGGTATTGGTACATTTCAGCCTTCCGACCCAAAATCACAGGATATTACTGAATTAATAGGTCGTGTCAATATGAGTAAAATAGCTCGTTATGGTGAAACAGACCCACGGGCATATCAGTTTGATGGTGAACTTCAAGTTGCTAATCGTGGTCTTATCGAATATATTGAAATTTTGAAAGCAGATGTGAAATTTCATTATGTATTGATTACAGCAGCACAAGAACAAACTATCAAAGCACCCGGATTTCCTCAAACATACATAGATTCATTAATTTTATCACATACAAACCAAACAGAATTTGATATTTTTGCAGGTGATAAGAAAAATGAAGCATTACATGACCGTATGTATCCTGTTTATGTGCCTTGGAATTTACGTGTTGATGATGAAATTAGAATCTATGAAAAAATGATAAGAGAATCAGATTTTAATAAAGTTCACATTGCACCTTATACATTAAAAATGGCCGCCTCTTTTGCCGTACTTACCAGACTTGTGCCTGATAACAAATGTTCATCAATTGTCCATAAAATGAAACTTTACAACCGTGAAGTTATTGATGAATTCAAAAAAACCGACATTGATGTAAAACAAATGTATGAACGTGGTCGTGAAAATGGCGAAGGCATGTCAGGAATTAGCCCACGGTTTATTATCAATGCATTGAATGTTGCATTAGGTATGAAAGAAGACAAGTCTTGTATAAATCCAATTGATATAATTCGTGCTTTAAGAAACAATTTCGGACATCAAATTGGAATGAAAGACGAAGATATTGAAAGATATCTTGGAATATTAGTTGCCGATAAAATGTCTATTCTTTCTGAATATACAGAAATTGCCAAAAAAGAAGTCAACATGTCTTTCTTATATGCATATGAAGAACAAGCTGAAGAACTTTTCAATCGTTATATGATTAATGTTACTGCATTTGTTAATAAGGAAGATGTGGATGATATGGTTACAGGTGAAAAATCTTCACCTGATGAAACTTTAATGAGAGCGTTAGAAGAAATCATTAGAGTACCGGAAAATTCAAAAGAACAATTTCGTAATGGTATTTTCGTCCAAAAAGCTCGATGTTTAGAACAAAAAGAACCATTTACTTTCAAGTCTTATGACCCATTGAAAGAAGCAATTGAGAAAAAACTTATGAGTGACCTTAAAAATGTTGTTCAGCTTTCGATTGCGATTACGACTTCTACAAGCAAAAAAGTCAAAAGACGTAGAAGTGCTGCACTAAAGAGTTTAAAAGAACGTGGATATTGTGACCATTGCGGTCAAGTATTATTATCTTTCGTTGGTGAAACTATGAGAAAAGCCAATTAGGAAGATGAATAAAATGGGCGTAAAAGTGAAAGTTACAATAGAATCAACTGGCTCTAGAGATAATGACACAACGATTTCCGCTTGGTTCGAGTCAATCGAGTGCCAAGAATTTAACGAATGGATAAGTAAAGTCAAGTCTTTAGAGCCTTACTCAAAATCAGAAAAAAAAATCAAAGGATTTCTAACAAAATAAATAAGGGGGTTATGATGACGATTATCTACCACGATGATTGGGAAGTTTCCGAAAAAGGCAAAAAAGACGCTGAACGTCATAGACATAAAATAGATGACGCTATCAGAAAAAATGTCAGGGATGTAATTTCAGAAGAATCTATTATCACTAAAAAATCTGGTAAAAAAGTTCGTATACCAGTTAAAGGTTTAAAAGATTATAAATTTATTCATGGAAGAAATAAATCGGGTGCGGGAATAGGTCAAGGGCCAGCGAAACCCGGTGATATAATCGGTAGAAAACCAGACCAAGGCCAAGGACAGGGAAATAAACCCGGAGATGTTATTGGTGAAGATTATATGGAAACCGAAGTTGATATTGATTATTTAATTAAAATTATGTTTGAAGATTTAGGTTTACCGTGGATAGAAGAAAAAACCAAAAAGCAAGTTCTCGTTCCCAAAGGTTATAAATTTGATACTATTTCTAAAAAAGGTATCATTCCACGGATTCATAAAAAACGAACTATGATTGAAGCATTGAAACGAAATGTAATGTTCACTGCCGAAATTATGAATGAAACAGATTGTACAGAAGAAGTTGCAGGGGGAGCTTTAGTACAATCAGGTGGAGATATTAATGAAGCGATTGAACTTGTAAAAAATGATTTAGTAACAGAACCATCTTCAGGAGCAACATTAATTGAAGATGATGATTTACGTTTTAAACAAATTGAACATGATGTTGAATATCACTCAAAAGCTGTAGTAATAGCAATGATGGATGTTTCAGCATCAATGCATCAAAAGAAAAAGTATTTAGCACGGTCAATGTTATTCTGGTTAGTACAATTTCTTAATAAAATGTATGACCATGTTGACATTCGTTTTATTACACATACCACAGAAGCAAAACTGGTAGATGAAGATACCTTTTTCTATAAAGGTGAATCAGGTGGAACTCGTTGTGCATCAGCCTTTGAACTTGCTAATCATCTTATTGATACTGAATATCCAACAAATGAATATAATGTATATTGCATCTATCTATCAGACGGTGAAGATTTTGAACCTGTAGATACAGTTCATAAAATTAAAGATATGATAGATAAAGAAATCAGTATGCTTGGATATGTTGAAATTCTTGTGGCATATGATGAAGAAACTGTATGGTATGGTTCAAATGAATGGAGAACTTTATTAGCTGAAATTAAAAAACATTACAAATTCGAAAAAATAGAAAAAGATGGAGCAGAATTTTATAAAAACAGTGAAAAAAGATTTCTATTATCAGTTATAAAAAACAAAAAACATGTATATCCAGCACTACAACATTTACTATTTGAAAAAAAGAAAAAAGTATAAGGGGGCAATATGCAAAATTCTGATTTAAAAAATTTAATAAAAGTCGAAGATAGAATCATGCAACTGGCAGAAGAATTTGGCTTGAAAACTTGTCCTATCGAATGGGATGTAGTGCCAGACCAAAAAATGCTTGAAATAATGGCTTACAATCTTCCTGTAAATATTTCAAATTGGAAATTCGGTAGAAATTATGAAAAATTACGAACTATTTATGAAAATGTGAATCCCGGATTGCCTTATGAAGTAGTTATTAATTCCGACCCATGTAGAGCATATTTGATGAAGTCTAATACTTTTCCTGTTCAATGTTTAGTTATGGCACACGTAATAGGTCATAATGCTTTCTTTACTATGAACAAAAACTTCACTCCTACACGAAAAGATATTTTAGAATTGATGATGCGAGCCAGTGAACGATTGACTGAATATGAACGTAAATTCGGGATAGATGAAGTTGAAATGATTGTCGATGCAGGTCATGCACTTCAATTTCATTCTTCACCATTTGATAATGAAACTGAAGCTGAAACTCGTTTGAGAATTTTTGAAGCAAAAAAACGAGAAGCACATAATCCTACTCCAAATTCTGAATTTAATGATATTTTACATAAAAAGAAAGATTTCAAAATAGACATTGAACTCTTTAATCAAAATCTTTGGAGAACAATAAGAACAAAAACACCACCTGAACATACTACTGATATATTAAGATATATTATAGATAATTCATCTGTACTTGAAGATTGGCATAAAGACATTTTAGAAATATTGAGACTTGAAGGTCGATATTTTCATCCACAAATTATAACAAAATACATGAATGAAGGTTTTGCAACATATTGGCACCAAATTATTATGGATAAATTGTTTGATGAAAAAATACTCAATACGAGTGAACATGCACAATATAATTTTTCTAATGCATTAGTAAAAGCAAAAAATCCATTTTCAATGAATCCATATCATATAGGTTGTGCAATATGGGAAGATATTGTTGATAGATGGGATAAGGGAAAACATGGTAATGAATATAATTACTGTACTGATAAAACAGTTAAAAAAGAATGGGATAAAAAAGCCGGTCTTGGCAGAAAAAAGATGTTTAAAATAATGGAAACACATTCTGATTGGTTTTTCATGCAAGAATTTCTTATTCCACAATTAGTTGCTGATTTGGAACTTTTTGTATATGTTTTAAGACAAGTTCCCGGCGAATCACAAATAGTGGTTACAAAACATATAGCAGAACAAATAAGAGATTTAATTGTGGTAAGTTTTTCTCATAGTCAAATACCAAAAATAGATATCATAAACGGTAACTATAAAAACAGAAAAGAAATGCTTTTGGAACATAAACATGTCGGAGCAGACCTTGACCGTAAATATGCAGAAGAAACAATGAAACATATTTATAAATTATGGCATAATCCTGTTTATCTAAAAACAAAAGAAAATGATGCAGATTTGATATTAAAATGTGTAAATGGTAAAGACAAACCTTTACCATTACAAAAAGCAAATCCGATTAGAAGTGCTCCCGGTAGTCCAATACCAACACCAATAAACCGTCCATAATTTCCACCATAATTTCCACGCTCCATTGAAAGGAATGAAGGTTTTTTCAACTTCATTCCTTTTTTTTTATTCTTTTGATATAAATATACATAGTAATAGTGTGAAATATATCAAAAGAGGAAAAAATGCCAATAAAATATGACCAATATGTAAAAAGACCACAAGAAGAATTAGAATACTCACCAGATGAAATAAAAGAGCTTTATGATTGCTCACAAGACGTAAATTATTTTATGAAATATGTTAAAATAGTTAATCCAGACCGGGGTGAAATTTTCTTTGAACCCTATGATTATCAGTTAGAACTCTTAACAAAATTCCAAAATCATAGATTTAATGTAGCATTATGTAGCAGACAATCAGGGAAAACCAGTATTGTTGCTGCTTATGTATTGTGGTATGCCTGTTTCAATACAGATAAGGTAGTGGGTATAGTATCAAATAAAGAAAATTCTGCAAAAATGATTCTTGCAAGGCTTAAAAGAATGTATGAAAGCTTACCTATGTGGCTCAAACCCGGAGTTACTGAATATCAAAAAACAGGAATACAATTTGATAATGGTACAAAAATTATAATTTCTGCTACTTCACCAGATGCTTTTCGGGGAGAATCTATTAATGTTTTAGTATGTGATGAATTTGCATTCGTTCCAAGTAATCAAGCAGATGCTTTTTGGATGGCTAATTATCCTACTATTTCAGCATCAATAACAGCTAAGATAATTATCATATCAACACCAAATGGACTTTTCAATATATTTCATAGAATATGGGCAGAATCAATTGCAGGTGAAAACACATTTGTAAATACTAAAGTTTCTTGGGAACAAGTACCCGGTAGAGATGATGAATGGGCAGTAGAACAAGTAAGGAACTTAGGTAAACGACAATTTGCACAAGAATTTGCCGTTGACTTTATAGGGTCTATCAATACAGTTATAGACGAAGAAGTATTGAAAGTGCTTCTTTCAAGCTATGAAGAAGCAAAAGAATATAGTTTGAATAATAGACTTTCAATTTGGGAAAAGCCAGAAAAAGGTGCAATATATTGTTTAGGATGTGACCCAAGTAAAGGAACAGGAGAGCATTGGTCAACTATTCAAATTCTAAAAATTAAAAGCGTAGTACCTATAAAATTACAACAAGTTGGAACTTTTAGAGATAATAAAACAGATGTATATGATTTTGCGGATATCATAAACAGACTTTCACGATTTTATAATGATGCATTTATATTATGTGAAAATAATGGAGAAGGCTCACCAGTAGTAAATCGTTTATGGTGGGAACATGAAAATGAAAATCTTATAAATTCTGGTTCTAAAAAGAAAAATATAGGTATTCGTTCTACAGGTGGATTAAAAAAAGGAACAAAACCAAAAGCAGTACTTCTTATGAAAAAAATTATTGAGGATGGTTCAATAAAATTGGTAGACCAAGAAACAATAAAAGAGCTTGGTTCATATATCGAAGAAAATGATAAATTTTTTGGTAAAGATTTGTCAGATGACTTAGTAAGTGCTTTATATTGGGGTTGTTATATTTTTGAAATGAAAGTATTAGATGAAAACTATAAATTTAAAGAAAAAAAAGGTGATGATGTTTGGGGAATTCTTGCTGATATTGAAGATATGGTGGAAGATTGGTCATGGTTAGATGAAACAGGTTCACTTATGGATTAAAAAAAATAAATAAGAATGAACACTATATCTTGGAGAAAAAATGACTAAAAATAATTTAATAGAAAAACTTAGAAGAAGATTGGGAGCACCTATGATTAAGGTAGAGCTTGACCCTTCTCAAATTTCAGATACGATTGATTATGCCAAACAAAAATGGATAAAATGGGCAGCAGGAAATGCCACACAAGAAGTTTGGTTTACAATACCTTTATCAGCAGGGCAAAATTTTTATGATGTTCCTTTAGGTATAACAGAAATAATGGGATATTATGATGAACAATGGACTGGTAGTCGAATAAACACTCTTTTTACTCTTGAAAATTATATGTTTAAGGAAGGATTGGGTGCATCATTGTTACGTCAAACAGGTGATAGTTATTCATTGATTTCATATCATATTGCACGAGATTTTTTGGAAACATTGAGAAGATATACACCCATGAAATATAATTATAAATATCATAGATATACCAATCAAATAGAAGTACATCCATCACCGGATTCAGGGAATTCACTTTCAGTAACAACAACAGCAGGTGAAACAACAACTATAGATTCACCGGGATATTTACTTATGAGAGCTATGATGTTACAGGGAAGTACATATGATGGTTATTCAGCAGGTGATTCAGATGCAGATTTTTATGGAGAAGATTGGATATTTGATTTTGCATTAGCTGAATGTAAAATTTTATTAGGTAGAATACGAAGTAAATTTGCTCAATTTGCAAGTCTTGGAAATACTGGCCTTACATTAGATGGTTCAGAATTGATGGCTGAAGGTGCAGAAGAAAAAAGAGATTTACTTGAAAGATTACAACTTGAAGAAGTTTTTACAGGCATGGAAATTTTAATAGGATAAAAAAAATAAGGAGATAAAAAATGGGATTTAATTCAATAGATAAAAACGATAAAATAAATGAAGCATATGAAAAAATGTTTGAAGGAAAAATACCACCGGGTTTGTTAAGCTGGGTCGAAGATTATAAAAAAGCCCGTAAAGGAAATGTAAAATTAGCAAAACAAATAAAAGCTAATATTGATAAAGAAATTAAAAAACTAAAACTTAATTCAAAAGAAGTTTATGGTGCCGACCCTGATGACCCTAAAAATAAATAAGGAAAAGAAAATATAATGAAATTCGGAAAATATTTAAACGAAATAAGTGTTCCACAAAAACATCAATTAAAAATTGCTAAAGATACACTCAAAATGTCAGATGCGGGTGCAAGCATTATGGGTGGAATGTCAAAGAAAGAAGCAAAAGAATTTTTAAAATCAATAGGATATTCAGAAAAACAAATAAAAAAGTTAGAGAAATAGGAGTATAATATGTCAGAAACATCATTTGATAAATATGCAAAAATGTATGAAAATATGAAAAACAAACCGGGTTTTAATGAACCATCTATTATTCAACAAGCACAACCAAGAATATCAGGAGATAATGTGGTTTCAGAAATTGATAGACCACTTCCTCCACGGGAACAACAACATCAAGATTTTGTAGAAGAAAATAGATTATATAACGAAGATTTAAAGAAAAAGATATTGGATAGAGCAGCAGCAAAAGGAATAGGAATTGATGACAGTGTTTTTCCAAGTCCGAAATCAAAGAAAAAACCAACAGGAAATTTAGAAAGAAGAATTGAATATCTTGAAGAAGCCTTACAGATTGTAATGAAACAACAAACGAAATTTTTGAGAGAAAAATAAATGGCTAATGCGTCAAAATACATAAAACCTAAATGGAATTTACATGATATAAATGATAATATTGAGTGGGATTTATTTGAGGGATATATAGTTGAATATAACGATATTTCAGGAATAGAAATTGAATATTACATAAGAGATGAATCAGTAGACCAAGATTATCTTTATGGTGAAGCAACTAATATTCGATATTTAACAGCAAAAACAACAAAGGCATTCAACGAAATGTGGGAAGAACCTATTGTAACAACAGGCTGGGGCCAATATTCGGAAGAAGGCATAACGTATTTATCTATGCCAAAGTTTACTTTCACAAGAGATGTTAGTGCTGGTTATTATCCTAAAATTGGTGACATAGTTAAATTTGCATATAACAGTCGTTCTTATGAAATAGCAATGGTACATCAAGAAGAAAAGATGTTTCAATTGAGCAGACTTGTATATTCATTTATGTTGAAACCTTATAGATATAGTGAAGAAAGTGAATCCAAGAAAAATATATCTTCAGACCTTGATTTAACTTTGACATCACCCATTACTGCGTATGGTGATAACCAAAATGTAGAAGAAGAAAGTGATAATATCTATGATTATAATGATGTAGATAGTTCAGTATATGGATTTTAATTATGAAAAAAATATGTAGTAAGTGTAAAATTGAAAAAAATTTGAATGAATTCGGGAAAGATAAAAATACAAAAGATGGATTACGATATATTTGCAAAGAATGTGCAAATGGATATAGTAAAAAACATTATAAAAACAATCTTGAATATTATGAAGAAAGAAATAAAAAATGGCAGAAAGAAAATCCCGAATATAATAAAAAATGGCGGGAAGATAATCCAGATTATGATAAAGAACGTTATGATAATAATCCTGAATATTTTAAAGAAAAAAGTAAAGAACGTTATGATAATAATCCTGAATATATTAAAAAATGGCAGAAAGAAAATCCTGAATCTCAAAAAAACTGGCGGGAAAATAATCCAGATTATGATAAAAACTATCGTAATTCCAAAACAAACTATAT
>Ga0114923_10002825_pt1 | contig 11726 bp, 10 predicted proteins | sample SumtaG_FD_89578 | JGI IMG/M metagenome (GOLD analysis project Ga0114923, IMG submission 89578) | Deep subsurface microbial communities from Indian Ocean to uncover new lineages of life (NeLLi) - Sumatra_00157 metaG | ecosystem: Environmental > Aquatic > Marine > Oceanic > Sediment | place: near... | reverse complement strand
GAACTCTTTTCTTTTACTATGCCCATAGCTTCTTGTCCTTTACGACTCCTTTATAAACTAACTTCGCCGTACCATGATGTAGACTTGTCTCACTTCATGGGGAGGCGAGTGAGCTTAAACAAACTAATTGATAATCTGTTATATCTTTTATTTACTAATTTTGTTTTGGTCTAACTATATTAATGATTTTTCACTCTCATAGTTGAAGTAATGATACTATCTCTTACGTAAGAGAGATCTTTCCTCTTTCTTCATAAGGACTCTTTCTAGTAAAATATGTAATATTAACAACAGTACCCCTGAATACAGCATCTCTTTTATAATTGCAACCAGTACGATTTCACCATCCCAAAAAATAAGCTTAAATAACACTTCTGAAATAAATATTGCAAACGTCGCGCTAATCAAAGAAAAAGCCACTCTGTTTACTCTACTCTCTACCTGCATAATATTATCAAACAGAGTTGTAACTAAAATCGGAATAAAAAGTGAAAAAGTGGTTTTACCTAATGGATTTTGTACTATAAGATCAAGGAGAATACCTGCAATAAAACTACAAATTATTGCAATATTGAAACGCCTGAACCAATACAATAGATTAATTAGTATAACTAGAAAGTTGAAATATTGAAGAAGTATGATCTCATTTGAAACAAGCTCTAAAATGACGATACTAATTGTGATCAATACGATCTGTATAACCATTATGACTGACCCCGAATAACATAAACATAGTCGAGCCTTGATAGGTCTATTTGAATCTCTACCTCTGCCTCCTGAGTAGCATTAGCAGGGTTCTTAGTGATGCTCGTTACTTTTCCAATGATCAAGCCGGAAGGAAATTCACTTTCAACACCCGAGGTGAGAATAATCTCTCCTTCCTCAACTATTTCACCAGGAAGAATATTTGACATCCTCATAGTATTTCCAACCTCACCGGCTATCAAACCTAAGGCCCTATTCTTTTGACCTCTTACAGGGATATTGCTTGTTGGAGAAGTCACAAGTGAAATCCTTGAGTTATAGGACTCAACTCGTTGAACTATTCCTATTGCGTATTTCCCAAAAACCACCACATCTCCTTGACTAACATCATTACTTTCTCCAACATTAATTTGTATGGAATTATTTAGAGCTATAGCATTACCAATAACTCTAGCTTGGGTGATCTCACCTTCAATCTTCTCGGGAATCCCGAGTTGTTTTTTAAGATTTGTATTTTCAATCCGAAGCTCCTTTAGCGTTGCTATCTCTTCAAATAACTTAGTATTTTCTTTTTTAAGTTTATCGTTCTCTTCTTGCAATAACGATATCTTTCCTATAATCCCAAGAAAATCGTTTACTTTAATCGCTCGATCATGAAGCTCCACTCTAAGAGGAACAGTCGCTAGTGCTGTTATGTCATATAGTGCACCTATTGCACCAATACTGTCTAGAAGAAGAAGTAAGACACTTACTATCAAAACAATCGAGATAATAAGCATTCTATCTTTAAATGTATTGAAATTCATATCTCGGACGTAATAACAAAGGAATTGATATACTCATTATTTCACGGTAACGAAACATGAACAGTTAGATCAAATCTTCACCGACAACCTGTACCTTCTCTAGTAAAACCATATCTTCTAGTACTTTTCCAGCTCCACGCACAACGCAAGAAATAGGATCCTCAGCAATATGAATCGGGGTCTTTAATTTTTTCGAGAAAAAAGTGTCTAATCCCCGTAGTAATGAACCCCCGCCAGCTAGTGTTATACCTCGATCAAGTAAATCGGATAACAGCTCAGGAGGAGTAGACTCTATTGCGTCATGAACAGCCTCTGCTATTTGATTAAGTGGCCTTAATAAAACTTCTCTAATCTCAACACTGCTTACTCGGATAGTCTTTGGCAGTCCTGTTACCAGATCTCTCCCCCTCATATCATACTCCATCTCTTTCTTGAGCGGGGATGCGGAACCTATTTCAATTTTTATATCCTCTGCTGTTCTTTCTCCAATAAGCAAATTATATTTATGACGTGCAAAACTGACAATTTCTTCATCCATTTCAACCCCGGCTATTCTAATCGTTCTGTCTACAACAATACCTCCTAGCGAGATCACTGCGACATCTGTTGTTCCCCCACCAATATCCACTATCATGCTCCCCGAAGCATCCTCAATTGGTAGATCGGCACCTATAGCAGCAGCAAGAGGCTCCTCTATAACGTAAGCTTTTCGTGCTCCAGCAGAAAGTACGGCATCAATAGCAGCCCTTGCTTCAACTTCTGTTGTTACAGAAGGAATTCCAATTACTACTCTCGGTCGTGGGATTTTAAATGCCCGCCTCTCATCTTCATGGGCTCTCTTTATGAAATATCGAATCATTGCTTCAGTAGTATCAAAATCTGATATCACACCATCGCTAAGTGGTTTGATGGCAACTACATTTGATGGAGTCTTTCCTATCATTTTACGCGCTTCATCCCCAACAGCAAGTACTTGTTTTGTCTTTTTATTCAGCGCTACAACAGATGGCTCTTCAACGATAACACCTCGACCTTTAAGTGTTACCATGGTATTTGCAGTTCCAAGATCTATTCCGACATCATATGTCAAAAGACCCCAGATAGAATCTAAAAAACTCATATCTTTCAATAATCCGAAAACTAAGTTTCTGAAGATTTACGTAATTTCTTATAGCATTTCATACATACATCTACTGACTTTCCATTGCCTTCCTTTTCAACCTTTACTTTCCGAAAATTTATTTTGAATTTTCTTGAGGTTCTAGTTGCACGGTATTCCCATTGCCCGCCATATTTATGTCTTCTATGACCTCCGAATTGAGTACTTTTTTCACAGAAGAAACATACTCTTGCCATAATCGATATAATTAATAATGATTAAAAACGGTTGTATATTATAACATATGTTCTAGATAAGCAAACATAAATCACATTTTATAGAATGCAGATGGTAGTATAAGTTTAACTATGCGAAAATAAAAAAATATGAATGTTGATATTACCCAAGAATTTTGTATAATGGTAATAATAAACAATTTATCTATCACTCCACTTATGATGCGACTACTTCTCAAATTCACTGTGCTTATGCTAATAATACCCGTTGTCTTTACTATTGGAGCAACGCTTCAGAACGTCAAAGCGGAATCTGAAAACGCAACACTTTCCTTTCAAAAAGGCGGGGTTACAGAAAATAGCATTACTGTAGACGTTGTCCTTAAAACAAATGCACACACCGTCAAAGCAGTTACAGCAGACTTTTCCTTCTCCCCAGAGAAATTGGAATTTCAGAGGATTGAATCTAACAATAAGTTATTTAGTGAAATTGTTAAGCAGGAGGTATCTTCAACAGGAATTGTCTATCTATCATATTATTCAGATAAGGGCGTAAAAGGAGAGATCGTTGTCGCTTCAGTACTATTCAAAGTATTGACATTAGAAGAAGCAAAACTTAATTTTACTAAAAACGTACTAGCACTCGATGCTGACACGCATACAAATATCCTGGGTGATGTGAATTCTTCAAAAATAACTGTTCCAAGTAAGTTATCCACTCTTCCATATACAGGTATCGATAATGACATGTTCCGTGGAATAGTATTAGTTATCGCAGTAATACTCATCTTCATGCTTACTATTGCAGGATTCTCCACATGGGGGGGTATTTATTTCTTACTCGGAAAATGGGAAGTCAAAGGAAGCTACAAAATTAAGAAGGGTAATTCAATAAAGGCAGTCAAGAAAAAATCACAACGTTCAAAAAGTACTACGAGTAGAAAGAAGTAGTAGAATTAATCAAAATTCGTTATCGTTCTATATTCCCTAACTGATTATTTTATGTTATACTATTTTTGCCCTACGTTATTCGATTCCGTAGGAAGTATAAATTGAGCCGACACTATCCCTTAGGGGATCCAAAATTACCTTGAAGATTTTTCTTCTTGGTTGAGGATACCCACTTTTATAAGTGGGGTCAATTTTCTTCCAACTACGATAACGTAGGGTTTTTCCATTCTTATACCGCTTGGTATTCTGATATCAATTTCACTGCATGAGTATTGCTTTGTGGAGTCTATAGTGGAGTCGAAGGCGAGATTTGCTTGTCCTCAGTAGCTATAGCGTAGGGGGAAACTCGCGACCTACTGTTTATCCATGTAGAATCAATGAGCCGGTAAGCCGGAGGTGAGATTCGAACTCACGACTTGCTGTTTACAAAACAGCTACTCTAACCACTGAGTTACTCCGGCTCATTTGATCTAACAGGATCCCGAAGAACTATGTTTTGCTTTGCAAAACTAGTTTCTTCTGGGACAAAACAGTTGCTCTGACTCCCACTTCGCTTTGCTTGTATTCATCAACCCCTCATTGAGCACTGAGCTATCTCGGCTTAACGCATATATATAAAATCCAGGGGGCAGGATTCGAACCCGCGAAGGCTTACGCCAGCAGATTTACAGTCTGCCCCGTTTGACCACTTCGGTACCCCTGGTTTAAAATAATGATTCAGTTTGCAATGTACAACTTTCAATGAGTTTTATCCAATATAATAAGTACCTGCCCCGTTTGCTCAATGAGACTTAAAAATTTCAATCCTGAGTATAACGAAGGAGAAGAAATTTTCATAAGTCGAATTAGTCCTCCGTAATCCTGAACTTTTCGAAGAATGAAGGAGGAACCACTTCGGTACCCCTGGATAATGAATAACGAATCAATTATCAATGTTCCTGCCTGCAATGATATTGCATTTCGGGCAGGCAGGCGAGCAATAGCCTATTTTCAATTTCTCATCAGCTCCTATTGTATCAGCTTTCGAGATAGAAATTCAAACAATACATTCTGAGATTCAAATAGTATTCGTATCCCGCGTAGTGGACCACCAATCAATTTTCAAACCTGCCCAACGATAAGAATTCTCTTAGAGGATTTAGGAGTTCTATCCACTCTGTAATCATCTCCAGCTATCTTAATGTTTTTATATCCGCATGCTTCAAATAGAAGATGTAATTCATCTGCTGTCCACCATTTGTACGTGTTATCAATAACTCTGTCTTCAATCTTTTTCCCTCCTCTTTTTACTCTGAGATGCTCTCGCAAACATAAGAGTCCCGATACATCCTGGTATTCAATTGTTTTAAAATGTTGCTGGGCTTCAATATCTCCTTCCTTTCCTTTTAATGTAAAATCTATTTTATATAGATACCTTCTTGGATTCTCGGTATCGAGAAGAAGAATCCCACCTTTTCTTAAACATCTTTTAATATTCATCAATACATTTTTTGCATCATCTATATCCTTTGTCATTTCCGCTAATGTATTGAAGAAGCTATATGCGAAATTATATCTTCTTTCTAATCTCTTAATTCGCATATCTCCGTGTATAATCTCTGCATCATATTCCTTGTCCAACTTTTTACTTAAACTCTTCAGCATCTCACGAGATATGTCTATCCCATCAACTTTGTAACCATCCTTCACAAGAGGAACTAAATGACGTCCACTACCACAAGCGATATCAAGTATCCGAATAGTTTTTCTTCTTGGAAAATATCGGCTTATTAATCTCTTGACGAATGATAACTCTCGCCTTGTCCTTTTTGTTTTTGAAGATTCCTGAGTATTCTTTTGGATAATTTCATAATAATTACCAAGCAAATCATATTTCTTCTCCTGTTTTGTCTTCATAATATTCAATAAGAGATTAGCATGAATCATTTTACCTATCTAAAACAAATGAATAAAGATGGTTGCACTATGTAATAATGATAGATAAATTTTTCCGAAAATACTTGACAAGCGATATTCTACAATGCTATATTTCAAATGGACGGTGAAAGTAAGCTTCGGCTTCCTTGATCCGTCTATTTTTTACTGCTCGACTAAAAGTAATTGGTTAGTTCTTTCATCCAATAATTTGCCACATATTTCCATACATAATTGAAATGGATTTTGCCTGAGTTATACTTAATTACTAGTTTGAAAAGCGACAACTTAGCCCGTAATCGTACAAACTGACAACAATATCATCTGCCCCATCTAACTACAACGGCATAATCGAGTACATTTACATAGTAATCTTTATATATATCATACATAGATTCGTTTATACCCCAATCAACTAACAAATTCTTTGTAACCTCGATTACATCCGCTCCACCCATCTGTTCACTCAAACCAACAGTCCCCCAACCTTCCACATTCTTAAAACTTGTAAGTTCCATCCAATCACTATATTGATATCCGTCGGCTTCAGTATCTCGATCTCCTACTGCAATATCAAATCCAATGAAGGTATCACTGCTTGCTGTTACACCTATTTCAGACCAAGGAATTCTTACCTCAACTGTATACCCAGTATCAGTATCTACATTATTGTTTAGAGTCCCATCTAATGCTACATCAAACCTAAGATTATTAAAATTCCACGAATAATCGGACCATGCATCCGTACCGTCCAATAAAGCCTTGTTAAGATTTATTGCCAAGCGATAATCCCCTTGACCATATTCTCCTCGATCATTTTCAGAGTCAATAAATATCTCTACTACATCATCTTCCCATACCCTACCATCAAACTGATTTTCATATGCATTCAGTTGGGTATCTGCAACAGCTATGAATATGTATAAATATTCACTATCCCATAGAGCCTTTACCGTTGAAGTATTATCACGATCTCCCCTTCCCGAACTATCAGAAAAAGTGAATGCAATATCATCTCCATACTCAATAGAGTCTCCATCAGGAAAAGGATGTTTGTCTGTTTGTTTAAAAGAAATATCCGGTTCAACTGGAGGAGGTTCTACTTGCCCATCATCACCATATTCATATGCTCCAATGTCCGGGGCATTACCAGTATAATCCTGATTGATACCTTGAATAACTATACCCCTGTCTATAACGGGACTTCCTTCTGATAACGTATAGTTATAATTCTCAATGTCGATAAATTGTGGGTCTGCATGGATACCATGGGATTCAATATCAAAAGATTGTAACTGTTCTAAAGAATACTGAAAGCTTCCCCCAACATAACCAATCCCAGGGAAATGTGCTCCGTTATCATCCCCATCACGAAAATAAGAATTATAGTCAAGATCCATATTTCCAATCGAACTTGATGCTGCAATTGTTGAATAATTAAAGCTCCTAAAAATGTTATTTCGAAACGTGACAGATGGCATAGCTTCAGGAAACTTTGCAGCTGCTCCCCAAAGATAAAACATATAACGACAAGATGCATCTGAGCCACTCTGACCAGGAGTCCAGTCAAAGTTCGTATCACTACATACATCATTTACATAAAGGTTCGGACACCTCCACTTGTATCTGATATCCGTTCGAACGATATTGTTATGATAAAAGAATATATTTGAAAAGTCCTCACTCCAATAATACATTTTAAATGGATATCCATCCGCATTATGAAGTACATTGCGATTAAACCAGATTGGTCCACCAATCGCGTTCATTACAGAAAATCCTACATGACCATCTTTCATTACATTATTAAATATTCTTGCATTTATCCACTGATTTTGAATTCCTAGCCGAGAAGAAGATGTATTCATAATTCTATTATTATATATATCTGTCTCGACATTCATGTTTTCCACAAAACTGAGATTACTATCCCAACTAAATCCAATGCCAAGATAGGAATCGTGGATGTAATTATTTCGGATAATATTTTGAAACGCTCCAATGACTTCTATAGCCCTACCCCGCATATCATTATTCTTTGTGAGAACATAATGCCAATCTCCAACCTCCGGATATGTGATCTCATTATCTTCAATACGATTATATGATCCCTTACCATCTCGTATATCTGAATAACTTGTAGCTAATTTTATAGCTTTTCCGGCATTTAACAGCTTGTTGTTTCGTACGATGGCATAGCTGACACCGTCATCCATGAGAATTGATCCATCATACGAACCATTACTCTGATAATATCTAAACTGAAACCCTTCAATCCAAAACCAATCATAACCATCAAATACAAGCCCCCAGCCATCCACTGGCACTTTGTAATTATGAAGTCTCGGGTTATCTTTTGAACGGATAATAAGCTTTTGATTAGCACTATCATAGTAGAATCCTTCATCAATAGGATAACATTCATCTTGGCTAACCCTACATCGCATACCGATTGCTATGTTTTTTAGCGACCAATTACGTTCTTCTGAGCTGGTATCCCCATCAGTTGCTGCATAGTTAAAGAATGCCTTATCATCCCGGAAAATAACATCAAAGTGAGTTTTTGTTAGTATGTCATTATTACTTAAATCTAATTCCCACAACATACTCCCATCAATCGGATATCTGCATCCAAGAGTCTCCCAGCCATCCCACTCACTCCAGCCAACTTGATTCTCAAGACGAAAGCTTTCGTCACTACCGTCAATGATGACATCCTGCTTAGGGGTTCCCTGAGCTTTCAGTTGGATCCAGTTTAACGACTCTCCGGAATGTTTCAATCGTAAGTGCTCGTAATAAACACCAGGAGCAACAAGTATCTGATCACCTGGTTGCGCATTATCAAGAGCTACTTGAATAGTTTTATATGGTTGACTTTGAGAACCGCTACCACTGGAAGATGCATTCTTGTCCACATAAACCACTCGTTTGGGGGTAAAGCTAAATTCATCAGGTTGTGTAGTAAATTGAATATTAAAAATAGTCCCCCCGACATCGATACGAGCATCATATGAAGTATTCTCTGCTAAATCGAATAAGCTTGTTGCAGCTTTGTTGTTTTGTGAATTCTTTACAAGGGCAAAATTGTGTGCATCAATCCACGTAGACGAAGAGGTCTTTTTATATCGAGCTGAAACAGTTTGGGGAGAAATACTTGGCTTCGTGACCTGCAGACCTGCAGTTACAATATTTGCATAGACATCAAGCTGTACACCACTTTGTTCGTAGTGGTGTGTGTAGTTAAATATACCATTTTGCGCCTGTACTTTCTTGATCGAAGGGATCTCAAACGAATCTGATAGAGTTGCATTGAATACAAGGATGGAAAATAGAATAAAGATACCGAGTAATGTGACTTTTCTCTTTAAATGCCCTCGACTCAATGGAGAATTATTCAGAATTAATACAGGCATAATCTACTGTTTTAGTACTCTAAAGTCAAGTTCTGGGTGGTATAGAATGGAGCCGAGGATAGGAGTTGAACTACACCTTGATCATATATCTGAGGAACACACTAAAGAGAAGATTTACAAACTTTATCCTGTTAAATTTGATCCGGAAAACTAAGACTGTGTTCCTGTGGTGAGATTAACCATAACTGAAATTGCATTTATCTTCACAAAAAGATAAAATCATAACAGCATTTAATGTCATCGATGCTGAGAAATGAAAAAGAAAATTGCAATAGCACTCGCTAGCTTTTTGTTAATTGTATTGATTTGTACAATATGCTCGGTTTATTTCTTACTAACGTGGATTGCAAAGTATTCTTCAGAAGTCCCTAGGCCGGAAGTTCCTATCCTTATAGATTCGGATAGTTACCTGTGTTTAGCTATCAAAGATAGGAATTATTCAAATAATATTTCTCACTATGACGCTGAATTTAGAAATCACCGGGGTGTAGATTTCTTAAGAATTGACGACAACGTAAAAAAGTGTATAGATAATAAGCAGACTTCTCCTTCTCCATATACATTGGAAGAATTGATAAGTATCCAAATTCTCCAGCGGAATAATCAGTTTCAGGAAAATTCTTGTTGGGAAAAACTATGGAAAATAGAACTCCTTTCGTTACGAATCTCTCAAAAATACGAAAAGAATGAGTTAGAAGAAATTTTCACTAACTACATTAATCAATGTATGAAAGAGGAAATGCATTAGCACTTTTGAATAATCGTACATCCTTTTACTTTTCTCTTTTCTTTGACTTCTTTACAGCTTTCGCTTCGAGTTCATTGACAAACATATGTCGTTTTATCCTTTCCTTTCTCTTCCTTTCAAAATGATTCTTTAGAATATAAATAATTACTCCTATTACAGGCAAGAAAAAAATCACTGCAAACCACTCATACTCCTCTTTCTTTAATGTAATATACAAATGGTAGATAAAAATATATAAGAAAATAATGCCTGCGGTTGTCATAAATCCTCCCAGACAAACGAAAGATAGTGTTTCTCCTGTCATTTACATTATATGTAAATTTAGATATTAAGTATGGAGCCGAGGACGAGAGTCGAACTCGTGACCTTTCCCTTACCATGGGAATGCTCTGACCATCTGAGCTACCTCGGCTTTAGCCAACCAATAACTCCATCTGCCTGCCCGCCGAAACCTTGGTGCAGGCGGGAGCTACCTCGGCGCGTCGGACTAAAAGCTACTGCTTACATAAAATCAAAGTATTGTTTTTATTCCAGCTTTCACTTTTGTCCTCCTTTTAGCTAAAAACTTCCTTTGGTCGTTTTTAGCTTAATCAAAAGATTATAATTGCTTTTCAATGCTATGATTATAGATTATATTCAAAAAAGGTATGTGATGCAAAATATTGGATAAACCTCGGAAGCAAGGGTATTGAGCTGATGAATAAGATTTTTAATTGAATATTTATATATTTGAACAATTGTATAATTGGTTCTAGTTCACCACATTTATCGGCTTCCCCTCAACGAACGACAGAATAGTATCCGTAAATATTTTCGACTCATTATCCCTTGTTTGAGTGGTGAAGTAATAGTACGATTCAGGACTCACCCAGATATTTCCATGTAAATCTTTACTCTTATGCTCTTCTGACTCAAACGCACATCCTCCTAACTTCCCATCCCTCACCCGCTTCAGAACATACTCAAGATCAAGGACATAATTGTCTATACAACTAATAAGAAGCGCAGTTGGCTTCATACTGTCAATGAGTTTGTTTGGGATGAATCCGCGAAGACTTTCGTCAGTTGCAAAGCTCAGATACACCACATCGCACTTCTTAAAGATGTTCTCTATAGAGTCTGCATTAAACTGAGATTTCTTTTTTGAACGGTTCCAATAGGATACTTCTAATCCGTTCTGCTTACATATCTCAGCAAAACGATTTCCGATCAGTCCTAATCCAATGACTCCTGCATGCAGTTCTTTCCACTCCTCCCCCATCAGCTTTGAAAAGTCTCCCACCCAGTTGTTTTGAACTAGGAGTGGAATTTTACGAAGTAATGCTATCATGCTAAAGAACCCACCTTCTGCAACCGCATTAGTTGATTTTCCCGGACAATTCGCAACTGCTATGCCTTTCTTTCTTAATTCTTCATTCGGTACCCACCCAAATGCAGTTGTTGCAAGAACAAGTCCTTTTAATTTCTTAAATTGCCTCACCTCTTTCCATGAAAGTGACTCGAATAATTCTTTCATATACGTCGGTTGAACTGCAAGAATAACTTCTTCTTCTTCATAAAGCTCCTTAATATCTGGAACACCTATCTTCTCCTCATAAAAAATCGCATTATGTTTATCTAATTTTTCGAGATCTTCCTTTCGAAAGTCCTTGCGACTTTTAACTACTAATACTTTCATGTTAGGAGCATAATAATTTATTTGTATGTAATTATAATACTATATATAAGAATATCTTGACAGGGTAAATATTTTACTATTCAGCTATAAAACAATGTATTATGAAAATTGCCCAAACCCATTCAATCTGATAACATCTAGAAGGCATTATTAATCACTGTATTTTCTCAATTTTT
>Ga0114923_10002824_pt1 | contig 11726 bp, 15 predicted proteins | sample SumtaG_FD_89578 | JGI IMG/M metagenome (GOLD analysis project Ga0114923, IMG submission 89578) | Deep subsurface microbial communities from Indian Ocean to uncover new lineages of life (NeLLi) - Sumatra_00157 metaG | ecosystem: Environmental > Aquatic > Marine > Oceanic > Sediment | place: near... | reverse complement strand
GAATTATCGCCGCAAACCAGAGCCTACTAACAACGTGCTTGATTATAATAAACTGCAAGGGACAAACAACCCGACCGATTTATCTATTCAGATTCTTCGCGATCCGAATTACCGGTATATTACTCTGCAGAATTCTTCTTACCGTCCGGTGGGAATCGGAATTACGACCTATTTTACCGGAACCATTCCCAGCATTCGGTTTATTTTAGAACCCGGCCTTACACGATATTTGGGTATTAACTCTCAAGGGGAGGCTGCCCAGTACATATGGCCCCTCGATCCGGAAACGGGAAATCAGGTCGGAAGTCCACAAATCCTGTCTGCTATATCCAACGATTTTATTTTACGCGACGGGATAAATGGCTGGAATGTTCAAAATTTTACGCGACCTTCGTATCGCGCAGCCTTTTAAGAATAAGAAATCTAGAATAGAAAATGTTACGCACGAATTCAAAGGTCGCGGTCCCTTTTTTGTGTTGTTGTTTTTGGACCATTATCTTTAGTATTTTTTTAAGTTTTTATGTTCAACTTATTATGTATACTACTCATACTAAAATCGGTGAGGGAGAGAGTTGTGTTAATAATATTCCTATCCAAACCCAATATCAGTTGATTAAAACCGAATATGCTTGGAAAGGAATCGGAAACATCACCAATACGAGTCTCCGTCAAGAATGTCCGGACTCTCAAGTCACCACGAAGGTATATACGGGAAACGTCTACAAAGGTGGGACCTACGAAACCAATGATTCTACCTTTATTCTTGACTGTCGGAGAGAAATTATGTATACTATTTCTAATTCCACTTTATACAATAGTTCAGGAAACCTTATTGGCAGGTTTAATTTTGAAAACAGCCATTACTTATTATCTACCCCTGACGGGGAGCTTCTTGCCCAGTGGTATTTTGATTCCCACACCCTTACGCTATTAGTACATTCTAATACGATCGATCAAGTGCTCCTTTTTTCTATTGCAGGTAAATATGCTTTTGGAGATTACAATGAATGCACTACTAAATATTGGATGTCACTCCAAATTGTAATTATATCGGGAATTTTAAGCCTAGCAAGTATAGTAATGACCGGTATAGGGCTGCTAAATCAGTATGGCAAAGACTATCGGTACTCTCGAAAAACTATAAATCTGTCTTCTTTTAATAAAAAACGATTTGATATAAAATAATGAATATAGATTCAAGGGCTGTTGCGGTATCTACACAATTATTTATTTTATTACTCTTTAAATTTATAATATACTAAAGAAAACCGGTCTAAGGGAAACCATGTCATCTTATTCCAACACGTGTGCAATATGTTTAGAGGATATTTTAGCAACGGACCCCAAGATTATTACGCTCGAATGTAAACATCCGTTTCACACTCCCTGTTTATCTCAACTTCGCAGCAACAAATGTCCTATTTGCAGAAGACATTTTACGAAAATTTCTCCTGAAATTTTAGCTCAAATTCTTCAACGCGAAAATAGCGATATTCTTAGCCGAAACGCAGAAAGCTTTAATAATTTTATAAGAGATAACGAGATCCAGTCGGTTTTACTACTAATTAGAAATTATGTACTACCCCCCCATACATATGCATCCGGAAACCCATCTTTTCACAACGTATTTGTTGAAGACCCCCTTTTCAATCAACCTTCTGTTCCTGAGCCTCCTGACCCTTCGATCATCTTTATCGTCTCTTCGTTAATTCGTGCACTCCCCCCGAGTATCCTTCCTCCCATTTTGACCCTTCTAAATACACCATTCCAAGGAGTTACTTTAAAGACGATAATAGAAAATTATATCGTCCAGCAACTCACTAACTAAAATACTTCACGGCACACGGGGCATATTTTAAACTCATTGGAAACATAAGACATAAAACAGGTTTTGTGAAACACGTGAGTACACTGGAGACTGACAACCATATCATTTTCACAAAACCTGTCTAAGCAAAAAACACATTCGTTCCTCCCCGACCCAATAGTCTCTAGTTGTTTTAAATATTGCGCCGTCAGTTTGCGAAAAAATGCTCGGTAGGCACATTTTTTGTATATATATTTACCAAAACTGACAATGCCAAGTCCTCCCCAAACGATTACGATAGGTATAATTAAAACTGGAAGCATGATGTCTAATTTATAACGACTGTTATAAATTAAAATATATGTATTAGAAAATCTACGATAAATATTGTAATAAATGATTGTCGTAATCGCCATCGCGAGAATAGGGGGTCACTCCTAAAAGGGCCACAACCTGAGCCGATTTGTTCGGAAGCGGTCCATTATCGATAAGGGGGAGAGTCACTCCATCAGGCGTGAACAAGCGAAAGACGAGCGGGTCGTTGCGTTTAAATCGCAGGACTTGTTCCATTAGCGAGTTCCACAGAATCCAAATCGGTTTACCCTTGGAATCAAAAATAACTTTGTCCCGAACTAAAAAAAACCGCGCGTCTCGGTTGACGCCCCCAATAGTATTGATAAGATATTGGTCATTGTAAGTGGGGGAATGAATATCTAAATAAAGGTACGCATAGGGGGGCGTCGTAGCCCCGATCGGGGGATTCGGCCCCGGGTTCGGAATCTTATAAGGGGTAATGACTTGTTTCACTTCAATTGCCGAAACGAAATCGAGAGACATTGTTTGCGGGTTTTGACCAACAGCGCGAACTGTTCGCGCCGAACTGAACCAGCCGCTCGTTTGCGCGGCTTCTACCGTAAACTCTGCCGGATTCGGAAATTCATCACGATTCCTTCGAATACTTTCAATTGCAAAATAATTAGACATATTATTGTATTGTGTTATGAAATAAATATTTCTTTAGATTAAAACCTGTATCATTTGGGAAGTTCTATTTTTTGTGTTAAGAGATATTGTTGATAAAATACTTCTGGATTCCCGACCCCCGAATCTCTAAAAAATTTTAAAGCATCCTCTTTCTTCTGGGAAGGCGTTTTTTTCTGAAGTCTAAGAGGGGGAGGAGCAACTTTTCCTATTTTAATAGATTTGTAGACTTTAAGATTATGAAATTCCATATACTGGTACAACGCTTTTGTTGGGGCTTTTTTAAGTTCTTTTAAACATTTTAACTGTTTCCGCAAACGTTTCATTTCACTTTCAATGTTGTGAATTTCATCGGCATAAACACTCATTTCTATCTATTTATTATTTGATTTTAAATTAAGCAAAAGGGTTTTCTACCTCTTACCATTGTTTGTGGGTGTAAAGTCTATATTTTTTCATTAGAAACCACAAATCAAAAACCGGATAACACCAATTGTAAGGAGCAGGTCGTTCTTTTTCGTAATCATAAATGACAAGTTCGGTCCGGTTATGGGTTAGAGTGGAGTAAGCCTCTCTAGTTGGCGGTTTAATTCTACATCCCAATATTTCAAGACATGGGAAAAAAGAACTATCCGTAATGCGAGAAATCACAAGGAGTTCAGACCGAACGAGATGGGAATAAAACGATAGACTCTGAAGCTGAGGATGATTTCGAGTTAAAACTTTCAAGGCTTGAAAAGAATCGGAATAAGCAGACTGTCCGAAGTTAATATTTTCAAGTTTGGTAAAACGTTTTAACAAATGAACTTTCTCTATCGTAATTGGGTTTTGTTCATACGGGGCTGAAAAAGATTTGAGCTTGTCCGGATTCAAGGCTTCGAGTAATGTAAACGAGTTCGTAAATCCAAGAATATGGACTATTTGAAGGTTTGAATTTCGAGAAAGAATATTTAATAAAGATTGTCTATCAATGTCTAAATAGGTGGTATGATTGCCTAATTCAAGAGCAATTAGACTTTTGAATTTAAAGAGCGTCGAGATCGGAAGATTGCAATGGAGGATTCCAATGCCCTTAATATGGGGACACATTTCATAGATTGCTTCAAAAACCGATTTCTCTCCATAACTTGATATATATATTTCAAGAAATGGTGATATTCGTATTAAGTCAACAAGAATCGCGGTGGGAAACACACACCACCGTATATCTATTACTCTCAAATTTCGACAATATTGTATAATCCATTGGAGGGTTTCTTTTTTATGGGCCACAGCATAGACGTGACAATGTACTACTAAAACTTTAGTTTGACTCCAGAATCGTTCTACATTATATTTCCACTCCACCGAAGTCAAGCTCATTTGAAGAGTCGTTTGGATATTGCAAAAACTGAGAATAATTAAAGGTGTAGGGTCGCCCATTTTTTAATTAATCAATAAAGTTTCTCAAAAAATCACTCTAAGGTCTTAAAAAAACAGACCTTAAATAAAATAGAATAGGAGATGAAAATAATTCATTGCAACGTCCACGGCGACATAGAAGTCTCCGACACGGCAATCTCGATAATTGATACCTGGGAGTTTCAGCGCCTTCGCCAAATTAATCAAACTGGTCTTGCTAAATTCGTTTTTCCCGGCGCGATGACCACCCGGTTCGAACACAGTCTGGGAACCTATTACCTTACCGGGAAAGTTCTGTCGCAACTCGGAATGGATTCGTCCGACCCGCGCTACGAGCTCATTAAACTCGGAGGCTTATGCCACGACCTCGGGCACGGTCCCTTCAGCCACATGTCGGACACTTGGTGTCTCTCCAACTACGAAGGAGCTTGGAAACATCACGAAAGCCGTTCCCAAGCTATTTTCCGTTACATCGCAAACCAGCGGTCCCTTTTAACCGAACCCGATATAGATTTTGTGTGCGACGTAATCTACCCCCCATCATCAGAGAAATGGTTTATGAACGTAGTAAACAACACAATAAACGGGATTGACACAGACAAACTCGACTATATAGTCCGTGATAACCGAGCTTTCGGTCTTCACCTCAACATCGACGTCAATCGTATTATCCTCAACATGCAAGTCTTGGAAGGCAAAATCTGCTTTTGTGAACGGATCTCCGACGAGTTGCTGAACTTGTTTCTCGTACGGTGCCGGCTGTATACGACAATTTACACCCACCCCACAATTTCTCGTTTCGAACGATCGATGGTCGATGTCCTAAACGACTTTAATTACACTCAAATAATCGCTGCCGAAGATATCGAAGAATTCTGTAAACTCACCGATTTTTATATCGAATCAACCGGAGACCGTTCAAAACTCCGAACGCTATTTGAAGGGAGAGGAAAAAGCAACGACCCTCCTATCCCCCCCCTGGCTCCCTTTTCACCAGGAATTGTTTTCAAACACGTGTTCGTATATAATCGGAAAACTAAAAAAGTAATGCCCTTCAATACTAAAAAGTTGGTAGAGTATCTCAATCTTATTTCTCTCGATTCGACAAAAGTGTTAAAGTAAACCAGGAAAAAAGAAAATGAATATATCTGAAATTTACTTGTTTTGTAGCACAACGTCGCCTGCCTGCAAGCCATGCTTTGATTTTATTAAAGAACACTCTTTGTTAGCTCAAGAAATTCAAATTCTTCGTCTCGATACAAAAAACCAGCGCGAGAAGGCGAAACGGGGCGAAAAATTCCAAATTCGGATCGTTCCGACATTAATGGTCATTTACAACGACGGCGATACAAGTCTTTACCAGGGTCAGAGAAAGGTAATAAGTTGGCTTTTTATGCGCCTCAAAACGTTTGAACAAGCCCAAATGACTACTCCCCCGGCTTACTTGCCGCCCCCCCAACCGGAAGATATACGGCGAACTCCCCGTCCCTTTCCAGCCGGAGAAGAGACGGGTTTGTATTCAGGTACAGCCCCTAAAAGCTTGACCCCACCCGAAACCGAAATAGAATTTCTTCCTGACATCAAGAACCCTCAACTACCCCCCCCTCCACAACATCTGCCCAGTTCGCCTCTCGATATTAATGCGCGGCGAAAAGACAAAGATGTGGGGATGGGGGATTTGGTCTCCGCTGCCCGGAAAATGGAAGAAAATCGCCAGTCTCAATTAAAAACACCCGATCCGCCCGGAAACCGGGCTCCGTCTCCTCTCAAACAATTTTAAGGAGTGTGGTCGTGATTTCCTTTTTTTAGGAAAAGGAAAGAAATGCTTAAACTTCTAATTGATTTTTTTATAACTTTTGACAATTTCAATAATAGTGTCGAAATAAGCCCAAATTGCTGTTTTATCAGCGTCCGATAACACTTTGTTACCGTTTCCCGACCAAAAATCTTTATAGTGTTTGGAACGCTTCGAGGGTAGAGCTTGGAAAATACTATCATGTTCAACAAAATAGTTGATATCTCGAATGGCAATCATATTCGCGTGGGGAAGCACTTTACTAATCATATAATGCATAATCCGTTCAGGTGACAATTTTTCGAAAAAGAGTTGGATAATTAAAAGGTCGCGTTGTTCGTCCATATTTGTAAAAATGTGCCGCAGATCCGCAACAAATTCTTTCATAACAATTTTAAGATCGGCAAGATCATCACCCGTAGCCATTAATAATATTAATTAAAATGTCTATAAATTATTTTGGTAAATTGATTGGAAAAATTACAAAAGGATTAAAACGGGTAGGGTATTTAATAATAAATGTTTCTATTCGACAGAGACTCGTCACATTCTCGCCAATCTCTTACCCATAAATATTATAAACTTCTCGACGTCCCGCTGAATGCTTCTTTAGTAGACATTAAAACTAAATTCAAAAAGAAGGCGTTTGTGTATCACCCCGACAAAGGGGGGGATCCGACCAAGTTCGCCCTCTTGCGAGAAGCTTACGAAGTTTTGTCAAATCCAAAGAAAAGGAGTTTTTACGACCAACACGGCGACGCGGGACTTGAACACCTTCAAGAAACAGAGCAGCCTCGGCGACGCGCTACTACGTCGTCGATCGTAATGACTCTTCCATTGGGAGAGTTTTATTCTGGTGTCGAAAAAAAAATGCCTTATTCTCAGACCGTTATTTGCATGAATTGCGCAGGCAAGGGGTCGCGGTCTACTATATCCTGTACTAATTGTTCCGGAACAGGGATAGCAGAGACGGCTTACCGAGTAGGCCCTATGGTTTTTAAAAATCACGGAACCTGCGGAGTATGTTCTGGATCGGGCGAAAGTTTTCCGTCGGGCGACCGCTGTTCCGAATGTCTCGGGCAGCGGGTCGTGCGTGTCCAAAAAGAACTCGACGTGTTCGTAAAACCGGGGACGCCGACGGGACACCGGCTCACCTTTGTCGACGCGGCCGACCAGGAACCCGGCCGCGATACCGGGGACCTGGTTGTGGTTCTTCAAGAAGAACCTCACTCTGTCTTTAGTCGCTTCGGGGACGATCTTGTCGCTTCGGTTCAAGTGTCTCTGGCTACGGCTCTTTGTGGAAAAGCGACGCCTCTCGAGCTTTTAGACGGTCAATACATTACTATCCAACCCCCTCCTGACTATATTATTAAACCCGGAACTATAGGAAGTATTCCGGGGAAAGGAATGCCGTGTTACAACCGAGAAGGGCGGGGTATGCTTTACCTCAAATTTGAAATCGATTTTCCCGAAAATCTTCCGCCCCGGAGTCGACAACTAGCCAAACTTATTCTTCCTGACGATGAGAGTACTAAGACGTCTTTATCGGAGGTTGTGACATGGACAGTTGCGTCGTCGAAAGAACTTCCCCAATCCCAATCTCAACATCAAGAGGAAGGGGTTCGGTTCTTTTCGCCCGGTGAAGACGATATCGAAGGGTGTCGCCAACAGTAAAGTTAAGTTTTCTGAGTTCGCCTTGACCGAATGTCTTCGGCGCGTATACTAGGACCGCGCATCTTGGTAGGAGGGGGGGGGGTGGGGGACATAGAGAATGAATCTTTGGTTTCGCCTCCAGTAAAAGAACTCATTAAATCGCCTAGCATCGATCCGAGACCGCCGCTGTTGGTTTCGGAAGATGTGTCCGAAGACGTGTCCGAAGAAGATGGAGGTTGCCCCATAAAAATACTGAACAGGTCGGCGATTGAACAGCCGAATTTTTCAGCTACAATCTTGATTAAATAAAACACGCCGGCCTGGAATAGAACTAACCCAAGTAGGCGTACTTCAACTGGGAGGTTGGCTCCCCATGCTCCCCGAGATTTTTCGCCGAGTTCAATCAACAGTTTATCGTATTTGTGGAGCATCATTGCCTGGTACTTCGTGAAACCCGACAAATCTATTCCAATCCACTGCGTACAGACGAATTCGATGGCAAGCCACGAACCAAATAGGTACGTCCGGTAAGTATCGACGTTGTCGTCGAGCGTCATTTCCCGGATTATCTGCTTATATTGTAATTTTATGGTTTCTATGGGCGTGTATTCAGTGAATTCGGGGATATTCAGGTTTTTTTTATACTGTTTTCTTAGAATGCGAAATCGCCACGTATACTCTTCCCGCTCTTTTATTTCTCGTTCTTCGGGAGTAAGCCCGGCATAGGGGTCTTCTTCTTCTTTCTCTTTTTCCTCTTCTTGGACTTTTTCCTCTTCTTGGACTTTTTCCTCTTCTTGGACTTTTTCCTCTTCTTGAACGACGGGGGTTGGGGGGGGGGGGGAAGATGGGGGAGGTGAAGGAGTATCTCCTAAGACGTTAAAAAGCGCTTTATCTTCGTTGCTCATTGGAATGACTGTGGCAGGTTTCGGGTCAACTACTTCGGGAGTAGAATCAGTTGAATGTTTTTCTTCGTCGGGAGGTTTAATCTCGGAGGGTTGGTCGTCAGTGGGCTTTGTGAGAATGAATTCTCCAGTTGCTAACATAATAGGATATAAAGAAGGTCGATCGGATTTGCTTTGTGTGACAAGGGGAATTAAAGGGAGACCTTTTTTAAGTTTATTTTTGTCTTCTAAAAGGTCTAATCGTAAATCTATCAAGGGGGGGAAATTTATTGGTAGCGCAATAAGAGGAGTAGACCGCTGTTCACGATATATGTGGATTTTTCGGACCATTTGTTTCTGACATTGTTCGTTTAATCTGTATTTCAAAAAATATAAATATAACCCAGTATATATATAAATGTCACTCGTTATCCGATTACGAGATAATTTTGAATGGGAGGCTTATGAAAAAGCGGTTCAAAAAATATTGGATTGCAAACATCCTATTGTAGTTACATGGGATTTACGGGCGCTTACTAAAATTCCTTGGGAGAGCGTTTCTAAAACCCTCTTTCTTCTTGTGAAGATTGAATCTGTTTCTCAAGAACATATTACCAAAAGTATTCTTTTGTTGCCTAATAAAGAATGGAAAAAAGTACTTAAATTTATTTTCCGAATTTCGCCTCCTAAAACTCCTATTGAACTTTCTATTGAGCCACTTGAGCCACTTGAGCCTCCGTTGATACAACGGAAATACAAAACACGAGTTCTGTAGGTTTTACTTTATTTTGAAATATATATTATATATATATATATAATGCCTCGGGGTTCCTGTCTTTATCCGCAAGATACTACAGTAGATGAGTTTTTAGAAGATGGTATAACGCCGAATCCTCAGCGGTGTCCTTATCGTACTCGGTGGAAACCGTACGTTACGGATTGTTCTAACCTGTGTTGTCAAAGGGCTTATGTTCCTAAAGATGCACGATATGATCCAAATGATTCACGAATCCCGGCAACACATGTTAATTTTACGGACGAACGTCCTCCGTGTCCTCCGTGTCCTCCCTCGAGTCAGAATCCACGGGCTTGTAAGAATCAATCGGAATCAGCATGTCGTAAGAATAAACGGTGTTTGTATGAAGATGAAAAAGAAGAATGTCTTCCAACGCAATGGAAACCTAATAGGAACTGTCCGATAGGCTCTGTGTGTTCAACTGGGAGATGTACTCCCAAATTTGTCAAACGGCTTGGTCAAAACGTTCAGAGAGTTTGTAGCGATAAATACCGATGTATTTTACCACAAGGAGATGCATGGAAGCGATCGTGTGAACAAGGTAACATTCAAAGCGTAGTTGGTGATGACGTTAAGCACGAACATGAACATAGAGTTGTAAAAAAGGTGATTCATAAACGCAAAGGATGCAATGAGTTCCCAGAATTAAGTGAAGGTGAATCTGAACCACATGGGTGGTGTCCGAGTCAGAGATGTTATAGATACATCAATGAAGAGGGGAAACGAGTGTGTCGTTCGGATCATCCTCATCCTTATGAAATAGATTTAGAATTGTTGTTTGATGATTCCGATGATTCCGATGATTCCGATGATTCCGATTGTTTTTGGATGGAGGAAACTGACGAAGAAGAAGAAGAAGAAGAATTTATCATTTAGTCTCTTTTTTATAGGGAATTGCATCCAACGGGAGAATTCCTAATACCAACGCGCGGTTAATATGGTCTGTTAAAAACGAAGTGGGAAGGTATGCGTCTAAAATATTGTTGATTACACACGGCACGACCGATTCGCCATTTACTATTTCTTCCTGATCGTAATTGCATTTGATGTCATTATATCGAACAATATTGATAAATTCTCCGTGTTTATTAATAAATTGAATAGGGTATGTTCCAAAAGGAGAATTATAACTTAAATATTTATTAAGTTCTCCATTCGTCAGTCGAATGTGTTCGTTGTTCACTGAGCAACTAATACACGAATCTTTCGCGCCAATCCCATTTAAACATGTTTCAGGGGCTTCAGGTGAATAATCACACTGAACGGTGGGAGGAAAAGTTTTAAAAATTGTTTACGCGAAGAAGATTTATTCCAGAATTGGGATCCAATAAGAATGATAAAAGCTAGGGCCAAAAGCCCCCAGCCGATACATTGAACAGATGAAAGACTCATTTTTATTAAAGAAAAGATTTTTATACCCCTTCTTTCGGTTTCTTCTCAATTCTTTCGAGAAGAAACGTTAGTATATTATTTTTCTTAGTCCGCCTCCTTCACTTTAATAATAGGGATTGGGTTAAGATAGAAAACCTTTGTCAAAAAAGGATAGGTTTTTAGCAGTAAGTTGAATTGGCTAGGAGTAAGGATGTTAGAAGGGAGCAACATCCACATAATTCCGCAGAGAAAAAACGAACCCACATGTATGTCTAAAACTAGATAGCAAATAAGACTGCAGAACATCAAGTACCCCAAGTCGAATCCGATCATTACATTTTTTTTAGAAGTACACCGAGACCATATATATATCAAGTTGAAATTTTGATTTTGATTTTGATTTTGATTTTGATTTTGATTTTCTTCTGACATGATGTAGATTAATTGAACATTTTATCGTATCAGTAAAATACTATTTCAATTTTTCTAAAGGAAAGATAGAATCACTAAATATGTATCTTCAAAATAAAAAATATTGAAACCTCTTAACATATTAAAATGAGGTGCACCGCCATTTTCATCATTGTTATTATTATCATTTTTGTGGTGATTTTCGGATTCGTCCAATCTAATAAGGCCCAGGAATCGTATACGGCTTCAAACATTATGAAAAAATTAATGACTACTGATGCTCAAACCGTACAAGGGCAATCCGTGGAAGAGCTTGACGGAACGTTCGTGTTAGTCCGGGTAGAACGGAACACTGCTCCCACTCTATTTCCCGACATTGTGAATATGACGAATTGGAACTGTCCAAACGGCGAGGGGGGGGAATGTACCGGAACCCTAACGTTCGAAGTTCCGCCCGAAGAACTCCGAGAATCTTTTGACGCGTCCGCGATCGAATACATGCGCGCGAAACTAAACCCTTCCGGGATAAGGGTAAACGTAAAAGTCCCGGTCAAGGTCTCCGTGGGGTTCCGTGGGACGTATCTCATAGCTCTAGTGAACCCCGACACCGAACCCCGACTTCTTCCGAAT
>Ga0114923_10002822_pt1 | contig 11729 bp, 8 predicted proteins | sample SumtaG_FD_89578 | JGI IMG/M metagenome (GOLD analysis project Ga0114923, IMG submission 89578) | Deep subsurface microbial communities from Indian Ocean to uncover new lineages of life (NeLLi) - Sumatra_00157 metaG | ecosystem: Environmental > Aquatic > Marine > Oceanic > Sediment | place: near... | reverse complement strand
CAGTGTGCGAATTATTTGCTTAAAGCCGCACGATATAGCCGGTCAGCGTGCAAGCGGTTGTTATACGATTCCCCGATATTTAAATATGAAAATCACAGCATTGTCGTATTTATAATGTAATGACTTACCACTAGATGCCTATCCCATTTCGTTAAATAATGACTGCTGGTTAGCTTCTGGAGGGCTGTCGGATCTTGATTTTCGTCGCTAATGTATTTGAACCCCGGGGCTTTCTTTGCATTATCAACAAATTTATCGAGTATTGAACCTTCATTAGGATTTATCATCACCGTCGCATATTCGGTTGTCCAAGGTGTTCCGTAGTCAAGAACCTGTTTTATGACTTCTTTATATTTCCGTCGACCCCATACTTTGAACTCAACAATTCCTTCCGATTCGCCGTTTTTTAACAGAATGTCTATAAATCCTCCTCTCCTTGAGGGTTCGGCAAAGGCATAATAGCCAGAGCTTTTTAGTACTGTCAGCACATAATCTCTAAAATCGGCTTCAAGAATTCTATTAGATGTTTCCTCGAATAAGAACCCTCCGTCCTCTGAAATTGTCCGGATTGTTCTATCAAGAATTTCATTGAATTTTCCAATGGTAGCGCTCAAATCGGGGGTCGAGACGCCAATACGCAATTTTATCGGATTTAAAAAATGCTTTCGAACACTTTCATCGAAATCTTCAAAATCAACGCCACCGTCCTTTTTAAAACCGAGGAATAATCTCGAGTCTTTTCTTGCCCTTTTCTTCTCGCTGAAAACATCTTGATGTAATACAAGGTCCCAAGATACTCTTTCCTTTTCAATCTCAAATTGGCATGTAGTTTGATGGTCTATGACAAAAATCTGTGGGTGTGGAATTTCTATTTCACCAAAAGGTATGGCTAAGGTAAAAAGGTTAAAACCTTTGATATTTGCATATAGACTAAAGTTTATTTCCCCAGCTGCCTCCGCTTCAACTAAATATCCAGATGCATACAAGAAACGAAACCACTGTGGCTGCTTTTTAATGCGGGCGATAGGGTTTTCATCCTCTCCTATAAAAATGCTCCATACTCCTTTTTCATAAGAAATGGGTTTTCCTGCAAAGTTTGCCTCAAATTTCGTAATCGAATTTATATCGGAGCAGCCAATTAAAATTGGGATTTCTGATTGCAAATCGCAATTTATCCCCACTGAACCAGCAAACCTAATAGTATTGTTCTCAACTGAAATCGATAGGTATCTGACAATCGCTTTGCATTCTAAAATGGAATCATCTACACAGAAAAATCTAGGCAATGGGATTCTGTCATCATCTCTAAGAAGTTTAAACTCTCCTCTTTTAGCTTTATCAAAGTGAAACCCACTGACAGGTTCTTTATCCCCGAAATAGATAACTTGATTGTACCCAGGCCCCCTCCATATATTGTTGTCAGATCTGTCTCTCTTAGGAGAATGGCACTTCCTGTATTCTTTCCCAGAACCACAGGGGCATTTATCTTTCGGAAGTATTTGAAACTTCATTGCATATTTCTCTTAAACGCTATCGTATAATGCCGAGTTGAGCGGAACCCCGACTTGGCGGGGAAAAATGCGAAGCATTTTACAGCGACAACCAAGGGGCGGAGCCCCCCCCGCGCATTAAGTGTTAAGATTTTATTCAACGATATTAGCTATCGAAATATTATTTCTTGAAATTTTTCTTTTATGAGATATCATAATATTAAATGAAAAATCAAGGGTTTAATAATCACAACAACCTCGCAAACTACTCGATCAGGTACGCGATGTCATGCGTTTGAGAGACTATGCTTTTCGTACCGAGCACACTTATATAGGATGGATCAAACGGTTCATCTTTTTTCACGATAAACAACATCCCAAGGAGATGGGGGAATCAGGTGAGAACAGGAAAAATTGATATTTCCTTGACATAATGCTTCATTTTTGCTTAAATTATGGAAACAACAATTCCAATACGGAAGCAAATATGGATACAAAGATTCGTTTTTTCCAGGATGCGAAGCAGAGCTTTTTTCTGTTTGGCCCGCGAGGGACAGGAAAGTCCACATGGGTTAAACAGCATCTGGGGAATGCGCTTATTATAGACCTTTTGGCACCGGAGGTATACCGGCCTTACTCTGCTAAGCCTGAGAGGCTACGGGAAGTTGCCGAGGCGCAAACATCCGGCAAGTGTATTGTATTAGATGAAATTCAGAAATTGCCTCAGCTCCTGGATGTGGTACATCAATTAATGGAACAGCGTGCAGGATGGCGTTTTGTATTAACAGGCTCCAGCGCAAGAAAGCTAAAGCGGTCGGGAGTGGATTTACTTGCAGGACGTGCTGTGGTTAAAACAATGCATCCGTTTATGGCTGCCGAGCTGGGTGATGAGTTTTCCCTGGAAGAGGCCCTTACTTTAGGCATGGTTCCCTTGGTTCTGGATGCGGTAAGTCCCAAAGAGGCGATTGGCGCTTATGTTGCCCTTTATCTCAGGGAAGAGGTTCAGATGGAAGGGCTTGTCCGCAATATGGGTAATTTCAGCCGGTTTTTGGAATCTGTTAGCTTTTCGCACGGAGCTGTTCTTAACATTTCAGATGTTGCTCGGGATTGCCAAGTAGAGCGCAAAACCGTAGAAGGCTATGTTGCAGTCCTCGAAGATTTGCTTTTGGCCTTCCGCATACCCATTTTTACGAAACGCGCCAAGCGGCATTTATCGTCACACCCCAAATTTTACTATTTTGATGCCGGGGTTTTCAGGTCTGTACGTCCTGCAGGGCCGCTTGATGCGCCTCAGGAAATTGACGGAGCAGCTCTTGAGGGGCTTGTCGCTCAGCATCTTCGCGCATGGAATTCTTATAGTGGAGATGCATACAAACTTTATTTCTGGCGCACAAAATCAGGGAATGAGGTTGACTTTGTAGTTTACGGACAGGATACGTTTTGCGCTATAGAAGTTAAAAACACGGCAAAGATACACTCTAAAATGCTCAACGGATTACTCGCTTTTAGCGAAGATTACCCTGAAGCACAAACCTGTCTGCTGTATCGGGGTAAAGAGCGCATAAAAATAAAAAACATATTATGCCTGCCATGCAAAGAATTTTTAATGAACCTGGTACCTCAAAACCCGATTCGGTTATAATTCAAGAAAAGGAGGGAAGGCGAATAGACCCACCGCCCAGCCTTTTATCTTGACACATATAGGCAAATACGTTAGCTCAATTGCAAATCGTGGTAACATAGATTACAGGGATTCCGCTGATTTAATCTGCCGAATCCCTGTAATCAGTCTAATCTGCGTTTCAATAACGAAAGCAGCACTATGGACGAAACAAGTGAAATAATCAGCCAGCGACGTGAGAAGGCAAGGGCGTTGACTGATCAGGATGTTGAGCTTTACCCCAACGACTTCAAGGTCTCACACGCAGTTGATGCGGTAAGAAAATACATTGATCAGCAGGCAGGTGCCGCGGATAGTACGGCCGTGTTTGCCATGGCGGGCCGCATAACGGGACTCAGGTCTTTTGGAAAGGCGACCTTCATTCATTTTAGAGATTATACCGGACAGTTTCAGGCCTACATAAAACGAGACGAAATCGGCCAAGAGGCATATGTCTTATTCAAACAATTTGATGTTGGCGACTTTATCGGCGTTAAAGGAAGTCTATTTCAGACCAGGACTGGTGAGTGGACCCTCTTTGCCAAGGAGATTCGGCTCCTGTGCAAGGCTATCAGGCCCCTTCCCGAGAAGTTCCACGGATTGAGGGATCCGGAAAAACGCTACCGCCAAAGGTATCTTGATCTCATCATGAACTCGAATGTGCGGGATATCTTCATCAAGAGGACTCATATCATTCAAGCATTTAGGAATTTTTTATTGGAGAGAGATTTTTTAGAGGTGGATACACCAATGATGCAACCCATACCTGGTGGGGCCGAGGCAACCCCTTTTAAAACCTTCCACGATGCTCTCGGAATGGAGCTTTTTTTGCGGATTGCACCGGAGCTTTACCTGAAGCGGCTGGTGATAGGGGGATTTGAACGTGTTTTTGAAATTAATCGCAGTTTTAGAAACGAGGGGGTTTCAACTCAGCACAATCCCGAGTTTACCATGCTGGAGTTTTATCAGGCTTACGCGACACACAAAGATCTCATGTCCATAACCGAGGAGATGTTTGTATTCGTGACACAGCAGGTTTTGGGAGAGACGCACTTTACGTATCAGGGAAACACGATTGACATGACCGGGCCATGGCGCCGGCTAACACTTAACGATGCTTTGAGCGAACTGGGCGGCATCGAACCTTCTATATTGGACGATAGAGAAAGTTTGCTTGATTTTGCCGGATCACAAGGGATTGAGATTAGAAAGACAAGAAGAGTCGGCAAGATTCTGACGAAGCTGTTTGATGTGTTGGTAGAGCCGAAGCTCATTGAGCCGACGTTTGTTGTAGGCTACCCCGCGGAGATCTCACCCCTTGCCAGGAGGAGTAGTTCAGATCCTGACATGACGGAGCGATTTGAGCTGTTTATTGGAGGGCGGGAGATTGCCAACGGGTTTTCGGAATTGAATGATCCGGTCGACCAAAAAAGACGCTTCTTGGATCAAGTTGCGGCCCGGGAGTCTGGTGATAAAGAAGCTCACTATATGGATGAAGATTACGTGACAGCACTGGAATATGGCATGCCTCCTACGGCGGGCGAAGGGATTGGGCTTGACCGGTTTGTAATGCTGTTGACTAATGCGGCCTCTATTCGTGAGGTGATCCTCTTCCCGCAACTAAGAAATGTTGGTCATTAGTCGCTGGTCATTTGTCAGTGGTCAGTGGTTAGTAGGCAGTAAACAGTACGCAGTAAGCAGGTTTGTCGCATAGAGCATAGCGCTTAGCGTAAGAACTATTACACTCTGCACTTTGCGCCATGCGCTTTCAACGAGTAACGAGCAACAAATCATGTCTTTTGAATTTTTTATTGGCCTTCGATATCTTCGGGCCAAACGAAAACAGGCTTTTATTTCGGTTATCACGTTCATCTCCATGGCAGGGGTTATGCTTGGGGTAATGGCTATGATGGTCGTGCTGGCGGTGATGACCGGCTTCAGTACAGACATCAAATCCAAGATATTGGGAGCAAATGCCCATATCAGGGTCATGAACCTCAGTGGCAAGTTAGACCAACACAAAGAGGTCATCAAAAAGATTGAGACTATCGAGGGTGTAGAAGCTACAGCCCCTTTTATTTATAGCCAAGTCATGCTCCGTTGCGGACCTCATGTTTCCGGGGCTGTTTTGAGGGGGATTGATCCATCACGGGCCGGACGTGTAGTGGATCTGGAAAAGAGTGTGAAGAAGACCGATTTGTATGCCTTAGAAAGGGTAAGCAATCATAACACCTACACGAAAGAGGAAAGGAAGGTGCCACCCGGCATCATCCTGGGGAAGGAGCTTTCCCGGCTGTTGACGGCATATCCGGGAGACGAAGTCTATGTCGTATCACCCTTTGGTGGTAGTCTGACACCTATTGGAGGTCGCATACCTCATATGAAAAAGTTTAAAGTCGTGGGCCTTTTTGATTCAGGCATGTACGACTATGATACATCCTTTGCCTACGTTTCCATTGAGTCGGCGCAGCAGCTATTTAGGCTTGGGCAATCGGTTCATGGCATAGAGGTTAAGGTGAATGACATTTACAATGTCGATAAGATTTCAGGGTCAATTCGCGAGTGTCTGGGGACCACCTATTGGACACAGGACTGGATACAAATGAACAAGAATTTTTTCTCAGCCCTGAAACTCGAAAAGACGGTGATGTTTATTATCTTGGTCTTGATTATTTTAGTAGCCGCTTTTAATATCATCAGCACCCTGATTATGATGGTCATAGAGAAGACAAAAGATATTGCCGTACTCAAATCTATGGGTGCCAGTAGCAAAAGTATCATGAAGATCTTTATCTTGGATGGTCTCGTTATAGGTATTATTGGTACCATCCTCGGAATCATGGGAGGAGGCATACTTTGTTTTTTGTTGAAGCGTTATGAATTTGTGAAACTTCCGAGCGATGTTTACTACATTTCTACGCTTCCAGTCAGGGTACAGCTGGTCGATGTAGTCCTGATAGCCCTGTCTGCCATAGCCATCAGCTTTTTGGCCACCCTCTATCCTTCCTATCAAGCATCCAGGTTGGACCCTGCCGCAGCCATCAGGTATGAATAACCAGCAGCCATTGATAAGAATCGTAGATGTCCGGAAATCCTTTATTACCAATGGCAAAGGCGTGGATGTGTTGCGGGCTGTGGACCTGGACGTTTACGAGGGTGAAATGGTCGCTATTGTGGGGGCTTCCGGTGTTGGTAAGTCAACCCTTCTCCATGTGCTGGGTACTTTAGAACGGCCGGACCATGGCGAAGTCCTTTATCATGGAGAGAGCATTTTCGCTTACGATGAGCAAAGGCTTGCCTCTTTTCGCAATCAGACTATCGGCTTCGTGTTTCAATTTCACCACCTGCTGCCGGAATTCAATGCCCTGGAAAATACCATGATGCCTGCCTTGATTAAAGGCATGCATGCCAAGGAGGCTTGTGATCTGGCCGAAGCTATCCTGACCCGAGTGGGTCTAAAGGAACGCCTCAAACATTATGTTGGTGAACTGTCAGGGGGAGAGCAGCAAAGAGTGGCTGTAGCCAGATCCCTGGTATTGAAACCATTGATCCTATTGGCGGACGAACCGACTGGTAATCTGGATGCCAGGACCAGTGAGTCGATACACGATCTTTTGATTTCATTGAACCGTGATAATGGGATTACAATGGTGATAGTCACTCATAACATGAGGTTGGCTGAAAAGTTATCCCGTAGAGTGACATTAATAGACGGCAAAGTAGTGGCAATGGATTAAGGTGACTATGTTCAAGCGGTCATTATTATTTGCGTTAATACTTGTGCTTTGCGCAACTGGTGCAATAACTCAGGAGAAGGTTCGTGTCGTTATCCTTCCGTTCCAAGTTCACGCCCCCGAAAGGCTTGACTATTTAAGTGAGCAGATCCGGAATCTTGTTGGAAAACAACTGGAAGGAGAAGGAGTCGTGATTGTGGAACCCGACGAACCACTTGAAAGACTGTCCGACACCGCGAAAGGCGATCTAAACCGCTTGCGGGCATTGGGCCTCCGTGTGGGGGCTGATTTTGTGATATGGGGTAGTTTTACCAAGATTGGAAAGCGTTTCAGCTTGGATGTCAAGGTCGTGTCATTATACGGGGATGCTCGGCCGGAGCCCGTTTACGTAGAAGGGGCGGGCCTTGAAACTATGCTCGATTCCGTTCAAAGGCTGGCCGGAGAGCTTGGGATAAAGATATTCAAACGGGAAAAGGTGGCAGGGGTCATCATTAAAGGGAACAAACGGATAGAATCCGAGGCGATCAAAAGAATAATAAAGACCAGGGAGGGAAGTGTCTATCTGGCAAGACATCTGCAGGATGATCTAAAGTCAATTTATAAAATGGGGTATTTTGGTGATGTTCGCGTGGAGACTTCCATCACCCCGGAAGGGAAGGTGATTACTTTTCAAGTTAGTGAAAACGAAACCATTCGAAATATTAGAATCCAGGGTAATAAAAAGTTTGATGACGAAAAAATAAAAGCTGTAATTTGTGCCAAGCCAAGTTCCATCTTGAATATAAATAATCTTCAAGGTGACCTGCGGCAGATCGAAAATCTTTACAAAGAAGAAGGGTATCATAATGTTAAGGTGGCCTATAATACAAGGCCGGTGCCTGAGAATCGTGCTGATATTGATTTTATCGTTGAAGAGGGTGAAAAAGTATTCATCAAGATGATTTCTTTTGAAGGGATCAAGGCCTATAAGAGTGAGACACTAAAGGACTTGATGAAGACCAAGGAGAAAGGTTTCTTTTCCTGGCTCACTTCGTCAGGGGATTTGGATCGTGAAGTCCTGGACCAGGACATGTCTAAGATAACTGCATACTATCATAATCATGGTTATATTCAGACAAAAGTAGCCGAGCCAAAGCTGACCTATGAAGGAAAGCGGATTTATATCAACATCAAAATCGATGAAGGTCCCCAATTCAAGGTCGGGAATGTAGACATTCAGGGAGATTTAATTCAGTCAAAAAGCGAACTGCTAAAAAAGATAAAGATTACCGGGGGAAAGGTTTACAACCGTGAAATTATACGAAAAGATGTTTTGACACTTCAGGACATATACTCAGATGCAGGCTATGCTTATGCAGATATTTCGCCACGCATTGATCAGGACCCCAAAAAACTTAAGGCCGACATCACATATTTGGTCAACAAGAGATCTTTGGTCTATTTTGAAAAGATCATTATTACAGGCAACACCAAGACCCGTGACAAGGTCATTCGGAGAGAGCTGAAGGTGTATGAGCAGGATCTGTTCAGCGGCAAGCGCTTAAAGCGTGGGGCACGTAATCTTTACCGGCTCGATTTTTTTGAAGATGTAAAGGTAAATACCAGCAAAGGGAGTGCCGACGACCAGATGATTCTCAAGGTTGATGTGGCAGAAAAACCGACGGGCGCTTTTAGCTTCGGTGCTGGATACAGCTCCATGAATCGAATGTTTGTTGTAATTTCGGTTTCACAGAAAAACCTGTTTGGGCGTGCCCAAATCCTGAATTTGCAGGCTCAATTAGGCAGAAGAACCACCTCCTATACACTGAGCTTCACTGAACCCTGGCTTTTTGACATTCCACTATCGGCAGGTTTTGATCTTTATAACACGACTATAGACTATGACACCTATGACAAGAACAGCTTTGGAGGTACTCTTCGGTTCGGCTATCCGGTTTTTGATTACACGCGGGCATATTTTTCCTATAATTATGACCGGGCGGAAATTGAAAATCTTACTGACAAAGCGTCCACCTTTATCAAGGATATGGCCGGAACAAATGTTGCTCACACCCTGACCGGTATTTTGCGCCGCGATTCAAGAGACCGCATTTTCAGTCCTACTGAAGGCTCGGACAACAGCATTACGGTCAAGCATGCGGGAACGCCTATGGGCGGAGATATCGGTTTTACAAAATATGTTGCGGACTCCGGGTGGTATATTCCTCTTTTCGGGGATACGGTTGGGTTACTGCATGGGCGTGCCGGGTTTATACACGGTGATCCGGATGGAAAGTTGCCTACCTGGGAGCGTTTTTACTTGGGCGGCATGAACACTGTCCGTGGATACGGCTGGAGGGATATCAGCCCCAAGGACCCTGTGACCGGCGATAAGATAGGAGGCAATAAAATGGTGCAACTCAACGTAGAGCTTCTGCTTCCGATCATGAAAAAAGCGGGTCTAAGGGGGGTTCTTTTCTACGATATGGGCAACGCCTATGACAATGGAGAAAAGATAAATCTTTCAACATCAGTGCTGCGGGAAAGCGCCGGCTTCGGTTTCCGATGGTATTCTCCCGTTGGGCCGATGCGTCTTGAATACGGATATATCCTGGATCCTGATCGGAGAGGTGATGGTGGTTGGGAGTTCACCATGGGGATGGCGTTTTAGTCAAAAAAGGAGGTTGTTAATGAATACACGTATTCTACTGGTAAGTTTGATACTTTGTTTTTTTGGCCTTAACGGAATCGTTTACGGAGCCGAGGTGCAAAAAATAGGAGTCATCGACTTGCAGGAAATAATCGACAAATCGAATGCTGGTAAGCGATCATCTGTTGAGATCAAGAGCCAAGGGAAGAAGATGGAAGAGATCCTAAAGAAGAAAGGGGCCGAGATTGAAGAACTAAGGAAGTCTCTGGATCAAAAGGCCCTGGTCATGAGTGATGAGGCACGCAAGGCAAAGGAACAGGACCTACGTCTCAAGATTGACGACATAAAATCTCTCCAAGGGCGGTATCAGGATATACTAAGAGAACTCAACATCAATCTCTCCAGGGAAATTACGAAAGATGTTTTTGAGATAGTTAAAAGAATAGGGAAACAAGCGGGCTACACATTGATTATTGATCGCCGTGTAGGAGGCGTGCTTTACGCACCCAACGCCATTGACATCACCGACAAGGTCATAGAAGAATATAATGCCATGGACAGAAAGCGCGGGAAGAAAAAGGGCGCATCGACGAAGTCAAAGAAAAAGAAATAGGTTTATGGATCGTGTAATCGCAAAGCGCATAGGGCAGAGCGCAAAGCGTTTTGTTCCCCTATGCGCCATGCGCTATGCTCTGTGCGGTATTGAATAACAAATAACGAATAACGAAAAATGGAACTTCCTGTACACAAGATTGCCAAACTGGTCAAGGGTGAAGTTGTAGGTGATGGTGATTTCATCATCAGAGGTGTTGCTGCGTTTGATAATGCCGGCCCGGATGATATCACCTTTGCTGCATCTGCCGACTTTAAAAAGCGCATTGATGAGACCAGTGCGGCTGCCGTGATCGTTTCATATGATGTTTGCGAATCTAAAAAGATCCTTGTACGTGTTAAAAATCCCTCTTTGGCTCTATCCGAAGTGTCTGCTTTATTCCATACAGTTTACCGCCCGGTGGTTGGGATTGGTCAGGATGCCCATGTAGGGAAGAATTTCAGATGCGGAGTTGATGTTTCCGTGTACCCGGGTGTGTTCATTGGAGACGATGTAACCTTGGGTGATCGCGTTACTTTGCATCCAGGAGTGGTGATTGACAATCGTGTTATGGTGGGTGATGAAGTTGTTGTTTATCCCAATGTATGCATTTTGGAGCGCTGTGAGATCGGTAGCAGAGTAATCATCCATGCAGGTTCCGTGATCGGGAGCGACGGTTTTGGATTTGCATTCGATGGGGACCGCTATCATAAGATTCCACAGGCTGGTATCGTTCGTATTGATGATGACGTAGAAATCGGTGCTTGCAATACAATCGACAGAGCAACCTTCGGTAGGACCTGGATCAAGCGGGGTGTCAAGACAGATAATTTAGTACACATTGCCCACAATGTGGTGGTGGGCGAAGATACCGTACTGGTTGCACAGGTAGGAGTTTCAGGGAGTGTAACTATCGGGAACCGTGCGATATTAGCCGGTCAAGCCGGGGTAGCACAACATGTCGCCATCGGTAACCGCGTGACCATCGGGGGTCAGTCAGGGGTTACCAAATCAGTTCCCGACGATCAGGTTGTGTCCGGTACTCCGGCAATGTCCCACCGACTCTGGTTGAAGGTTTCCAGCATCATCCCCAAGCTTCCCGAGATGAAAAAAAGGATAAAAGAATTGGAGAAACGTATCAAGAAGCTGGAAAAGTCATAGAAAGTGCCTAAATTCACAATTCCTGGATTAGCAGGCTGTTGAAAAACTCTTCTTTTCGCTCTAATTGACCATTTTTGAAGGTTCTAAGTTCGCTACGCTAAATCACAAAAACTCGGGCTAACGCCCTCAAACAGTTTGCGATTTTTACGCTTTACTTCACTAAGAACCTTTAGCAAAAATGGTCAAAGTCGCTCATTTAAGAGTTTTTCAACAGCCTGTTAGACCAAATTACAAATGTTTTTATCCTTCAACAGGCTGTTGCCCAAACAGGCAGGTTCGCAGATAGCCTCTGAAAGAGCCGTCAAGGGGCATCTTTTTTTGAGTCGGGTCAAATCTCATTCTGCTTGTAAGGGGCAAAAAGCTCGGGTCTCACAGATCAGGCACACGTATACGCTATCTACAAGCAAACAAGCCCCTATTGTAAGTGGGTCAGGACCGCATGTTGAATATGGTGCCGTCTTTG
>Ga0114923_10002820_pt1 | contig 11745 bp, 6 predicted proteins | sample SumtaG_FD_89578 | JGI IMG/M metagenome (GOLD analysis project Ga0114923, IMG submission 89578) | Deep subsurface microbial communities from Indian Ocean to uncover new lineages of life (NeLLi) - Sumatra_00157 metaG | ecosystem: Environmental > Aquatic > Marine > Oceanic > Sediment | place: near... | reverse complement strand
GAGCAGGTAGACGCAAAAGAGGCTGCCGCCATTCTTTACGAAGAAGTGGCCAGGCATCCCAAATAAACATGACTGCAAAAAATGGCATAAAAATGCCTTCATTTGTTTACGGCACCGCCTGGAAGGAAAGCGCCACTACCGGGCTTACGATAACAGCTATAAAAGCAGGATTTAGGGCCATCGATACCGCTAACCAACCCAGGCACTATCAAGAAGCCCTTGTGGGCGATGCATTGCTGGCTCTAGCCAAAGAGGGTATAACACGGGACACATTATTTCTCCAGACGAAGTTCACACCTGCCGATGGTCAGGATCACAGGATCCCTTATGATCCCGCCGGCGATCTCACCACACAAGTCAGACAATCCTTTGCCGGTTCGTTAAAGAATCTCCATACAAACCATGTGGATTGCTATCTCCTGCACGGCCCGTATTCCAGGCTGGGTCTGGGGAACTCCGATTGGGAAGTGTGGCATGCGATGGAGGAAATTTACAAATCAGGCCAGGCCCGGATGATCGGTATCAGCAATGTACATATCGGCCAGTTGAAAACCTTAACGGAAAAAGCAGGGATCAAGCCTATGGTGGTGCAAAACAGGTGTTTTGCCGTTCAAGGCTGGGACAAATCGGTGCGAGAATTCTGCCGGGCCAACAATATCATTTATCAAGGCTTCTCACTTTTAACGGCAAACGGGTTCGTTTTACAGGACCCCGGGGTGGAACGCATTGCTCAGCGTTTGGGGAAAACTCCCGCCCAAGTGATTTTTCGATTTGCCATGCAAGTAGGAATGGTTCCCCTTACCGGCACCACCAATGAGCAGCATATGAAAGAAGATTTACAGGTCGGTGACTTCGAGCTCACAGCAGATGACCTAAAGATAATAGAGACGATTGCTTAAACCGGTCTTCATTATTCTCCTGTATTTCAGGTCTGCCTTTTTGCCTAAAACCCTCCTTTTCAGCCTTGACTTTTTGCACGCAATTAATAGGGGGGACAGGCTAATTTCCTGTTCCTCTTATTGTCCGAAGGACACCTTTTTTCATAAATTTGCACGTTTGCACGCACCGGGCTGGATTTGGGCTGGATTTGGGCTGGATTTGGACTTGACAAAAGTAAAAAGATATTTCATTATTAATAATTGAAAAACAGCTTTTGGATTATGACACTGTAAAAAAAGAAACGGAGGAAAATGAAAATGCAAGAAGCCAAAGCCGGTGGCGATTTTAATGCGGAAGTGGTACTGGTGGAGCCGGAGATTCCTCAAAATACCGGGAGCATTGCGCGAACCTGTGCCGCCCTGGGCTGCCGGCTGCATTTAATCGAACCCCTGGGGTTTTCCCTGGAAGACCGTTACCTGCGCCGGGCCGGCCTGGACTACTGGCACCTGGTGCAGGTAACCCGTTACCCCTCTATCGATGAATTTTTCAGGACTAACGGCAGCGGTAAATCTTTCTTTTTAACGAAAAAAGCAGAACGCAGCTACCACCAGGCTGAATTCCGGGGGCGGGTGTACCTGTTTTTTGGTAAAGAGACCGCCGGTCTACCGGACCACCTCATGGCTAAACACCCGGGTGCTTGCTTTCGCATTCCCATGCGTCCCGGCATCCGGTCGCTGAACCTTTCCAATGCCGCGACCCTGGTACTTTACGAAGCATACCGCCAAAACGGTTTTCCCGGTATAAATTAGGCCGCGGCGCGGCCACCCTCTTTACGGAGGCTCTGCTGGAATACGCTTCTACAAGTTGTTCCCATTGAAAAAAATGAAAATTCCTATACGATTTATTTTAAAAAGGTTTAAAATTTAAAAGACTTTTATATGAAACAAATATATGGTACAATCTAATGGTGCACTGGTGAAACAGGTATATGAAAAAAAGACCAAAAAAGCAAACAAAAAAAAATGTTGGCTGGATGGTATCGATCCTCTTTCTTTTGTCGCTCCATCTATTTGCATTTACATTCACCCAAAACACGGTGGAACAACTTAAAGCACGATTGCCCGAAGTCAGCGGCCTAGAAAAAGTTAACGTTTTAAAAGATTTGATGAAAGCCTTAGGCACCAATACCCCCCGCCAGGTAATAGAATATGGCCAACAGGCCTTAAAGCAACTGGAAATCACACCGGACCATTCATTGGAGCTCAGCATACTCAATGATATTTGCTGGAACTATCATATTTTGGGTGATTATAAAAAGGCGTTGGCATACGCGGATAAGGGTATCAAAATTGCCGAAGCGTTTGATCTGAAAGATGAGCTGTCCAGGTTCTATAATAAAATTGGTGTAATTTGCTGGAAATCCAGTGACTATGACCGGGCCCTGGAATATCACCGGAAAGCGATTAAGATAAATAAAGAAGGTTTCAAAAAAGAGTTGACCCACTCATACAACAATATAGCCCTTGTCTATATGGAATTGGGGGAATATGAAACGGCACTAAACTATCTTTTAAAAGCCATGGGAATCCCAGAAGAGTTCAATGAAAAACTGCCCATCTCTCAAGCCCTGCTTAACAATATCGGCTGGGTACACCATAATCTAAAAAACTATCAAAAAGCACTGGAATTTTATTCCAGGTGCCTGAAACTCAAAGAGGTACTGGGAGAAAAGCACGGTAGGGCAAATGTTCTCACCGATATGGGAGATACCTACCAGGAGTTGAAGGATCATACCCGGGCATTGGAGTGCTATGGAACCGCACGAAAACTCTATGAAGAACTGGAAGCAAAACGGGGGATCGCCAAAACCCTTAATAAAATCGGCTTTATTTACAACAATTTAAAACAGTATCGATCGGCCCTGGGATACTATTCCAGGTCATTGAAAATCAATGAAAAATTAGGAGACAAGCAGGCCATCGCCGAATCGATCCTGAATACCACCAGGACATACAAAAACCTGGGCAGATACCGGGAGGCGCTGGTTCAAGCCAACCGGGCCTTGACCATGGTAGAAGAAATAAAAGCCAAACGATTAATCGGTGAAACCCTGGAAGAAATAGCCGGTATTTATACAGGGATGAAAGAATTTAACAACGCCTTAGTCTATTACAAAAAATATAAAGAAAACAACGATTCAATCTACAATGAAGAAACCGGTAAAAAAATCGCGGAAATGCAAATAAAATACGAAAGCGATAAAAAACAAAAAGAGATCGAACTCTTGAAAAAATCAAAGGAGTTCCAGGATTTAGAATTAGCCAAACAAGGAAACATAAAAAACTTTCTAATTGCTGTTTGTGGTTTAATTTTCCTGTTGGCAGTGGTGATCTATTATAGTTACCGCTTAAAAGCAAGAAGCACCCTGAAACTAAAGGAAAGCGAAGAAAAATTCAGGATACTGGCGGAAAAATCATACAATGGTATTTATATCATCCGGGATGATCGATTCAAGTATGTGAATCCAAAGTTTGCAGAGATCTTCGGGTATAGGGTGGAAGAAATTCTCGATAAAAAACATCTCCCTGATCTTATATTTGAAAATGACTGGGAAATGGAAAAACAAATCATGCAGAGAAAGATGTCAGGTGAAGTGGATTTTTTGAGTTCTAAATTCAGGGGAATTCGCAAAGATGGTGAAATTATTTCTATTGAGTCCTTTGGGTCGCCTATTATTTTCCAGGGTCAAAAAGCATTCCTGGGAGGTATCCTGGATATCACCGATCGTAAGCGAGCAGAGGTAGAGCAGTTGAAAAACAGGAACTTAGAGTCTATCGGGGTTCTTGCCGGAGGGATCGCCCATGATTTCAACAATTTGCTCTCTGTGATATTGGGAAGTATTTCTATGGTAAAAGAAGACCTCTCGCCCGGAAATGAACATTTTGCCATGCTCGACCGGGCCGACCAAGCCACCATGCAAGCGGCCAACCTTGCCGGTAAACTCCTTACCTTTTCCCATGGGGATGTGTTGATCAGGGAAAAGGTGAAACTTCCCGAGGTTTTACAGCAAGCAATGGCCATCAAACTCCCGGGTTCACAGCATTCGTTCCAACTGGATGTCCCTGGTTCCCTTAAGCCCATATACGGCGATAAAAGACAACTGGCGCAAGTCTTTTCAAACCTGATCCAAAATGCCGGCGATGCCATGCCGGAAGGTGGAACAATATCCATCTACGCAGAAAATCCCACCCTCGATGCCACTAGCGAATGGGGACTAAAAGCAGGTAAATATGTGCATATATCGGTTGAAGATACAGGAATCGGCATCCCGGGAAAAAGCCTTGGCAAAATATTCGACCCCTATTTTTCCACTAAAGGCAAAAGCACTCAAAAAGGAATGGGAATGGGGCTTACAGTCTGTTATTCCATTATTAGAAAACACAATGGTCACATTATGTTAACATCAGAAGAAGGTAAAGGTACGGTGGTGGATTTATATCTTCCGGCTTTTGAAGTGGAAACGCCGATCAAGAAAAAGGAAAAAGAGGTTGTGCCCTTACCGGGAAAAGAGAAACCGGCAGCCAAACAGAAGGTGCGTCTTTTATTCATGGACGATGAAGAGTCTGTCATTACCATCAACCGGGATATGCTAAAAAAGATGGGATTCGAGGTGACCTGTTTTAGTGAAGGAGCGGAAGCCGTAAAAATGTATAAACAAGCAAAGAATACCGGTAACCCGTTCGACATTGTTATCCTGGATATCATCAATTATATCGGTATGGGCGGCAGTGAAGCGCTGCAGCAAATATTGGAGTTTGATCCCCGGGTAAAATCAATTGCCATCAGCGGTTATTTAAGGGATACGGACATCGATGATCTGAAAAAGATCGGTTTTAATGAGGTGATTCTAAAACCTTATACCCCCAATCAATTGAAAAAGGCAATTAATAAACTTCTGTCAAGAAATTAGTTTCATCCGCTTTCCTTGCCTGTTCCTTTTTTTCCGTACGGATATTAGAACTTTTTTTTGTAAATGTGACAGTAGGGGGTTCCGTTCTTTTTCTCGTAGTAATCCTGGTGGTAATCTTCCGCTTTCCAGAAGGTTGAGGCCTTTGTCAACCGGGTCGCGACATTGTATCCTTTGGCTTTTAGCATATCGATCAATTTTTGGGCGGTTTCTTCCTGTTTATCATCCAGGTAAAAAATTTCAGACCGGTATTGTTCGCCGATATCCGGACCCTGTCGATTGACCTGGGTGGGATCGTGGGTTTCAAAAAAAAGTTTTACCACCTCTTCATAGCTGACTTTCGCCGGATCGAAGAAAACTTCAATGGCTTCCGCGTGGCCGGTGCTGCCGGAACAAACCTCTTTGTAAGATGGATCCCGGGTATGGCCCCCGGTGTAACCGACAGCGGTAGAAAGTATCCCTTTTAACTTTTGGAGATGATATTCCGTTCCCCAAAAACAACCGGATGCCAAAATCGCCCGTCCTATTTTTTCAGCCGGTACAAAATTCATTGAAATGGAGTTGACACAGTGCCGGGTGTTTTTCTTGGTAAATTCTTCACCCAGGAAAACATGACCCAGGTGGCCGCCGCAGCGGGAACAAAGAATTTCCGTGCGCCTGCCGTCTGCATCGGGGACCCGTTTTACGGCCCCATCAATTTCATCATCAAAACTGGGCCAACCGCATTCGGAATCAAATTTATCTTGTGAAAGGTAAAGAGCGGCATCACACCGCTTGCAGGTGTATATACCCGCGGTTTTATGATTATAATACTTACCGGAAAAAGGACGTTCCGTCCCTTTGTTGATAATCACCTGTTCTTCTTCTGATGTCAATGGATTATACGTCATTTTTTGCTTTTCCTCCTTAGCTTGTAGAAAGATAAAAACCGGAATTACCAGCAGCACGATCCATAATAACGGTTTATTAACTCTACGTCCATTCATCTTCAATCTTTCGTTGATATTTATGTTCATTTTTTTTACTCCTGCTTAGAACATATAAAGTAGTATAAAAACAAGAAAATTTCAAACAAAATCTTAAAAAAAAATAAAACTTTTTCGGATTCATTTTCATTAAATAATACTAAAGGGCGCAAAGCCCCTGGATTACCAGGATTTTCTGCGTCAGCATGGATTGCCGCTCTGGGGCAAAAAGCATCCCCAGGCACAGAAAATCAGGAAACGGGGAGATAAATGTCTACAGTGGTGCCTTTTCCCACCTCTGAGTTAACCAGGATATGGCCTTCATGTTTTTTGACAATGGCGTAACAGATGGCAAGTCCCAGGCCCAAACCTTTTTGGCTCATTGTGTTTTTAGTGGTAAAATAAGGATCAAATATTTTTTCCAATTGATGGGAAGGAATTCCTTTCCCCCTGTCTATAATAGATATTTTTATGTAATCGCCTTCTTTTAATAAACATTTATTCCCAGGAAATAAATAAATATTTTCGGCTTTGATGGAAACGTCTTTGTTGTGTCCAGGCATGGCTTCACTTGCATTTAACAGCAGGTTGGCGAAAACTTGTTTTAATTGCTTTTTATCTCCGTACAGGGGTCTCAATTCATCGGGGATGGAGAGGTCATAGTGGAGTTTTGCGATTTCCGGGTTAAGATCGAGGGTACCCGTTAAGATATTTGATAATGAAACTATACGGGGTGAAATCCAACAGCCTTTTGAAAAGATAATAAACTTCTGGGCCAGTTCTGTTACCTGGTATGATGCCCGTTCCGCATTCTCCAGCAGTGTATAATTCCTGGAATCATTCATCTGCCGTTCCAGGTTCGACCGTGCCCGCGATATATTCCCTATGATAACAGTGAATAAATTATTGAAGTCATGGGCGATACCTCCGGCCAATATTCCTATGGCTTCCAATTTCCTGGTTTTCAGGATTTCCATTTCAACTCTTTTGCGATCGGTAACATCGATGACTGTTTCAAGGAGTGCGGGTTCGCCCTCGTATTGAGTTAACGAGCCGTGAGATTCTATGTCAATGATATGTCCTGTTTTTGTGTATCCTTTGAATTCATAAGATATGGCATCATCTGGTCCGGCCATTCGTTTGCCCAGGTTTTCGGTCACCTGGGATACGTCTTCCTCAGCCACCAGCTCCAAGGGATGTTTGTCAATAATTTCTTCCGCGGGGTACCCAAAGATTCTTAAAAAACTGGGGTTGGCATATTTGATGGTATTATCCCGGACAACACAAATCCCCACTGCAGATTTTTCAGCCAGTGCCCTGTATTTTTCTTCATTGTCCCGTAGTATCCTTTCGGTACGTTTGTGTTCAGCGATTTCCCTCTCCAATTCCAGGGTATTCCTGGTTTTTAAGCGCCAGCGGGTGTAGATCAAAAAGGTCATGAAGAGGATTAAACCGGAAAAAATGATAAGGAAATATGTTATACCTTTCTGCAAAGCGATCTCTTTTTCCTTTTTTTCCACTTCAAAGCGGGTTCCCAAACCGGCAATTTTCCTGGAGTTTTTTTCCTTGCATATGGTTTCTTTTACCCGGCAATATTTTTTGTAATAGTACAGTGCTTCTTTGTATTTTCCCACAGCTTCAAAGTTCTGGGAAAGCTCCAGGTGGGAATCGCTGTAAATTTCACCAATTGCCCTGGCAAGCCGGGCCGCGATTTCTTCCGGTTTTATTTGAGAAACCAGCGGCAAAGAAAGAATGATTACTCCCATCAGTAGAACGCACCAACAAGAGAGTTTTTTTACATCACCCATCAATATACCTGGAACATGCTTATATAAATTATCTCAGACTATCCAACACGGACAGTTATGAATAATTTTAACTTCATTTACGTGAAAAAACAGTTTTTTTCAATAAAACGCCTCTAAGAATTTATATTATACACATAATTATGGTAGAAATCAACTATAAATGGAAATAAATTGATTTTTTTTAAAGATACCGGGAAAATAGGTGTTAGATTCTCAAATCGCTTCCCGGTTGTTTTTGTTTTCCAGGAAAGCGGGGAGGTAAATATCTATGGTAGTGCCTTTTCCCACCTCGGAGTTAACCAAAATGTGGCCGTCATGTTTTTTGACAATGGCGTAACAGATGGCAAGCCCCAGGCCCAAACCTTTTTGGCTCACTGTGTTTTTAGTGGTAAAATAAGGATCAAATATTTTTTCCAATTGATGGGAAGGAATTCCTTTCCCCCTGTCTATAATTGATATTTTTATGTAGTCGCCTTCTTTTAATAAAAATTTATTCCCTGGTAACAAATTAATATTTTCGGCTTTGACGGAAACGTCTTTGTTTTGTCCGGGAATGGCTTCACTTGCATTTAACAGTAAGTTGGAGATTACTTGTTTTAATTGTCTTTCATCCCCGTACAGGGGTTTCAATTCACCGGGGATAGAGATGTCATAGTGGAGTTTCGCGATTTCCGGGTAAAGGTCGAGGGTTTCTTTTAAGATATGGGTAAATGAGACCTTTCGTGGTGCAATCCAACTGCCTTTGGAAAACATAATGAATTTTTGAGCCAATTCTGTTGCCTGGTATGATGCTTTTTCCGCATTTTCCAGCAGGGAATCATTCCTGGAATCAGTTATCTGCCGTTCCAGGTTCGACCGTGCCAGCGAAATATTTCCGATGATAACGGTCAATAAATTATTGAAGTCATGAGCGATACCTCCGGCCAGTATGCCGACGGATTCCAGTTTCCTGATTTTTAATATTTCCATTTCGGCTTTTTTACGATCGGTAACATCGATAATTGTCTCAAGCAGAGCGGGTTCTCCATCGTATTGGGTTAACGAACCGTGAGATTCTATATCGATGATATCTCCTGTTTTTGTGTGTCCCCTGAATTCGTAAGATATGGCGTCATCTGAACCGGCCATTCGTTTGGCCAGGTTTTCGGTTACCTGGGGTACGTCTTCTTCAACCACCAATTCCAAAGGGTTCTTGCCGATTATTTCTTCCGGGGGGCAGCCAAAAATTTCCGAAAGCCTGGGATTGGCGTATTTGATGGTATTATCCTGGACAATACAAATCCCCACCACTGATTTTTCAGCCAGTACCCTGAATTTTTCTTTACTTTCCCGCAGTTTTCCTTCGGTGCGTTTGCGCTCATTGATTTCCCTCTCCAATTTTCGGCTAATCCTGGCTTTTAAGCGATAGCGGGTGTAGATCAGAAAGGCCATGAGGAGGATTAAACCGGAAAAAATGATAAGGAAAATCGTTATACTTCTCTGAATTTCCTGGTCTTTTTTCAGCAGAGCAATCTCTTTTTCCCCTTTTTCCAATTCAAACTGGTTTTCCAACCTGGCAATTTTCCTGCTGTTTTTTTCGTTGAAGATGGATTCTTTCTCTTCCTGGTACTTTTTATAATGGGCCAGCGCTTTTTTGTGATTTCCCATGGTTTCAAAGGTTAGGGACACTTCCAGGTGGCCATCCATGATTTCAGCTTTTGCATTGATCTCTTTGGCGATGGCAAGGGCCCGTTCGGCCTGCTCAAGAGATATCTGATGCCGACCCAACCGCCGGTTCATAGCGGTGGCATTGATCAGGTACCTGGAGATACCTCTTTTTTCCTTCAGTTCCTCTTTAATTTTCACCGCCCGGTCAAAATAATCCAGGGCCAACCTGTCATTTTTTAATGCCCTGTGAATTTCACCAATATTATTATATATAGTGGCAATATTTGTTTTATTGCCTATTTCTTCACTGATTTTCAATGCATTTTCAAAGTATTCCATGGATTTTTTGTATTCGCCTTTGTCCGTGTAATAAACACCGATGTTACTATAGCTAAAAGCAATACCTAATTTGTTATTGCGCTCTTTCTCGATTTTAAGGGATTTGAGATAATATTTCAGGCTTTTGTCAGCATCCCCCAATTTCCAGTAAACAAATCCAAGACTATTGGTTATTTCAGCGATTCCATCTTGGTCGCCCAATTCTTCATAAATTTTTAACGCTCTAAAAAGATAAGCCAGCATATTGGGATACTCACTTAGACTCCCATAAGTCATGCCGATTAAGTTGTATATCCTGGCTATTTTTGCTTTATCGTTCAAATCTTTATAGGTTTCCAGGCTTTTTGAATAATAGTCCAGAGCCCGATCATATTCCCCCAAGAATACACTCACATCAGCCAGGTAATTCCGTGATTTTGCCATCCCGGGTTTATCATTAATTTGTTCAGCAATCGACAGGCTTTTTTGAGCATAGTGCATTGCAATCTGGTATTCACCAAGCTGAAAATGAGCTCCACACATACTATTCAATATATCTGCCTCACTTTTTTTGTCGGGAAAAGTTTTAAGCAGTTCCAGCGCCTGCCTGCTGCATTTTAGGCTTTTTTTGGGGTCATTAAGCTGATAAGCCTTTGCTAAATCTGCCAGCAGGGGGATTTTTTCTTTTCCTTCTGTCCTGGCGAGCCGAGACTCGATTTCTTCCGGTTTTGCTTGGGTTTGAGAGAATAGTGAAAAAGAAATAATGACCAGTAACACCGGTAAAACCCGCCAACAGGAAAATTTTTTCGTATCAAACATCATACCGTATATATATTATAAATTGATAAAAAGGTCAAGACCTGGAGAAATTTAAAACAGGATTTCAGTATAAAAAGGATTTTACAGACTCAAACAACAGGCGCTCTTTTTTTGTGCAAGAGCGAACCTCAACCCTAACAGGCTTAAACATTTTAAACGTTCACACGCTAAAACGTTTAAGTGTTCACACGGTTTTTTGGCCCCTCTACCTTTAATGAGAGAGCAGAGAAAGTTTGAACTTGAATTACGACGTATCAAGTATCCCGTGAAGATCTATGTTTAATTTTAAACGTTAATCTTTATATCTACGTCATTCGAAGCGTTAGTGAGTTAAACCAATATCAAACAGAGGATATCAACAATATTCCAAAGTGCAGTCCTGGGTGTAAACTTTTTCGGGGGGAATAGAATCAGCCTGGGTACCGGGGCAGGTAAAAGTTTTTGTAATAGTATCTTGCTGTCCACCACGGGCAGAATACATCTGCTCGTTGTTTAGGCGGGCAATGGTTTGTTTAAAAAAAACTAGTCTTTTAGGGGAGTTTTTTTTGCTCATCTTATTTTCTCCTTTTATATTTAAAAAATTTTTTGGTGAGGCCTGGCTAGACATTAATAATTATAGTATAAAAAAACGATTTTGTCTACTTTTTTTTAAAATTTTTTTGACATTTATCACTGACTTTTCTCAACCTCTTTACCCTTTATTGACGCGGGTTTTAAATTTTACCTTTAATTTTCTTTTTAACAATTTACCCATGGCATTGCGGGGCAGTTTTTCCACAGCCTCTACGTGTGCCGGGCATTGGTAGTTGACCAGTTTTTCCCGGCAATGCTTTTTTAATTCCTTCATATCCACTATCCCCCCAGGTACGATAACGGCCATTATTTTCTCGCCTTTGACGGCATCGGGAATACCGAAAACCGCCGACTCTTTTACGCCGGGGAATTGGTTGATAACCCTTTCAACCACGGCCGGATACACATTGTAACCACTGGTGATGATCAGGTCACTCTTGCGGCCTTTTAAAAATAGGTACCCATCTTCATCCAGGTAACCCAGGTCCCCGGTTTTGAAAAATCCATCCTCATCAAAAGCTGCCCGGGTGGCCTCGGATTTGTTCCAATAACGATCAAAAAGATTCCGGCTCCTGACCTTCACCTCACCCGCTGTTGGCTTTTCTATTTTTAATTCAATCCCATCGATGGGTAAACCGACTGAGCCTTGCTTGAAGGGGCCTGTCAGCGGCAAGCTGGTAATCACATGACTCTCGGTCATGCCGTAACGGTTGATCAAGGGTTTCCCGATGATCGTTTCGATTTCCTCCAGTACCTCTGACCGGATAGG
>Ga0114923_10002819_pt1 | contig 11745 bp, 14 predicted proteins | sample SumtaG_FD_89578 | JGI IMG/M metagenome (GOLD analysis project Ga0114923, IMG submission 89578) | Deep subsurface microbial communities from Indian Ocean to uncover new lineages of life (NeLLi) - Sumatra_00157 metaG | ecosystem: Environmental > Aquatic > Marine > Oceanic > Sediment | place: near... | reverse complement strand
GGCTGCCGCCGGCGGATTGAGCAGGAAGCGCGCACAAGGGTGTTGAATGTCGCAACGAAAGAAATTCTCACGCGATCTCGACGCTCTGGAGCTGGTCGTTTTGCGAATGATCCGAGAGTATCCGGGCCGGACTTTTGCCCGCTGGCAGACCCGCTTCCGCGGAGCCGCAGATCGACTCAAGAAACTAGGAATGATCGAACGCGTCTGTCCCCGTGGCGGTTGGAAATTGGCGGAAGATCCGGCGGCGCCGGTGCCAGCGACGGCTCCGGCCGTCGAAACGCGTCGCGGTTGGGATGGGTGGTGAATACGGAGACTCTATTCTCGTCGGCGTCGGACCGCTGGTCGACGCCCCCGGACGTGTTTGCCGCGCTCGACGCCGAGTTTGCTTTCAATTTGGATCCTTGTCCGCTCGACGGACGCGTCGACGGGTTGTCGCTCTTTTGTGACTGGTCGGGTCTCCGGGTTTTCTGTAACCCGCCCTACGGTCCCGGCGTCGCCGACTGGCTTCGCCGAGCCGGCGAGGCCGAGCTCGCGGTTTTTCTGTTGCCGGCGCGGACCGATGTTCGCTGGTTTCACGATCTGGTTTTGGGCTACGCAATGGAGGTTCGATTTATTCGCGGCCGATTGAAATTCGGCGGGAGCCGAAACTCGGCCCCGTTTCCTTCGATGGTGGTGATCTATCGTTCCGCGGAGCCCGGCGAGCCGGCCGGGTGTTGACATGCCAAAAATTGAAAAAATGATCACCGACGCGGAGCTCCGGGCAATCCGAAACGCCGCGGCTTATACCGTTTGCATGACGCCGGGCGGCCGGCGGATCGCGTCGAAGGAAAACCCCCCGAAAGCGTTTCTCGTTCTGGACGAAAACGGAAAACAAATCGTCCGCGTCCCGCTGGCCGACGCCTTGCGAGCTGCTCGAGAGATGGACGCACACGGCGAGTCGGCCGACGTGGGGTGGTTCGTCGAAATGTGCAAACCGAAAAACCGAAAGGCGGGTAGCGTTGGAAGCTAAACTCAAATGTCCGAAATGTGAAAAACTGACGCGGGTAGTCAGTTATGGGAGCGGCCGGGGCGAACCGTTGACGGGGACGACGGCTTGCGGACACGACGTCGACGCGATGTTCGTCGAGAAATCCCTCGCATACGAGGACGGATCTACGCAGGAAGCGACGGCCGTTCACGAATTGCACGCGTCGCGCTGTCCGTGCGGGAAATGCCGCTCGGCTTGAAATACTCACGCCGGCGGAATGGATCCGCCGGCTCGATTCTCTTACAGGAAAGGTCGGAAGATGCTACAGAAACTTGGACTCGGAACGCTCGCGGAGCTCGACAACGGCCGGCTCGCGGGGGAGTTTAACGAGGATCTCGCGACGTTGGCGCGGGATTGTCGCGATCGCCCGTTGCTTGCAACGGCGCGACGCTTGACCCTGACGATCGATATTAAACCGGTACCGCCGGCGAGCGGCGCGGGCCCCGTTGGTACGTCGGTTACTGCGACGATGGACACGTCGATTCCGAAACGCAAAACGACCGCGTATGCGATGGAATTAACGCTCGACGATGCGTTGCAATTCCGCGCCGACTCCCCGGAAGATCCGCAACAGACGACGCTTGCCGACGAGGCTGCGCGAAAGGACGATGAGGTTCCCAGCGCCCCCGACGTCACGGCCCCGATTGCGAATTCCGACGCGGCGTCCGCCGGCGACGGGGAAGGGGGTGCGGTATCTTAGACGACCTAGAAAAACTCGACGCACTCATCGGATATTTGCTCGACGGTATCAAGCACGCGAACCGAATCCAGACGCTACACAAGCGGGAAGACAACGAAACCGGGACCGTGTACGGCGATTGCGGTAGGGCTGACGGCGCGCCGACGACGTTCGAAGTCGAACGGCCCGACCGTTTGTTCCGTGGCCGGCTGCATTCTCTCGTCGACGTGCCGATCGTCGTCGCGGAGTTCAAGAAACGATTTCCCGACGCGGCCGTATGGTTTGACCGGCTCGGGGTCAATGTCGTTCTCGACCCGTTGAAACTAGACCAATTTTTCCGGCTCGGGATCACGGAGACCCGGATTTTCTCGGCGCTGTCGGATCTGGGATCCGGGACGGCGTTCGAACAAATGGAGCTCGTCGAGAAAATCCGGAGCGAATTCGCCGGCGGGCATCTGATCGACACGACGTTTTTGCAGTCCATTCGGCAACTCAAATGGTCGACGGGCGATGTTGCGGAGGGCGAGGTCGCCCACGCTTCGGCCGCTATGCGGCAATCGGTCGAGATGAAAGTATCCGGCGCGGAAGCGATTCCCGAATCGATCGAGTTTAGGGTTCCCGTCTTGGATCTTCCGGAGCTCGACACGCTTCGGTCGATCCGGGTTACGGTTACGCTGGCTATGAGTCGCCGGCGAATCATTCTCACGCCGGAAGGTGACGCGATTTCGAACGCCGTTCGTGCGGCCGAAGCGGAGCTCCGCGAAAAACTGGCCGCCCTGCTGCTCGGCCCCGCGTTGCCGACCGACGTTCCGAGCTCCGCGCCCGACGACGGTGGAACGAGCGGATTGATTCAACGGTCGATATGTCCGCTGATCGGCGGCGCGCCGAGTCTCGTCGGTAGCGTGTAACCGGGTGGCCCGGGAGCCCAAAACCCCGAAAACGGACGATGAGTTAGTCGAGTCGGCTCGCCGGAAAGAAAAAGCCGGCGAGTCGACTACGTCGCGTGAGAAAGAGGCCGTCAACCGACGGAATAAGGAATGCGACACGGCCGACCGGGAGCGTCTGTTCGCATCGTGTCCGAAGGGTGTGTATCTGTCTTGGGCAGACACGTCCGCGAAAATAGCGAGCGAACACGGGGAGCGGCATAATTTCCCGTTGAACGACGGTCGGACGGTCGACGTGCGAGCCGTTCTAAAACGACTTCACGAATTCATTCGCGAGAATCGTTACAAGCTGGCCGCCGACGATGATCCGCTCATGGCCGCCGGCGGCGGCGACTCGAAAAATCTCGAGACGTATCGAAAATGGAAAGCGCGATTAACCGAGCTCGAGTATTACCGCAAGCTGGGCGCGTGGATCTCACGCGAGGACGTCCACGTGGGGCTATCCGAGCTCGCCGCGATCCTTTCCCGCGCCGGGGAGACGCTACAAAGGCAATGCGGCCCGGACGCTCGCGAGATCGTCGCCGACGCTCTGGAGGAATTCCGCGCCGTGATCCTCGCTCGCTTTTCAAACAACACCAACGGAACATCGGAAGACGATGGAGACGACCCCGCCCCCGAAAATAAACCGAAACGGAGCCGGTCCAAGCGATCACGCGGCGCTAATTCGTGAGGTGCGCGAGGCCCCGCCGGCGTTGGTCGACGAGTTTTCGTTTCTGATCGACAACGCGATGCCGCCGAAGCGGCGGACGTTTCTTGAGTTCGCCGAGTCGGAGATCATTCTCCCGGACGGCCCTTATCAGGGACTCCGGTACCGGGTCGACCGACAACCGGTCAATCGACTATGGTTCGCCGAGCTCGAGCGTGGAATCTGGCGAAATATGTGGGCGACCGGGCCGTCGCAATCTTCGAAAACGCTCGTGTGTGTCCTGATCTGCGCGCTCTACCATTTGTTCGAATTGCGCGAGACGATCATTTTCGGGCTACCGGATGAAAACATGGCTTTCGACAAATGGTCGAAGTCGATTCGGCCGGTGATCGAGCGGACAAAATACGCCGCGGAGATCCCGGACGTCGGCCGCGGAAGCCGTGGGGGAAAGTTTGATTCGATTACGTTCCGGAACGGGAAGACGCTCAAATTTATGACCGGCGGCGGCGACGACAAGAGCCGCTCGCACTTCACGGCTCGGGTTGTGTTTATTACCGAAGCCGACGGAATGGCCGGCGCGTCGGCGACGTCGGTCGAGGCGGATCCGATCACGCAAATTCGGGCCCGGACCCGAGCGTTCAAGGATCGGGCCCGGTTCTACGGCGAATGCACGGTAACGACGAAAGCCGGCCGGACGTGGCAAGAGATAACGAACCGCGGGTCGAATTCCGAGATCGTCGTCCCGTGTCCGAAATGCGGGGTGTGGATCGCGCCGGCCCGCGCCGACTTGAAAGGGTGGGAAGCCGCGGAGAATGAGCTCCAGGCCGGCGAGCTCGCTCGGTTCTACTGCCCGGAATGTCAACAGCCGATGAACGACGACGAGCGGACCGTCGCGGTTCGCGATTGCCGGCTCGTTCACGAGGGGCAACGAATACAACCGGACGGGACCGTCGTCGGGGAGCTTCCACCAACGCGGACGCTCGGGTTCAAGCCGACCGGCTTCACGAATCTTTTCACGTCCGCGGGGGATCTCGGGGTCGAGGAATGGAACGCGGAACGTCGGAACGACGAGGAAAACGCCGAGCGTGAATTGTGTCAATTCGCGTGGGCGACCCCCTATGTGCCATTGTTTTCCGAGATCGAAACGCTCGAGGCCGACGCGATCTGCAAACGCGGCCGCAAGGGCTTCGGGCGCGGGCTCGTTCCGGACGACGCGGACACGCTGGTCGTATTCGTCGACACGGGGAAATTTTTGTGTCACTACGTTATGATCGCCGGCCGACCCGACGGCCGGACCCACGTCGTCGACTATGGAAAATTTGAGGTCCCGACCGATGATTTCGGGATCGAGATCGCGCTCCGAATTTCGCTCCGCGAGTTTCACGACTTGCTAGGCGACGGCCGGCCGACGGAAACCGGTCCGCTGAAACCGTTCGACGCGGTGTTCGTCGATTCGGGGTACGCCGAACACACGGAGCCGATCTATTTGTTTTGCCGCTCGACCGACATTCGCAAGGCCGGCCGCCGCTTCCGGAAGTTTTGGCCGGTCAAGGGTTACGGCGAGGGTCAACAGGCGGGGACGTCGTACAGCCGGCCGAAGTCGACGGGGTCGGTCATACGGTGGATCGGCGACGAGCTCCATATCGTGCAACTCAAGCGCCCGGAACCGCCGCCGATGCAAACGATACAAATGAACGCGGACGCGTGGAAATGTCGGGTCCACGACGCGCTCAGGGTTCCCGCGGAAAACGTCGGGGCTATGACGGTTTTCCAGGCGATGCCGAAAGAACACACGGCGTTTTCCAAGCATTTAACGGCCGAGCAAATGTTCGAAAAATTCGACCCGGTTAGTGGGAAGGTCGTCCGGAAATGGAAGTGTATCAGCCGTGTCAATCACTTTTTCGACGCGACGTCCGGGGGGCTCGCGGCCGTCTCGTTCGTTCGTGCGCGTCGTCCGAAACACAAGGGCAGTATCAGTACGAAAATCAACGCGCCGGATCTAACGACGGACGACGGTCGTCCGTTTTTGGTGAGCGAGCGATAGAAACGGAGTTCAAAAACGAATGGCGAAAACACAGGAAAAAGCGAGTCCGGAGACGGACCCCACGCCCCCGACAAAATGCGCCGGCTGCGGTGTGTTCGTAGCGTCCGGGACGACGTATTGCGGCGACGATCATTGTTCGAAAGACGATCCGACGGCCGAACAGGATCCGGCCGGGCTCCAGGTCGACGACGACGAGCTCGACCCGACCCGCGCCGACGAACCCCCGCCGCCCCCGGAGTTCGAATTGCGCGAGGTCGTGCTCCGTATTCCGATCAAAGGGTTTCTCCCGAGCGACTGGGTTACGAAACACGTCGACATTCAACTATCCCCGCTTGAGGCGAAAGGGCTCCGGTATCTCGTCGAGGGCGTGTTGACCGTTAAACCGATGCTCGCAAACGGGCACGTATTGGCGAGGAATCCCGACGCGATCCGCTGGATTTTGCAGGAAATCGCGCGGCTGGCCGAAGAGGAAAACAAACCGAAAGGCGGTGGATCTTGAAAAAGGGAAACGGGTTGAAATTTCGGAAACAGGAACGATTCGAGGCGTTTCGGTTCGACGGCCGCGGCAACGTCCCGCCGGTGTTTTGGGAATACGTCAATCTGGTCGATCGGCCGGACCGCGAAAAGACTCCCGACAACGCGCCGATTAAATGGTCGTGCGTCTGCGGCTCGAAAGAGGCCGGCGGCGTGCCGGCGGCGCGATATAGCTATCCCGTCGAGGTCGGCGATTGGATCGTCGAGCCGATCCCGCCCGGCGACATGGATCACGGTCCGACGCACGATTTCCGGATCGACGGTCGGCGGATCTTGTCGGATGAAGAATTCCGGGCCGAATTCCAAGTCGACGACGACGCAATTTTCGAGCCGCTCCGGGCCGTGGTTCTGGGCGCGACCACGCTCGCGGAGTCGGTCCGCCGGGACTTGGGAGCGGACTTAAATCGCGTCACCGAACGCACTCGTATGCTCGGGGAGCAACTAGAAACCGAGCTCGACAGTTTGACCGAATACGTGGCCCCGTTGAAAAACTTCGCCGTCGCCGGCGAGGTCGCCGCGGCCGACCGAGACAACGCCGACGCCGACGCGTCTGATTTCGCGAAAATGCTCTCGATACCGGCCGACGTTCTCGAGGCCGATGGACCCTCGTCGACGATATCAGCCGATCAGGTCGCGGAGACGGCCGAGAAACTCACCGACGCGCCGCTCGAGCCGCACGGCGTGACGGGCACGCCGGAATCGTTGGCCGCCGCGGGAATGACCGACGAAACCGTCGAGCGTCTCGAGCGGTTTGATCGGAAAATGAAATAGTGGGATACGACTCGAAAATCGGCTGGACGGATCACACGTTTAACCCGTGGATCGGCTGCGCGCACGTCTCCCCGGGCTGCGCGAATTGCTACGCTGAAGCAATGGCGAATCATTATCGGTGGGCAAAATGGGGCAAGGGATCGAGCTCGACCCGCCGGATCACGGCCGACTCGACGTGGAAACAGCCGCGGACATGGAATCGGCAAGCCAAGCGCGACGGTGTCGTCCGCCGGGTTTTTTGTGCGTCCCTGGCCGACGTGTTCGAAGATCGCCCGGAGCTCGTCGAGCCGCGGGCCCGTTTGTTCGATCTGATCCACGAGACCCCGTGTCTTCACTGGCTGATTTTGACGAAACGAATGTATTATGTCGCGGATCTCCTTTCCCGCGTTCGCTCGCCGGAGAATCCGCCGAACAACGTCTCGCTCGGTGTGTCCGCGGAAGATCAAACCCGATGGAATGCCCGGGTCTGCGATCTCGTCGCCGGCGGATCGGTTCCGAACCGGTGGGGACGATTTGTCTCGGCCGAACCGCTGCTCGGAAGCGTCGGCGGTGTCCCGCCGGGTCTCGACGTCGTAATTTGCGGCGGGGAGTCGGGCCCGAACGCGCGTCCAATGCTGATCGATTGGGCGGCCGAGCTCCGCGACGGTTGCAAGCGGTCCGACGTCCCGTTTTTCTTCAAACAGACCGGGGAAAAACTGGCTCGGCGACTGAAACTCCGCGACAAGGCCGGCGCCGACCCGTCTGAATGGCCGACGGAATTCCGCGACGTGTTCGTCCGGGAGCTCCCGGAACGCTGGACGTCGAAGGTTTGAAATATGCCAAGCATTGTGAGCAATCTGACGAAAGAAGGGATCACCGACGCCGAGTATCAGTCCCGCGTCGAGCGAGTTCTAAAAGACGAACAGCACGCGCGGGATTGCCGCTCCACAAGCTGCCACCACGATCTTTGGGCCGCCCCTGGACATTGGTTTGGGCAAGACCCCGAACAATGTAGGTGTTTGTCGTGTATGGGGCATTGAAAAAAGCCGTCTCGGCCCGCTGACGGGCTCGAGACGGCTTTCGAGTCTGATCGGTCACGCCGGCCGCGCCGGTGTCCGTGACGGGCTCCGCTGGGGCCCGTTTCCGGGTCTAATCGATCCGCTCGAGCTCGGGGTCCATTCCCTCGATTACGAGCGTGATCGTTTCGCTCGGGTGAGATTCTCTCAAATCGATCAGGTTCACGCGGAGTTTCGGATCGCGAGCGTAAGATATCAGTTCGCCCCCCTCGTCGATCACGATCACGACGTCGTCGGGTTTATCGCTTGGAAACGGTGGGGTAATCGTCGCACTTTTCGGCACTCTCGCGGATTTCTTCCCGGACCCCTTGGGCCGTCCGGGCTTCCGGGTTTTGCTCTTGGCGTATTTCGCGGCTTGTTCCGCCGGCGAAAACGTAGACCGGCGCATTTCTTCCGGAACGGGCGTGATCTTCCGGGATTTCTTCCCGGATCCCTTGGGGCGTCCCCGTTTGCGTGGTTTCGCCGCTCCGGCTTTGTCTTTTCTCATCGATACTTCCATGTTGTCCCTTTCGAAAATGGCCGGCCGATACGCGGCCGGCGAATGTGATTGACTATTCGCGGTGGTTCGTTTACAGGTTCCGCGGCGACGAGAAATCCGCGTCGAGCTGATCGGCTTCCGTCGCCGTCTCGAGCTCGTCGCAAACGCACAAGTCGCGCGGGTTCTTACAACCGGGACACGCGGGAACGTCGACCCGCTCGACGCTATAGAGATACCCTTCCCAAAAATCCGCGCGCCGCGTTTTCCCGCCCGGCGCCGGTCGGTCGAACGTGACCGCGACGTATTTCGCGCCGAGCGCGTGTCGTTTGTGATCGATCGCGACGACCGTTCGGCCGTCCCAATGAATCAAGACGTCGCCGACGAGGATCTCGGTCCCCTGAACGTCGTGTCGAATCGTGGTTTCGCTCATCGGTTTTGCCTTTCAAAAAAGGCCGGCGGGGAAGATCCCGCCGGCCGGGTGGTGCTACGAGTTCCGCCGGATCGCCGCTCGCTCGGACCGAAGCGCGTCGATCGACCGGTACAGGCCGTCGAGCTCCCGCCCCATTCGGACCACGCCGGTCGCGTGTAGCATTTGCGATGCGTTAAACTGTAGCCCCCGCGCGATCTCGGCTTGCGATTCGAGCCGTTCGATTTGGGTCGACAGTCCGCGGTATTTTGCGCCGTTTACGTGCTTCATCGTTTTTGCCTTTCGATTTGTTTCCGCGTTTCTCATTACACGTATAATGTACCCCATAATTGGGGACGTGTCAAGCGTATTAAGGGGTACGTTTCAGAAATCCTTCCGATTATGCTAGAAATTATGCAGAATCGCCGCTTTTGACCCCGCTAGCGGGGTTGCGGGTCGTTCGCGCGATGAAAATTCCCGGTCGGTTGACCGACCCCGGTTTGTGGGGTACATTATAGGCGATGGAAACCACGTCGAAACGTACGAAGCAAGTCAAGCGGAAGCGAGCCGGCCGGCCGGCCGCGGATCCGAAAAACCCTCGATCGAGTAAGATTCAAACCCGCGTTTCGCCGGCCGAGCGGGATCTCGTCAAGGCGTGTGCCGCTCGAGCTGGAATCAAAGCCGGCGCGTGGATCCACGAGGCGATCGCCGAGAAACTCTCGCGGCTCCCGGCGTGGTTCGTCCGGGAAGCCAAGCGCGGCGTCAAGCCGAAAACCCGAAAGGCGGTCAAGCGTGGGAGCTCTTAGAATCATTCGCGAAACGACGTGGAATCTACCGTCCGACCCGGATCCGGTGGAGGGATACCCCGTCGGGAAGCTGGTCGAGGCCGAGCTCGACGTCCCGGGTGGCGGATCGGAGCGTTTTTTCGTTCGCGAGAATTTTCGAGACTCCGGATCCGGGCGGATCCAATGTTTCGAGCTCACGCTCCGGGCGCACTGGTCGAAAAAGACGTTTGAATATGTCGCGAGCGTGATCGCCGCGTCGGATCCGCTCGGTCGCCCGGTCGGGATCGATTCGTCGTTTTCGGTGTTTGCCGCCCGCGTCGCGTTCGGGGATTTCCCGCGATACGTGGCCGGCCCGTTTCCAAATGTGCCGATTAACCCCGAAATGACCGTCCGAAAGCACAGGCCCCGCCGATAAACCCCGCGAAAATCACACGCTGGACCGTTTCCGCGACGCTTCAAATCCGACGCTCGCGTTGAATCCGAACAATATTCCCCCCGGATGTTGTGCCTCGCCGTGTTTTACCCTCAGAATATGGGGGCATGGTATGTGGCGTCGGTCGGTTCGCGTTTGCAATCTTTCGTATTTTGCTTCCGTGGCCGCTTCCGATCGCGTGGCCGGCCGACGCCGCTCCCTGTTTTGAGGGTAACACGTGTCGAGTTTGGACAACACGTCGAGCGACGCCGCGGTTCTAGCGGCATACGACGACGCGGCGTCGTATTACGAGGACAACGACCCCGTCAAGGCGCGCGCACTCGTTACGGCCGGGACTATCCTACTCCGACGCCGGCCGAGCTCGGTCACGCAAGACGGAAACACGATCGAGCTCGATCTCTCGCTCATCGCGACGGAAGTCAAAACCGCTCGACAGTTCGCGAACACTCGCAAGACGGCCGCGGCCGGCGGAACGGGCGTTTTGTACGTCCGGACGGATACATTCCGAGACTGACGCAATGGCAAAAGTCGCCACGAGAAAAAAGACGAAACCCCGGACCCCGAAATCCGCCACGACCGCCGCGGGCCCGCTTCAACGCTCGGCGCGGCGTATGGTACGGGCCGTGCGGGAGCTGGAGAATCTGTCCGAATCGTTTTCGACCATGCGATCCGAGTACGACGCTGCGACCGCGGGCCGGTATCGCAAACGGCTAAAAGGGGTCGCCCCCGGCGGCTCACACGCGGATTTTCACGTCAAGTCGGACGTTCACTTGCTGAATATGATCGAGCGGGCTCGCTGGCTCGATCGAGACGACCCGCTCGTCGGGCAAGGCGTGAGCCGGCTCGTCGACAACATATTTCAAGACGGATTCACGCTCGATCCGACGACCGGCGACGACGGCGTCAACGAAATGCTTTCCGACCGGTGGAGGGCGTGGTCCGCCGACGCCGACTTGTGCGACCTTGCCGGCGAAAACACGGTCGACGAGCTGTCCAGGTTTGCGTACCGGGCGACGGTGGTCGACGGCGATATTTTGTTCGTCGGAACGGACAAAGGCTCGCTTGAGTCGATCGAGGCGCACAGGCTCCGGACTCCGACCGCGTCAAAGCGACACGTCGTTCACGGGATCCGGCTCGACCCCGACAATCGACACCGTATTGCGTATTGGGTCACAAAAGAGGACGTCGACCCGCAAGTCGCGATCCGCCGGACGATGGAAGTCCGGCAACTCCCCGCCCGAGATCCCGAGAGCGGAAAAAAATGGTGCTTTCACGTCTACGCCCCGCGCCGCGTTTCGCAAACGCGCGGCGTGACGGCTTTCGCTCCGATCGTCGATCAAGCCGGAATGCACTCGGACATTCAGTTCGCGAAAATGGTACAGGCTCAAATCGTCTCGTGCTTCGCGATTCTGCGGTCGCGAAACGAGCATTTCTCGGCCGGCGACGCGGACGCGCTGGGGTCTGTTTCGACCGATACGCTCGCCGACGGAACGTCGCGGACCATGCAGGGAATCGGGCCCGGAATGGAAGTCAAGGGCGATATCGGCGAGGATATCACCGGGTTCTCGCCGCGCGTGCCGAATCCGGAGTTTTTCAAACACGCGCTAATGATTTTGCAAATCGTGGCGGTCAATCTCGGGCTCCCGCTGCAGGTGTTTCTACTGGACGCGTCGCAATCGAATTTTTCCGCGTGGCGCGGGACAAGTGATCAGGCGAGAATCGGTTTCCGGTCGATCCAAAAGAACATGACCCGTAAGTTTTTCACGCCGATTTTTCTGTGGAAGCTGCGCGAATGGATCAAGACGGACGAAAAGCTGCAGGCCGCCGCGGAGAAACTCGCCGATTCTGGAAAAGGGTCCATATTCTCGCACGTCTTCACGGCGCCGCGTTGGAAATATATCGACCCGGACAAGGACACAAAAGCCGACGCGAAAGCGCTGTCC
>Ga0114923_10002817_pt1 | contig 11749 bp, 11 predicted proteins | sample SumtaG_FD_89578 | JGI IMG/M metagenome (GOLD analysis project Ga0114923, IMG submission 89578) | Deep subsurface microbial communities from Indian Ocean to uncover new lineages of life (NeLLi) - Sumatra_00157 metaG | ecosystem: Environmental > Aquatic > Marine > Oceanic > Sediment | place: near... | reverse complement strand
GTATGGGCGTTTTCTACCAATGGGGTGGTAACAAAGGGAATGTTTAATATCCCTACGATTGGCTTTGGCCCTGGAAACGAAGAACACGCGCATACACCTTATGACCAAGTCAGCGAAAATGACCTGATAAAAGCAATGGAATTTTATACGGCGTTTGTTCTTGATTGGTCCGGCCATTGATTTAATGCCTCCGGCGGGGCCGCGGCGCGGCCACCCTATAAAGGGGACTCTTTTTGTAAAAAGCGGGGCAAAAACTTTTGTTTTGGTAAAGAACTAGGGCCGAAGGGCCTTCTTGGTCCCCCTCGCCGAGGGGTAAAGCAGCCATTTCCAGAGAGGGACTATCTGAATATGTTTATTATTCTCTTTGATTTCCTCTTCGGCTTCAGATGTAATAATTAAACCGCTTTTAATTGAAAAGTAATCCATGGCTTCCATTAAACCGGTGATCTCCCTTTGGCGGGTGGCTGGATTGTCAATGTCATAGGATACATTGATGAGATTCGGGTGTTCGCCTTTTATGAAATAGAAATCCACTTCCTGCTTCTTCTTAAAATAGAATATGTCTTTCATTTCCCTGCGTAATTCCAAGAAGACGATATTTTCATAAAGATAACCGGTATCTTTTTTAAAAGAATAATCCATCACCCGTTTAAAACCGATATCCACACTGTAAATTTTTTTGGGGTTTCGCATTTCTTCACCCACGGAACTGCTGTAAATGGGCAAAGTAAATGCACCGTAAGCATCCTCAAGATAGCCAAGGTATTCGTAAATTGTGTTTTTCGACAGTCTAAGCCCCTGGGATTTCAAATCATTGAAAAGTTTGTTGGGACTGAGTAATTTGGATACATTTACAAAACAAAATTTCATTAAATATTTAAGTAATTGTTTGTTGTTGAGTTTAAACCTGTCGATGATATCTTTATACATAATTAAGTCCAGGTATTCTTGCAGTGTCCGGGTGTAGATATCGCTGTCATAATGAATCACTTCAGGGAATCCGCCCCTTAAGAGATAGTCATTAAAGGCATTTTTAATTTTAGCCAGTCCGGCGGAGGTATGATTATCCCGGTCGATATTTTTAAAGGTGAGAAATTCTTTAAATGAAAGGGGGAAAATTTCATAGGTGATACCCCTTCCGCGCATCGCAGTGGAAATCTCTTTACTTAATAATTTTGCCGATGAACCGGTAATAAAAATCCGGCAATTTTCAGTATCCAGGACGCGCCGGACAAACATCTCCCAGCCGGGGACATTTTGAATTTCATCAAAAAAAACATAGACTTTTTCTTTCTTTTTTTGGGGAAAGAGTTCGTAATAAGTTTCCAGGAGAATATTAAGGTCGCTTAACGATAGGGGATACAACCTGTCGTCTTCAAAGTTGATGTACAGTATATTTTTGCTGTCGATGCCGTTTTTTTTCAATTGTTTAACGATAGAGAAAAGGATGAAGGTTTTTCCGCTTCGGCGGACACCCACCAGGGAGATCGATTTATCCAGATCGATGGGGATATCGATTTCCCGCGGCAAAACATGGCTCAAATCTCTCTCCTGGAAATCCAGGATGAACTGTTTAAAAATATCTTTTTTCATTTTCGTCCCTCTCAAGAGGGAAATAATACACTATTTTCTTCCCCCTGTAAAGCCCCTCTGCGAGGGGAGTCTATATGCGGAGGCACTGCTGGAATATGCTTCAAGCATTTGTTCCCATTGCGACAATTTTAATTTTAGTAAAAAGTTTTTGCGGGGGTCCAGGGGGCGGTTTTTTCAAAAGACTCAATGATTTCTATCCAATCGGAATCATTTTCATATTCCTTGACCAGCAAACCCCCAGAAGTGTTTCCTGTTAGCATCCGGGTTAAAAATATATCCTTGCGGTAAAGGCAAAGAACAGGTTTTTTTATTCTTAACGCATAACATATTTCATAACCCACGCCTAAAGAGGGATTGCTCACCTCGGCGATCAGGCAATCGCACGATTTGATCCACTCGATGTCACGGGTATAAATTTGTTCCGGTGTAAACTTTTTCTCTAATTCCAGGACATCTGGTTGTACTACATGTTCTGTTAGAACCTGATGGTCGAGGGATTTAAGATAACTAACAATTTTTTGATAGGTTTCCAGGTACTTTCTTCCTCCTGCGATAGAACCGCCAAAGTAGATTTTCATCGAATACCCTTACCGTAAATGACTTTCCCGGTGTATATGCCTGTGAATTCATTGATGAATGCGCAGATCAACCTCTTTGGTGTCTTTCATAAGGTTTTTTAGTTTGGGGAAATCGACCTGTTCAGGGAAGAAGTGATAGATAAAGAGCACTTTAGGTTTAAACGCTTTGGCCGCATCCGCCACCATCTCCGGTGTCATGGTATAGGGCAGGTTCATGGGCAAAACGGCAATATCGATGTCTTCCAGTTTTTTCATCTCCGGTGTATTTTCCGTATCACCGGCCACATAGACCCGTTTATTGCTAAAAGTGATCACATAGCCGTTCCCTTCGCCTTTGATATGAAAGGGCTTACCGTCTTTTCGTTTATGCACCAGGTTGTAAGCGGGGACTGCCTCAATTTTAAGGTTTTTCACGGTTTTTATGTCCCCGTTTGCCATAATGATACCGCCGCTCACTGTTTCACTGCATTTTTTCGTTAAAACCACCGGGGTCTTTTCCGTGCGAATATGTTCCAGTGCCCCGGTGTCCAGGTGGTCGCCATGATGGTGGGTGATTAATACCAGGTCTGCTTTCGGCAACTGCGTGTAATCAGCCACCCGCGAAATAGGGTCCACATGAATGATCATCTTGTTAAAGGTAAACATCAGGGTTCCATGGCCGATAAACGTGATTTCCATGGGGCCCGCATCGGTTTTGAAAACTTCTGTTTTAAATTTTTTGTCCCCTGCCGTTAAAAAAGAGCCGGCGATAACAATAAAAGCAATCAGAAAAAAAAGTTTCTTCTGCATTTTTTCCTCCTTTAGTTAGCCACAGACGGACACAGATGTCTGTCTTGTGTAAGTCTGTGGCAATTTTCATCACCGTTAAGTATACCAAAAAATGAAAATAGAATAAATAAAACTTGACTTTATTCTTCAAACTTGTTAAATTTTAATTTTCCTTTGGGGAAGAAAAACACAACGGAGGAAACTATGAGCAGCGGAAAAATTATTTTAGGGCCGATTATTGGCGCAGTCAGCCATGAAAAGGCAAAAGTTTGGTTTTACGGGACGTTTGCCGAAGACGGAAGCCTGAAACCCTTTTGCCATGTTTTTAACAAAGATAAAACCAACCAAATCCCCGGATCCCCGTTTGAATTTAAAGAGATTTCCAATTCACCCTATAAAAAAGATGGAGTCGTAGGAAAAGCCTATGCAGCGGAAATTGCTTTCCCCACTAACGGTGACGAGTTTTGCTTTGGGATCGATTATGACCGGGCAGCTATCGACGATACCGATTTAAAATATACGGTTAAACGGTTCCCGGCGGAAGGGGACAGCGATTTTTCCTTCGGGCTAATATCCTGTCATAAACCCAGGAAGGAAAAGATAGAGAAAATGTGGAATTTTCTTTATGACAAGATGTCGGAAAAAAAATCCGGGTTCCTTATCCAAGCGGGAGATCAAGTCTATTGCGATAACGGCAGCGAAAATGATAAAAACAACGCCTGGAAAAAAAGTAATGAACTGCTCAAAAAAGACAGCCCCGGGACTGATGATGATCAACATAAACAAATGCTTGATCTTTATCGTGATGTTTACTTTAATAATTGGGAATTCCCGGAGGTACAAAAAGTGATGTCAACGTTTCCTCAATACATGATCTGGGATGACCATGAAATTACCGACGGCTGGGGCTCGGTAAAGGATCATTTTAACGAAACCAGTCAAAAGATATATAAAGCGGCAAAAGAGGCTTATATCGAATTTCAACACAGCCACAACCCGGAACCGTTAAAAAAAGGAACCTTCTATTATGCCTTTAATTATGGCTCGGCTGCCTTCCTGGTGATGGACCTGCGGGGAGAAAGAAATATAAAAGAAGAGAGATTGATCAGCGATGATCAACGAGAGGAAATAAAAAAATGGTTAGACTCAGATAAAATAAAAAACAGTAAAATCCTGTTTGTCGTAACCTCTGTCCCTGTGATTCATTTAAGCCGCAGCTTTGGCAGCCTCGGCTCGATAATCGATGATATTGCGGATCAATGGTCATATAAACACAACAAAATTGAGAGACAAAAATTGCTTCAAAATCTTATCCAATGGTCCGGCCCCGAAAATAAACCGGTTTTTATGCTGGGAGGGGATGTTCACGTGGGAACTGAAGTTTGTATTAAAAAAGACAATACGAATATAAGATTACACCAGGTCACTTCGTCACCGATAACCAATAAGCCGGCATGGCTGCTGGATTTTTTTCTTGCCCCCTTTAGCAGCAGCTTTCATTTCTCCCTGGATGAGGAAAAAAAAGAATTCATCAGTGCAAAAATTGTACGGAAACACCGCAGGCGCAACTTCGCCCTGATCGAAGTTAAATATAACAATGGCAAACCTGACGTAACAATAAATATGTATAGAGAAGGCAGGAGAAGTCTTCGTACCAATAAGCTGATGGATGCATGTAAGGGAGATTTTTAATCATCCTAACGGGCCTTTTTATTAATACCTTGCAAAAGTTTGTTTTTTGAGCAAGCTTTTTCTTCATCCCTATGGTTTTTGTCAATTCCAATGCCCTTATAGGGTGTGGATGCCGTCCACTTTTTTCTTGAACCATCGATAGGAGCGAAGACCGTGGGCTACTTCAACCAATTTATCAAAATGTTTGTCCATCAGCCTGATATTGCGGAACTTAAAAATATGGTTCAATTTATTGTATAAAAGCCGCCGGAATTTCCGGGCATAGATCAATTCAGGGAATAGATGGGTATGCAGTAAATGTAAAAAGTTTGCATCCGTTTTTTTATTATTCTCTATATTTTCAATAATGGCCCGGGCAGCAAGCTCCCCGCTTTTGTGCGCCTGGTAGATACCTTCCCCCAGCATGGGGTCTACCAGCCCGGCAGCGTCACCCACCAGTAATATGTTTCCCCCCGGCCACACGGGTTTTAACAAAAAATTTCCAAACGGAAGGGGATGCCCCCGGATTTCCAGGGCATCGATGTTGTCCAGGTTGTAGTCTGCAAGATAGGCATTGAATTGGTTAGCCAGGTTTTTGTTTTTTCTACCCAGGCCCCCCATACCGATAACCCGGCGGTCTTTATTGGGAAATATCCAGGCACAACCGTAACGAAGATACCCAAAGTCTAAAATGGGATGATCGCCAGCGTTGATATACTTTTCCCGGCCCGGGAATATTTCCAAACAATAAGCCAGGTTGCGCTGCCAGTTGGAACGGTTCCGTTTGTTTTGACAGTAAAGTTTTGTGCGAATGGTGCTGTTAACCCCATCCGCGGCAATGATGAATTTCGCTTTAATTAAGCGGCCGGTGGAAGTGATTAACTCATTTTTTTCAGCATTCACGCCGGTTATCTTTACGCCTTCCAGCACATCCGCCCCGGCTTCTTTTACTTTTTGCAGGAGAAAATTATCATAGGTGGACCGGTCAACAAAATAGAAGGTATAAGCCGATGGTTTATTTATTATCGTTTCGGTTTTATATCGTATTTCAAAGCGATTGGATTTGAAATTGATGATATTTTTTTTTATCAACGAGTCTTCGGATTCATTAAAAACATCATTGAGAATCCGGGTGGTTTTGGCGGTGAGGCATCCCCCGCATAATTTTTTCCTGGGAAAATGTTCTTTATCCACCACTAAAACGCTGAAGCCCTTCTTACTTAAAATGTAGGCGGCGGTAGCCCCGGCAGGTCCGGCACCTGCTGCAACAATATCATATTTCACTGTCAATGTTAATCTCCGCTTTATGTTTACTATTTACCCGATTCGTAAGGTCATATTTTACCAATAAAAGCGCACCGCGTCCACCCTGTGGCACAGGGGACCTAAGAAGGCCCTTCGGACCTACCTACCTATTGACATTTGATTTTTAGTAGTTTAAAATTAACCTTTAAAGGAGGAATAACATGGCACGAAGAGGAAAAGTTGAGTTTTACAAAGACAAAAAAGGTGAATACCGTTGGAGATTAATCGCATCTAATGGAGAAATAATCGCTAACAGCGGAGAAGGCTATACCACCTTTGCAAACTGTAAAAAAGGTTTTGAAAGTGTAAAAAACCATATCAAAGACGCTGTAGAAGAAAAAGATTTTTAATTCCAGGTTATTTTTATAATGAAAACAATTGGATTAATCGGAGGCACCGGCTGGATTTCAACCGCAGAATATTATCGAATAATTAATGAGACAATTAATAAAAAACGCGGCGGTCTGACGTTTGCTAAATGTCTCTTGTATTCACTAAACTACGGTGAGATCGATGAATTAAATAAACGGAATGACATGAAAGGTGTTTATTCCCTTATTTTAGATGCCTCCAAGAGAATCGCCGGTGCGGGTGCCGATTGTATTGTCTTATGTGCCAACACCCTGCATCTCTTTGCAGATAAGCTGGAAAAAGAAATATCCCTGCCGATCATTCATATTGCCTCAGCCGTGGCCAAACAAATAAAAAACAAAAAAATAGCAGCGGTTGGTTTACTGGGGACGAAGCCAACAATGGAGCAAGATTTTTACAAAACCAGGCTAAAACAGGAAAATATAGAAGCAATTGTACCCGGTAAAGAGGAGCGGGAGTTTATTCATCACACCATTATGAATGAACTGTTAAAAGGTATTTTCGCTAAAAAAACAAAAGTTCATTTTTTAGAGATAATTAAAGACCTTGAATCCCGGGGGGCAGAGGGTATTATATTGGGATGTACGGAGATCCCGTTACTTATCGATCAGCAAGACACCCAATTGCCACTATTTAATACCACCACGATCCATGCTTTAGCTGCCGTTGATTTTGCCTTGAATACAAAATGTTAATTCCCGGGTTGACCAAACCTGGAGATTTTTAGCATATTGGTGGCGCCTTTCATGAGCGTTACCCCCGATACTGTAATCACCAAATCACCCTCCTTTACTAACCCTTTGGCTTTTAAAAGCTCATCCCCTTTGCGGATCGTCTCATCCGTATGGGGGGTGAATTCAAGAAGATGGGGTGATACCCCCCAATAAGAAGCCATCCTGGAAACGACATCCTTTTGGGGTGAGAAAGCAAACACCGGGCAGGGAGGTCTGTATTTGGACAGCAAAAGCCCAGTGTTGCCGGAAAACGAATATACCAGGATACATTTTGCTTTCAGGTCTTCGGCAATTTGGTCCGCACTTTTTACAATGGCTTCGGTATGAGTTAATTTCTCTTTTTCCCATACGACAGAATAATGATATAACCTGGACGCTTCTGTGGTTTGTGCGATTCGCCGCATCATATTGACCGCTTTAACCGGGTACTTTCCCACCGCGGTTTCACCGGACAACATAACCGCGTCACTGCCATCGAGGATGGCATTGGCTACGTCCGATGCCTCTGCCCTAGTGGGCCTGGGATTCTCTATCATGGATTCCAACATCTGGGTGGCAGTAATGACCAACTTGCCCTTTAGGTTAGCCAGGTTAATGAGCTTTTTCTGGATTACCGGGACTTCTTCCGGTGCAACTTCCACCCCCAGGTCTCCCCTGGCGATCATTATGCCGTCAAAGACATCGATAATCCTATCGATATTTTTTAAAGCCCCTGGCCTTTCTATTTTTGCTATCACCGGGATGGTTTGGGAAAATTTCCGCATCATTTCCCTGACAGGAATTATATTGGAGGGTGAATCCACAAAACTCATGGCTGCCATGTCCACCCCTTGTTCCAGGCCAAATTCCAGGTCTTTCCTGTCTTTTCCAGTAAAAACAGGAATAGAAAGGACGCTGTCCGGGAGATTAATCCCTTTCCGGGAACTGGCTGTCCCCGCGACTGTTACCCGGCACAACACATACTTTTTCTGCACATCTGTAACCTTCAATTCAATGCTGCCGTCGTCGATCAGTATGGTTTCATCTTTTTTAACGATATCCACCAGGTTTTTAAAGTCTGTATATAAATGAGCGTCCGGGTCTTTTCCAATGGAAAGCTTTATGATTTGATTTTTTTTTAGCTCGACCGGTTCAGGCAATTTGCCCAGCCTGATCTTAGGGCCGCTTAAATCCTGTAAAATCGTTACCGGGATGTCTTCACCTTCAGATATTTTCCGTATTTTTTTGATGACCTCCAGGTGAAGGTCATGATTACCGTGAGAAAAATTGAGCCGCGCCACGGACATGCCGCCCTTGATCATCTTTAACAGTATTTTTTCATCCATCGAAGAAGGGCCGATGGTAGCGACGATTTTGGTCTTGACAAATTTACTTTTTTTCGCCACGGTTTTGATCATTTGTTTTATGCCTCCGGCGGCCCGCTTTTTGTAAAAAGCGGGGCAAAAACGTTTGTTTTGCACGGCAAAATTCTTGTGCTTTGCTTTAAACAATTGCTCCCATTGGAGCTATTTTACCCTGTATCGTTTAAATAGACAAATTTTTATCTTTGTTTGGCACTTTAGTGGCTTTTTTGCCATTATCGTGGGCATAAAACTTTGTGGCGGCGATTTTCCCATTGTACCGGGTATTATTATATTTATACCCATTGTTGTAACGGAAAAGGGCAGTGAACAAATTGCCTGAAGCTTCATCATAGTAATGCTTCAGGACTTTCAAGCCCAGGTCGATGTTATACTCGTGCTCATAAATCCTGTCAAAGTCTATGTTGAGATTATTTTTCCATACGGAATAGTTCACTTGCATCAGACCGTATGCACCGGCTGTCGATACCGCGTAGGGCTCGAAATTGCTCTCAACCTGGATCAATGCCATGGTCAAATAAGGGCTGAAACCATATTCTTTGCTTTTCTTGAAAACGGTCCTGGCAATATTTGAAAATTTCGGGTACTTCAACTGGAAAACATTTTCTTTGAACTGGTAAAAGTTAATTTTTTCCGTTTCTTTTTTGTAATACGAAAGGTCTTTTTCCAGGTGAGCTACCTTCTCATTTAATTGGCTGACAGTCTCCAGGTTTTCTTTTTTTTGCCCTGTTAAGTCGATAATCGTTTGTATGGACATGCTTGCTGTCATGACCAAGCCAACGAATATAAGAGTATAATATATTTTTTTAAGGGTCATTTTTTTCTCTCTTTATCCTTTCAAATTTTAAGTGGGGATTATAGTAAATTACTGCGTAGATGTCAACCCCCCGAATTGCCTTTGTCATTTAAGTTTTAAAAGTGCACTCTTCCTTTTTTAGTTAGATCAATTCTTTTTTAAAGCAAAACTAGCCGGAAATTGTTGGAATGTGGGAAAAAACTATTGAAATTCCCAACGTTGATACTCGATGAGTTTTTTGTAAGGAGAATTTTTCTTTTGAATCACTCCTGTGCTTTTTTCCACATTTCAATGATTGTAGGCTAAAGGTTTTGTGGTAATGTGGAAAAGTCAGGCGCTTTTCCTGACTTTTCCAAGTATTGTGCGTAAGGTGTGGGAAAATCCGGGTGCTTTTCCTGGATTTTTCCATGCTTTTCCACAATACGTCATTTCCATAAAACACGCGAAAGATTCTTTCCCGTGTTATAGGACATTAAAAAATCAAAAAATCTGACCTAAAAAATGTGCACTTTTGAAATGTTCCTAACACCCCCCCGGCGGAGAGACTAGCAGGGCGACGACAAAGTCGTATCCATGGAGGGGGTCCCCGGAAACCACTAAAACCGGGACAAACTTAAAAAAATAAATTTTTTGTCTTGACTTTTTTTTTGATGCTTTAGAATTCGGCGCAAAGGAGGTGTAAAATGAAAAAAACACTTACAGAGGGAAAAGACGCGGTTGTTCTCATGCTGGGTGGTGGGGTATCTTTTTATTTAAAGTGACTGGTTCATCATTCCCAGCGAAAGGTTTTGGCGGACACCACCAGCCCTACGATGAGCATGGCAGTCAAAAAAATTACTTCCGTCAAATGGTCGCCCCAACCGTCTCCTATCCACAGCCCCCTCAACAAGGTGACCACATGGGTAAGCGGTAAGAACTGGGTATAATTTCTGAGTGTTTCAGGCAAAACTTCCAGGGGGATGGCAGCGCCGGAAAGAAAAAGCATGGGGTAAAAAATGACCATGGCTGCTACCTGGGCTGTACGAGCCGTTGGCAAAAGACCGGCCAACACAAAGCCAAGTACAAAAAAACTCAAACTGCACAATGTAAAGGCAATAAATACGCTTACAGCATTGCCGGAGAATCTTACACCATAAATCCATTTGCCTGCCACCAGCAGCAGTATCATACCCAGCACCGTCATCAGGAAAATCGTCATTACCTGGGCAGATAGTATGGCTTGCGGACGTAATGGTGTTGCCCTTAAACGGCGTAGAATCCTTTTTTCCCGGTAAGTTGCTACCTGGATGGTAAGGGAAAGAAGCCCGCTGGTAGCAATAATCATGGCGGTGAACGCCGGGACAGCGGTATCTACATAGCCAATCCCGCCAAAAAAAGCCACCGGCTTGTTGCCGTAAATACTGCCAAACAAAAATAACATCATCAAAGGAAACACCAATGTAAAGAAAGCTGCCATCGGCTCCCTGAGGAAAAGTTTTATCTCGACTAACGTCAACTTCCATACGCCGCGCATTTATTCCTCCATCTTAATCGCGCATTTCCCGTCCGGTTAGACTTAAAAATACATCTTCCAGGTTCGGCTTTTGTACATTTAAATTGCTGAATCCAATCCCCGTTTCCGTAAGGAAGCCTACCAATTCTTTAATCAACTCATCCCCACGGCCATAGACAATGAAACCTTCGCCCCTGGTTTCAACACGATTTACCCCGTTGATACCACTCAGGCTTTCCGGTTGAAAATTTTCTTTAATTCCCACGGTAAACGTAATCCTGTTCTCCGCATCGATGCTTTTAATCAAGTTCTCGGGGGTGTCTAATGCAGCGATACGGCCGTGATCGATAATTGCCACCCGGTCACATAATCGTTCTGCCTCTTCCATAAAGTGAGTGGTGAGAAAGATGGTTTTACCCTGGCTGCGAATTTCTCGTACCAGGTCCCAGGTGGCATGACGGGCCTGGGGGTCCAGCCCGGTGGTCAACTCATCAAGAAAGACGATATCCGGTTCATTGATCAAAGCCAATGCAATAAAAAGGCGCTGTTTCTGCCCACCTGACAATCTGGCAAAGGGTCGATCCCGGTGCTCTGCCAGACCCAATTGTTCAAGCAGGATCTTTTGATCGAGGGAGTGAGTATAAAAAGAAGCATAGAGGTCCACCGCTTCCCAAACTTTGATACGATCCTGGAGTGCCGATTCCTGCAGTTGTATTCCCAGGTGAGGTTTAAGAGCATATCCGTCTTTAACCGGATCTTTTCCTTTAACACGAATAAAGCCGCTGCCAGGTTTGCGCAGTCCTTCGATACACTCGATAAGTGTGGTCTTACCGGCGCCGTTTGGTCCTACAATACCAAAAATTTCTCCTTCAAAAATGTCAAGGGAGATGCCGTCGACAGCAACAACCGCTGGGTATACCTTACGCAGGTGCTTCACTTCAATGATTATACAATCTGCCATGGGCTCCTCCGGGCAAATTTTGCAGGTAAAACCTAATAATATTATAAATTTAAACATCTGTCAAATTTTTTAAAAAAAAATTGAATTTCTTATTGACTTTCCTTTTTTTTTTTTTTTT